>Ga0335081_10010821_pt1 | contig 14745 bp, 9 predicted proteins | sample Lox_Sample_35_FD_206713 | JGI IMG/M metagenome (GOLD analysis project Ga0335081, IMG submission 206713) | Soil microbial communities from Loxahatchee National Wildlife Refuge, Florida, United States - Lox_Sample_3.5 | ecosystem: Environmental > Terrestrial > Soil > Wetlands | place: USA: Florida... | reverse complement strand
AGGGCAGCGACCGCAAGGACGTGGAACGGGCCTTTGCCGGCGACATCGCCGCGCTCGTCGGCCTGCGCAACATCACCACCGGTGACACGCTGTGCGACGAGGATTTCGAAGTGACGCTCGAACCGCCGACGTTCCCCGAACCGGTCATCAGCATGGCCGTCGAACCGAAAACGCGCGCCGACCGCGACAAAATGTCCGAAGGCCTGCAACGACTGGCCGAGGAAGACCCGACGTTCCGCTGCTTTACGAACCAGGAAACCGGCCAACTCATCATCGCGGGCATGGGCGAGCTGCACCTCGAAATCATTTGCGACCGGCTCAAGCGCGAATTCAAGGTGGACGCCAACACTGGCGCGCCGCAAATCGCTTATCGCGAAACCATCACCAAACCGGCGGATGGTGAAGGCAAGTTCATCCGCCAGTCGGGCGGCCGCGGTCAATACGGCCACGCCTGCGTTCAGATCCAGCCGAACGAAAAGGGCAAGGGCATTGAAATTGAAAACAAAATCGTCGGTGGCGCCATTCCCAAGGAATACATCCCGGCGGTCATTGACGGCTGCGAGGAAGCCATCAAGGGCGGCGTTCTGGCCGGCTATCAGATGATTGACCTGAAGGTGCAGGTCGTGGACGGCACATTCCACGAAGTGGACTCGAACGAGCTGGCGTTCAAGATGGCCGGTATTTTCGCGTTCAAGGACGCGGCCAAGAAAGCCGGCATGATTCTGCTCGAACCCATCATGAAGGTGGAAGTGACCACGCCCGACGAATACCAGGGCGATCTGCTCGGCGACATCAGCCGCCGGCGCGGCCACATCGTCAGCATCGAGGCCAAACAGGGCCAGACGATTTTGAACGCGCAGGTGCCGCTGGCCGAAATGTTCGGTTACGCCACAGCGATTCGGTCGCTGTCAAAAGGCCGTGCGTCATATTCGATGGAACCGCTGACATTTGAGCAGGTGCCGACGAGCGTGCTCAACACGATTCTGGACGCGGCTTCCAAGAAACCCGCCGCGCGGAGTTAAACGGGGGAGCGCACGCGCCTCGCGGTAGGGCGGCGCTGCTGCGCCGCCGGCTGCGGAGCACCGCAGCCCTACCAATAAAAATGGCAGCGCTTCGGTTGGAGCGCTGCCGATGTGGCGAACTGGCATTTATGCCGATGCCTCCTTGGACAGCCAAACGCGGAAAAGGTTGCCGTGAATCCGTGTCGAACAAATGTCGGCACGGTAAAGTTGTGGTGACAAACCAGTCCCCGCTGTAGGAGATGAGGTAACGAGTCTCACTTTTTCCCCGAAGCCCGGAAAAATCAGAGACTCCTCACGTCGTCTCCTACTTGGTTGAGGAACTGCCCGCTGAAATCTCCAGCATCCGCTCAATCGGCAGGCGGGCGCGCTGTAAAATTTCCGCCGGCAACTCGACGCGCGGGGCGACGTTTTTCATGCAGTCCCGCACCTTCTCCAACGTGTTCATCTTCATGTATTTGCACTCGCTGCAACGGCAGTGGTCCGACGGCAACCGCATCACATCAAACGACGGCGCGCACAGAAATTCCTTGCCCGGACATTCCTTCTGCATCCGGTGGATGATGCCTGACTCCGTCACGACGATGAATTGCTTCGCCGGGCTGGTTTTGCAAAAGGTAATCATCCCTTCCGTCGAGCGCACGGCGTCAGCGAGGTCCCGCACCTCGCGCAAACTTTCCGGATGGACCACTACTTTCGCGTCGGGGAATTTTTCGCGCAATTGCAGCACCTGCTCGCGCCGGAACTCGACATGCGCGTAACAATTGCCCTTCCACAACGTCATCGGCCTGCCGGTCTGTTCCATCACCCATTGACCGAGATTTTCGTCCGGGACGAACAGGATGTCTCTGTCCTTGGGCGCGGCCTCGACAATTTTGACAGCATTGCCGCTGGTGCAAATCACATCGGTCAACGCCTTTACCGCGGCGCTGCAATTGATGTAGGCAATGGTCCAGAAATTCGGATTGGTCTTCTGCAATTCGGCCAGTTTGTCGGCTGGGCAGCTCTCTTCCAGCGAGCAGCCGGCGTCCTTGTCCGGCAGCACGACGATTTTGTTTGGATTCAAAATCTTGGCCGTTTCCGCCATGAAATGGACGCCGCAGAACACAATCACGTCCGCACTCGTCTTGGCCGCCTGTTGTGACAGTCCGAGCGAATCGCCAACGTAATCGGCAATCTCCTGAATTTCGGGGACCTGGTAATTATGGGCGAGGATGACGGCGTTGAGCTGTTTCTTGAGCGCGAAAATCTCTTTCGCCAGCGGTTCGAACCGGCGCTGGGGCATGGCCTTGCGGACCTGCAAATCGTTCAGGGCCACTTGCGGACTGTCGGCAACGTCTATCATGTTAAGAAGTTACCGCCACGATCCGGTGGCGTCAATGTAGGACGGGCCGCCTGTTCGTCTCGGATTTTTCAATGACTGAGTGTCCTGGTGCTGAGAGCCGATACGTAAACAGTGGCACGGGCGTCTCGCCAGTGGGTCTGCAGAAATCACAGCCGCGTTGAAACACACGGGCGGGACGCCCGTGCCACCACGCTGTGTCCGGTTACTGCGCCAGCACCCGATAAAATCGCGCCGTGTTGGTTATGGAATCGTTGACTTGAATGACGTCGTAGGGGTTCAAATATATCTCCTGCAAAGCCTGCCATACCACCGGCGGAGCCAGATTCGTGGCGTATTGGATGGTGTAATTCGCATTCGACTGTCCAGCAAATTGAAATTGGAATCCGTTGGTCACCAACATGGGCGGCTGCAATTGCGGCACGTTCGGGAGCGTCACGTGGACAACGGTGTCGGTGGCAACGCCATTGGGATTGTCGTTGTTGTATGCCGTGAAAACGACGGTGTAATCGCCGGTATTGGTCCACTGGTGACCGGCGCCGGCGCCCAGATTGGTAATCGTTGGCCCGTCGCCAAACGACCAGGTCACATCCGCCGCATGACCCGTAATAATTCCCTGAAACCATCCAATGTGAGGAGGAAAAACACTGGGTGGGCTCGCCAGCAGATTGGTTTGAGAAGCAATCAAATTGAGCGACAGTGGGCCGACGAGATTGGAAACCACGACTTCGTCACAACCCATCGAAGGTGGACTGGCCCACGGTTCGCCGTCCAAATCGGTCCCACTCGCAAAAATTGTGCTGCCCTTGCCGTAGCACGGCGACGTCAAGGCAATGTGAAATAAATTCAAATATTGCACGGAATTGGTGCCATTCAGATTGCCGCTTCCAGACGGCAGCGGGTAAGTGAAGGAGTAGGAATATCTCGCTAAAGAATAACCCGGCCCGTAATAGTAATTGTCCAAGAACCCGGGGAAATTGTCGTAGTTGTTCATTACAATGCTGTTTTGCACCGCACAGTTGTAAGTCCCAGCACCCGCATTGGCATAGGGTGTCGGGATGTAATTATTGATTACTGTGCAATTGTTCAAGGAAGCGCCGCAAGCCCCGCCGCCGTAGAAAGTCGCCTTGTCGCCAACGACCAGCGAATTGATCAGCGTGCCGTGACAGATACCGCCCCCGAAGACCGAAGAATTATTGGTCAAAACACAATTGGAAACGATGGCGTTGGTCGCATCACAAAAAACTCCTCCCCCGCTATCAGATATATCTCCGACAGAGCCACCACCGGGAGTGGCGCCGTTCTCCAAAGTAAATCCATTCAGCGCCGCACCATTGGTCAGATAAACGCAACGGATTGCGCCGGGGCCATTCGTGGAAATCAGGTCCCACGCGCCTTGAATCACGGTCGCAGCGTAACCATTCACGCTCGCCACAATCACGGCTTTGTCCACCGCAACGCGATTGGTCGAATTACCCGCGATCACTTTACCTCCGGTTGCGTAAATGCCATTCGCAACCAGCACGATGTCTCCGGCCACGGATGCAGTAATCGCTTCCTGGATATTCGTCGCCGCGGTCGCCCAGGTTGAATAAGGCGTAACCGGATTCGTGCCGGCCGCATCCACGCAGTGAACGGCCAGTTGCGCCACGGTGCTGGTGACGACACCGACGGCATTGCTGACGACCAGTTGATAACTTCCGGCGTCACCAAAGCTCACTCCGGTGGCGACCAGATTGGTCGTTTGCGTGAAACTGAAATGCCCATTGTCCTGTAGCGGCACGCCGTTTTCAAGCCACCAGCACGCTAACGGCGGTTGACCAGCGATGGCCACACTGCCGATGGTGAAACCGACTGGTTCACCGGTAAGTTGAATTCGTGGCGATGTGACAATCGGCGCCGGTTGCCATTCGGCACAGCCGACGGACGGCGGATTGGCCCAGGCATTGCCAAAAATGTCGGTGCCAGTCGTCACATTTGTCCCCGCTCCAATGCACGGTGAAGTGCTGGTAAGATGAACGCCGTCCACGAAAAGTTGAGGAGGATTCGTAAAATTTCCCGCGCCGCTCGCCGCGGGAATCGTGCAACAGTATGAAAACGTACCGCCACTATAATTGGCGGCCGGGCTAAAATAAACGATACAATTCGTGGCGCTGACCAAATTAGGCGCAGTCTCGTAAATGCCAATGTTTGCATTGCCGGTCACAGTGCAATTATTCAAAGCCGCATTGCACGCGCCACCGCCGCCCGGAGTAGCGGTGCTGTTGAAACAAATCAGACAGTTATTCAGCATTCCTTGATATGCACCTCCGCCAAACGAGCGGGCCGTGTTGGATACGATGATACAGTTGGCCACGATGGCATTCGAGGCGGCGCACCACACGCCGCCGCCGCTTTGCAGCGTGGCGGTGGTTCCAGCGGTTCGCGTGGCTCCAGCTCGCAAGGTAAATCCAACCAGCGCCGCGCCATTGGTCAACCACGCGCAGCGTACCGCCGCTGTGCCGTTGGTCGCGCCCGCGCCTTGAATCGCCGTCGACCACGGGCCGTTGACACTTTGCACCGTCACTGCTTTGTTCAGGGCGACGCGGTTGGTCAAATCGCCAGCCATGACCCGGCCGCCGGTCTGATAAATCCCGTTGGTCACCCAGATCTGATCGCCATCACTCGCCGCATCAATCGCGTCCTGGATGTTCGTGGCGGCGGTGCTCCAGTCGGCGTAAGGTGGCGTGGGGTTGGTGCTGTTTAAATCCACATAAAGCGGTGCGGATGAGGCGCGCAGAAGAACAAACGTCACTCCGACCATTCCGAGGCAAATGGAAGTCAGCTTCATAAGTGCCTGTCTCAGGTTGATTAATGAAAACATTTCTCGTTCACAACGTCAAGAATAAACCCGCCTTCTTTCGCCGTCAGAACCCGCCGTTGGCGGCAGATCGTCTGGCCGGAAGTCAAAAATGAGTGCGTGCCAGCTATGCGATTTAGATTCCAAACGATTTCATGCCGGCGATGAAGCCGGCCTTGCCGCCGTTGGCCGGATGGCGAATGCAACCCGTCAGCAACGGATGTTGGAATCGGGAGAGCGCGTGGTAAGCGGTTTTGCCTACCGCCAATAACCGCTTCGGGCCCAAAATTTCCACGACCCGGTCCAAAATTTCACGGCCGAACTCTGCCTCTGCCGCCCTGGGCGTGCGGTTCCCGCGGAGGCGCCCGGGTTTGTGTGGATGGAACGGGAAGATGTTCCAGAAAACGGGCATAGCCGGGCGCTCCGACAGATAATTCCAGACAATGGTGGCAGTCTGTTCGCTCTGCGTTCCAGCGATGCGCAAGTGCGGGCGGAGTGCGTGAATAAACGGGTGACGGCTGTTTTGAATCACCGCCTCGCTCGTGAACGGGATACCGGTGAGCGCACAACCGGCGTAGCCCGGCGCCTCGCCCACCAGCAAATCGCCGGAGCAAGGCCACCGAATCAGCGCCTCGAGATAGGCCCGGAGATTTCTGCGCTGCGATTCATGGCGATACGGATTCGCCACCGCACGGCTGTCCGGATATTGCTCCAGAATCGCCAGCAAAATTGAAATCGCGTCCGGCATCGGTCTTTTCGACCCTCAGCAATTAACGGGGGCAGGATTATTTCTGCGCTTCGTCAGGGCCAGTCTCTGCGTCTTCACCCGTGGACGCTTCGTTTTTTCCGTACGCCACCGGCTTGCGCGACCACCAGATGCCGTTGCTCCAGAGGATTTTGTCTTTCACGATTTCTCCGCGGATTCCGTTTGACAGAAACAAGAAGCCTCCTGCCGTGAAAAACAACCGCACGGCGCGGCCGTCGTAAATTTGAAGGAGGATTTTATTAGTTCCGGCAACATAGCAAGACCGGTCGGCTCGACCGCTTTCAAACCAGGTTCCCATGAATGACTTTCCCTGCTCGGAAAGGGTTCTCTCCTTCGCTTTGCCCGGCAATTCGACCACGCTGCTGAGCTGGCTGTTGTCCGGTAAATCGTTCCAGGTGCGGGGGGCAGAACCGCCATTTTGCAGGTGAGCGCTGTCTTCGATTCCGCCGACGTTGTTTGGTTCGCCCGAACCCCAGTTAGTGCAATTCAGTCTTGTATCGGTGACCCAGGCAAAGGAACCGCCCGGCTTTGTCCGGTGAAGCCCAATCCAAAGTCCGCCGCGATTGACGCCGCCGTAAGAACCGAAGGTGGCATAGACCCATTCCTGTTCCCCGGCATTGTTGATAATGGCGAGCGTGCCGCCGAGGCATTCGGCTTCTGCTTCTGACACAGACCAACTGTCGGGCGAGAGCAAATAATAATCGTGCCCGTTGGCCGGGTTGGTGATGGGACCGGCGATAATTTCAGCACGTGAATGAACAGCATTAGACAGCAGAACCGTCATTAGCAGGAGGGTCGTTTTCATAATGGTTTGGGCGGTTGATTTAAAGAGGCACGCCAAGCATCGGGATTGAACCACGATTATTTTGCGGTTTCGTCAGTCACGCTACCAGAAGGAGATTGGATTTTTTTGTCCGAAGAGGTTTCGGCGGTCCGGTATTCCGCCGTATTCCGTGACCACCAATCACCGGCGCTCCACAAAAGTTTGTCTTTCACGATTTCCGCATGCTCTTTCCAATTAGAGGCAAAAAGCAGATCTTGCGGCGTTAAAATAATCCGGCTGGCATTTCGGTTCGCATTAATCGCAAACAGCAAATTTCCGGTGCCGACAATCCGGCAAGGCTTGTCCGGATCTCCGCTTTCATACCACGTGCCGATCAACGCCTTTTCCCGCGCGGTCAGGGATTTTTCATTTGATTTGCCCGGCACTTCGACGACCCCATCAGGTGTGTCGTTATCCGAAGACCAGGAATGACCGTCGGACACGTCATTCCACGAGTTCGGGTTGTCAGAAGACCGCGCCCATATATGAACACAATTTTCAACACCACCGGCATTGTCCGGCTGTCCCTCGTGCCAGTTGACGTAATCCGATTTTTCGTCCGTGACCCACGCAAACGGCCCGCCCGGCCATTGCCGGCGCAGTCCAATCCACAGGTTGCGATTCGTGCCGCCGTAAGCGCCGAACGTGGAGAACACCCAGTCCTCTTCGGCGGCATCGTTGATGACGGCCAGCGTGCCGCCCAGATTTTCCGCCTCGGCTTCTGAAGCCGTCCAGGTGTTTGGCGTCAGCAGATAATAATCGTGCCCGTTGGCCGGATTGGTGATCGGCCCGGCAATAATGCCGGCCTCGGCACGAAAAGCGAAAGTTGACAGCAAAATGGCGGCGCTATAGAGGGCGAAGGTCGTTTTCATAACCGTTTGGACGGAACTTCCGGCGTCAATGCTCCCGGCCACGGCCATGAATCCGGACCGAGAGCACCTTCATTAGAGTTTGATATGCAAATCGCCAATCTGTTCAAACAACCTCACGCCGCGATGTCGGCGTTGACTCAGACCGCGAGGTCCGCCAGCGCCGGGTCATGGGCGTTGACGATGGTCCGCATTTTTTTCACGGCGGCCTTGAGATTGTGCGCGCCAAACAAGGTCGTGCCACTCACAAACGTGTCCGCCCCGGCGCGCGCGCACTCAGCGGCGGTCTGGTAATTGATGCCACCGTCCACACTGATGCGATACGACCGTTTCCGCTCACGGCGCCACGCCTCGGCCTGCTGGATTTTGGGCAGCGTCTCGTGGATAAATTCCTGCCCGCCGAAGCCGGGATTGACGGTCATCACCAGCAGCAAATCAACCTGGTCGAGGTGCGGCTGGATGGCGGTGATGGCCGTGGGCGGGTTGATGGCGAGGCCGACTTTTTTGCCGAGGGATTTGATTTTCCAAAGCAACGAGGTGACCTGTTCGCCGAGTTCGACGTGGACGATGATTTCGTCGGCGCCGGCTTCGGCAAAGGGTTCAAGCAGAATTTCCGGCTGGGAACACATGAGGTGCACGTCAAAGAACAATTTGGACACCGGGCGGACCGCGCGGACCAGGCCGGGGCCGAAGGAGAGGTTCGGCACGAAATGGCCGTCCATGATGTCCAGGTGCAGCCAATCGGCGCCCGAACGGCTGGCGCGCAGGACTTCATCGCCGAAGCGGGTATAGTTGGCGGCCAGCAGCGAAGGCGCAATAATCATGCCCGCAAGGATAGAGGATGCCCAGCGGCGGATGGAAGGCGGAAAATAACCACGCTTCGCGGTGGCCTTCAATCCGCTGCCTTCGCCGCCTGATGGTTCGTGAGGGCGCTGGTCCTGCCGTTCTCAGCCCGTTTTCCGTCGAGGCAGCGGCGCACGGCCAGGATAAGCGTTTGCGGCTGGTAAGGTTTCTGCAAATAATTCAGTTCCGGTTCGAGTCGGAAGTCTTTGCCCACGATGTCGGCGCTGTAACCGCTGCTGAAAATGACCTTGAGGTCGGCCCGGTCGGCCCACAATTTTTCGGCCAGCTCGCGGCCATTCATGTTTTCGGGCATCACGAGGTCGGTGAGCAGAAGGGCGATGTTGTTCTTGTGTCTGCGCCACATTTCAACGGCTTCCACGCCGGTGGCGGCCTGCAACACGGTGTAGCCGTGTTTCTCGAGCACGCGGGCGACGAGTTCACGGACGGGCCTTTCGTCCTCGACCAGCAGGATGGTTTCGGTGCCGCCGCGAATGACGACCTGGCTCGCCGGTTTTTCCGCCGGAGACCGGAGCACACCGACATAGGGAATGTAGATGCGGAACGTGGTGCCTTTGCCGACCACGCTCTCTACTTCGATCCAGCCCTGATGCTGTTTGACGATGCCATAAACGGTGGCCAGACCGAGGCCGGTGCCCTTGCCGACGGCCTTGGTGGTGAAAAACGGCTCGAAGATGCGCGGGAGAAACTCGGGCGGAATGCCATTACCGGTGTCGGTTTTGCTGACGCAGACGAACCGGCCCGGGCGCGCTTCGGGACGCCGCAGCACGTGGGCTTCGTCCACGTCCACGATGGCCACGCGCACCGCGAGCTGGCCGCCGCGGGGCATGGCATCGCGCGCGTTAACGGCGAGATTGAGCAAAACCTGCTCCATCATGCCGGCATCGGCCTCGACCGTGGCGGGGGACTGGCTGTAATTCAGCCGCAGCGTCACGTCTTCGCCCAACATCCGCCCCAGCATGTCGCTCATGTTGCCGATGATTTTGTTCATGTCCAACCGTTTGGGCTGGATGAGCTGGCGGCGGCTGAACGTGAGCAACTGCCGCGTCAGGCCGGCGGCCCGTTCGGCGGCTTGCCCGATTTGGTGAGCGGAGCGGGCGGCCATTTCGTCAAGATTGGATGACAGGAGGAGCGACGCGTGGCCATGAATGACCGTGAGAATATTATTGAAATCGTGCGCGACCCCGCCGGCGAGCTGGCCGATGGCCTCCATCTTTTGCGACTGACGCAGTTGCTCCTCCAGACGCCGTTGGGTCGTGACATCGCGGAACAAACTGAGCAACAGGAGCGGTTTGCCGGGCAACTCGACGAGGGAATCGGCAATTTCAAAGACAATTTCGCGGCCATTGCGGAGCTTGTAACTGTTCTCCCGTTTGCGCGCGTCCGCGTCCTTCCTGAAACGTTCGCGATATCGCGCCACCATTTCCTCGCGCTCGCCGGATTCGACATAAACCACGGTGAAGGGCTGCCCTGCCAGCTCGCTCCGGCTCAGGCCGACCATTTCGCAGAAGGCGCCGTTGACCGCGACGATGACGCCGTTCTCGTCGGTCAAACGCATGCCGTCAGCGGAATTTTCCCAGACGGACCGGAACAGGGCTTCGGAGCTGCGCAGCGCGGCCTCGGCCGCGCGGCGTTCAGTGACATCGCGCACATGGAGCAGGAGGGCGGGCTGGCCCGCGAATTCTATGCGGCTGGCGCGGACTTCCACCGGCACAATGTGTCCGTCGGCTCTTTCGGTTTCGCCGTCCACCCAGAATAATTCGCCACCGGCCAGTTTCTGAAAATCGCGGCGCGCCTCCTCGCGCCGGGACGCTGGGATCAAATTATTCAAGGCGTTCCGGCCGACGAGTTCCTCCCGTTTGACGCCGTGCAGCACACAGGCGGCCAGGTTCACATCCAGCACGTTGCCATTCAGGTCCTCCACGAAAATCGCGTCGGGCGAATTTTCAAACAAATCACGGAACCGCCGCTGGCTTTCGCGCAGGTCCTGCTCAGCGCGGACGCGTTCCAGCGCGCCGCCGCACTGGTCAGCGAGGGTCTGGAGAGTCTCCAAATCGCGTTCCGTATAGGCCAGGGGCTGGCGATTTTGAATCAGCAGCAGGCCGATGACCCGCTCGCCTTTGCGAATGGGCGCGACCATGGTGGAAGCGGAATACTCTTTCTCCTGGGCGGGCGACAACCGTTCCGCGCCGTTGTTCACGACCCGTCGGATGAGGGCGTTGGCGGTTTTGGGCTGGGGCGACGAGGGAATTTCGACCCGCCGGTTCTCGATGGTGGTGATATTGAGCAGCGAGAAAACCTCGTCATGCTCTGCGGAATACAAATCCATGGCAAAATCATCCCATTTGAACAAGGCGTCGGCAGCCTCGCAAACAATCCTTGCGGCCTCGGGCGCCGTCGTGGACGAACTAAGCCGGTGGCTGAGCTTGGAAAAGACCGCGTTGCGATGTTCCACTCGGCGGCGTTCGGTCACATCGGCAGCCAACGCCAGAGCGGCAAAACGATTGCGAAAAACGATGGGACTCCAGATGACCTCCACGTCAATGAGACCCCCGTCCTTGCGGCGATGCCGCCAGACCTGGCTGCGGTCGGCAGCGTTGGACGCGGCATCCTTGAGGGTATCATTCTTGTCCGGCGGCCGAATGTCCGCGACCGTCATCGCCAGGAATTCCTCGCGCGAATAACCGTAGTGCCGGGTCGCCGCTTCGTTGACTTCCAGAAACGACTGCGTTTCCAGATCAAAGACCCACATGGGGTTGGGATTGCCTTGAAAGAGCAGGCGATATTGTTTCTCGCTGCTGCGCACGTCCTCCTCTGCGCGCCAGCGGTCGGTCACGTCGCGGGCATTGATCACGATGCCGGCCATTTCCGGGTCTTCGAGACGGTTCCGGCCGACGGTCTCGAGTTGCCGCCATTCGCCATCCTTTCTTTGATAACGCAGTTGGATTCTGAACGTCCGTCCCGGGTGATCAATCCCGGATTGGAACGCCTCCCGCGCGCGTGGCAAATCCTCGGGATGCACGTGGGCGAAGGCGTATTGCCCGCGCAATTCCTCCGGCGTGTACCCCAGGACATGCCCGATGGATGGGCTGACGTAGAGGAAATTTGCCTGCCGGCTTAAAATCGAAAGCACATCCAGCGAATTTTCCGTGAGTGTGCGGAAATATTTTTCGCGCCGGACCAGCTCGACTTCCGCCTCGCGCCGCCGGGCACGTTCCCCGGCTTCCTCCACGGCGCGGCGGATGGCCGACGCCAGCCGCTCTGGCTGCTGTTTGAGCAGATAATCGGTCGCGCCGGCCTTCAGGCTTTCAATCGCCGCCTGCTCGCCGATGGTGCCGGAGATGAGAATGAATGGCAGATACGGGCATTTTTTCTTTACGATGGCCAGTGCATCCAAACCGGTGAACGATGGCAGATGATAATCTGAAAGAATGATGTCGAACGCGACGGTGTCCAGGGCCGCCTCCAGCTCTTCGCGCGTTTTGACCTGTTTCACCTCGGCATCCAGACCGTCCTGCTCAATCATGGAACGGACCAACTCGGCAAAATCCGGTTCGTCTTCCAGATGGAGAATGTGCAGCCGTTCATTCATCGTTTGCCACCGCGACCATTTTGAATCATCCCTCAAAATGCAGCACCCGCAGTGCCAGTAATGCGTCTGCCGACGCGGCATTTCCGACCTCAAAAGCTTTGAAACAAGCGGCTTTCGTCGTTGACATTGGCCTGGATTTGATTATGGTTCTACCCCTTTAATCGAAACGAACTATGCCGAATACCACGTCTGCCGAACGCCGGATGCGCAACAGCCAGCGCAAGCACCTGCACAATTTGAGGGTTAAATCGCGCCTGCGCCGCCTGGAAAAAAATTATCGCGCGCTGCTGGACGCAGGAAAGAGGGACGAAGCTGCCAAACTATTGCCCGGCGTCAACTCGGCCTTCGACAAGGCCGTCAAGTCTGGCGTGGTGCACCATTCCGCCGCCAGCCGCAAGAAATCCCGGTTATCCATCGCCCTCAACCGCGTCCCTCCTCCGCAGTAGCCTTGCTCTGGAGGACCGGCCGCGTAAAGCGCTTCGATCGCCACATTCCCATCTTAGCCAGCCGGAAGGCCAGCGCGGTGCCCAGGCACCCGAAACCGTACTTCAAACTCCGGCGAAAATTGATAGATGATGCCTCGGGAAAATATTTTGTCGGGCAGCTTACTTCGCCAATCGTAAACCCGTGCCAGAGAATTTGCGCGAGCATCTGGTTGTCGAAGACAAAGTCGTTGGAGTTTTCGGCCAGCGGGAGCGTTTCCAGAATTTCCCGCGAGAACGCGCGGTAGCCGGTGTGGTATTCCGACAGTTTTGCGCCGAGCAAAATGTTTTCGGCCAGGGTAAGCAAACGGTTCGACACGTATTTCCAGTACGGCATCCCGCCCCGCAACGCGTAGCCGCCCAGAATGCGGCTGCCCAGCACACACGGATGCAGGCCGTTGGCGATGATGGAAGCCATCGCCGGAATCAATTTGGGCGTGTACTGATAATCCGGGTGCAGCATGATCACGATGTCCGCGCCCATACCCAGCGCGAGCCGGTAACAGGTCTTTTGATTGCCGCCATAACCCGTGTTTTCCTTGTGCCGGTACACCTGCATCCCCTCCAGCGAGCGCGCCACGGCCACCGTCTCGTCATGGCTGCGGTCGTCCACGAGAATAATTTCGTCCACAATCCCCTGCTCGCGCACCTCGTCATAAGTCTGGCGGAGCGTTTGCGCCGCGTTATACGCCGGCATCACGATGACAATTTTTTTCCCGCGATACATGGTCTGCCAAAGTTTCGATTATCGTGCCCGAACCCATCAAGTCCTTGAAGCGAAATCTGAAAGCGCTTCAAAGACAATGTGTTATGCAGTTGAATTTTAACCGGAATGTGGTAGCGTATAGGGTGATTTCCAGCTTAGGCGGAATACTCTAAGCAGCCGTGCAGTTATGAAAGGAAACGTTGCCGTGGTCATCTTGTGCCTGGCGTGCGCTGGTGGCCTGACGCAAGGGCAAGGGACGCAACCTGTCGTTGCCATTCATGATTCCGAATTCACCCGGGCCTTGGAGACCATGCCAGCTTCCGGGGCAACTCCCCAGGGGACGGGAACGACCAGCAATCAATGGTGGATAACGGAGTGGCACTATTTTGTAATGCCTGATTCGGTCAAGGAAGCTCTGCGCTCCGACGGGACAACGTTCACGGTCATCGGTGATTCAAATATTATGGCCGGAGTTTTGACCAATTCCGACGGTTCACCCAAATATCCCATCCTGATCAGCCTGGGCGCCGAAGCGGTGGACGACAGTGAGATCTTTCAATTGACCAACTATGTAGCCAGTGGCGGCTTTTTGTTTGTCGGTTCGTCGTCCTTTACCCGCAACACCAACGGGACAACCCGCGGCAATTTTGCATTGGCCGACGCGATGGGGGTGAACATGGTCAACCCGGGCCTGACCAACTGGTACCTCGACGACACATTCACAAAGATTTCCAATCATCCACTTCTCAGCATGTTGCCGGGGGGGCAGGTCCAATGGCAAATGCCGGAATCGTCTGATGAAATCTCCTGGCCGGTGTACACCCGTTTTACAGGTGAAGATCCCGACGCATCAGAGCCAGGTCTTCCGCATATGATCTGGCAGGTTCTGGCAAACGGCGCCACCGTCATTGCCCAGGGAGACGACAATATACCGTATATCCTGGTGAAACCTTACGGCAAGGGTTACTTCATCTATGATGCTGCCTTGCAGCCTTTGCTCGGCCATGGCGGCTGGGCGCCGGGGATGTATGCTTACAGTATATTAAGAAACGCCATCCAATGGGCGTTTCAGTCCGACGGGCTGCCGGTCGTCAGGTGCAGTCCGTGGCCCTATCCGTATAACGCGGCCGTTATCTTCCGCCACGATATGGAGGCCATTCCGACCAACATCATCAGCATCGAGAAGTCGGCCCTGTTTGAGCATACCAATGGAGCCAGCGGGGACTATTACTTCTGCACTGGCACCCTGCGGCTGGACATGCCCAACCCAACCTTGACGAATACCATCGCGAGTTTGAAACGGGCGATCACAGACGATGGTGCGACCATCCACTCGCATAATGGGGGATTCACCAACATCAATTCTTATTATGCGATCAGTGGCACGCCATTCGTTTCCATCGAAGCCAATCTGGCCAAGTTACTTTCCCAGGGGTGGTTGGCTGC
>Ga0335081_10010820_pt1 | contig 14745 bp, 7 predicted proteins | sample Lox_Sample_35_FD_206713 | JGI IMG/M metagenome (GOLD analysis project Ga0335081, IMG submission 206713) | Soil microbial communities from Loxahatchee National Wildlife Refuge, Florida, United States - Lox_Sample_3.5 | ecosystem: Environmental > Terrestrial > Soil > Wetlands | place: USA: Florida... | reverse complement strand
CGCGGTCATCGCGTGCGCGCGGGCTGCGATCGCCTTCCACGGCCACGCCGAGGAGGATCTCGACTCCCTCCTGGGCCGCTTCGGCATCGCCGCCGCCCTCGCCCCTACGCCCGGCAGCTGACCGCCAGGCCCCGTCCCGGGCATCCTCATGCCCTGACCAGGGCCGGCCGCTCCCGCAGGGAGCGCCGAAGCGCATTTCCCGCCCCGTACGCCGCCGCCATGAGCATCTCGGCGACACCATGAGCACCCCGCCCGGCGAAACGCCCGAATTGCGCCCGCCCGATGCTCATCTACAGTGACGCCACCACGCTCATTCTGAGCGTCCGGCAACACGGGGTCACCGCGCTGCAGGCGGTCCGGGACTGGGGCCAGGTGCAGCCGGGGCAGCAGGTCCTGGTCAACGGCGCCTCCGGCGGCGTGGGTACCTTCGCCGTCCAGATCGCCAAGGCGCTCGGCGCCCAGGTGACCGGCGTGTGCAGCGCCAGCAGCGCCGGCCTGGTCCGCTCCCTCGGCGCTGATGTGGTCATCGACTACACCCGCGAGGACTTCACCCGCGGGACCCGCCGCTATGACGTCATCCTCGACGTCCCCCACCTCGCCACCCACTCGCTGGCCGGCCTCCGCCGGGCGCTGACCCCGCACGGCATACTCATCCCGGCCTCGAACACGCCCAACCGGTGGATCGGGGGCTTCAGCCGGATCCTGCCAGCGCGCCTGATGGCCCCGTTCGTGCCCGGCCGCACGCGCGCACCCACCATGGCCCCCCGCCCGGCCGACCTGGCCGCCCTCGCCGACCTCATCGCCTCAGGCAAGCTCACCCCAGTGATCGACCGGACCTACCCGCTGGCACAGGTCCCCGAGGCCCTGCGCCATTTCGGGCAGGGACACACCCGTGGGAAGATCGTCATCACCGTGTAGCGCGCAAGCCACGGCGATACACCGTGCGGCTGTCAGCTTCTCACCGGCTGATCAAGCATCTGATGTGAGGGCGGGACCGGGCGCCTGCCCCGCAGGCCCAGCGCCGCCAGGACCCCGGGCCTGCGGCACCGCGCTCGCCCGCTGGAAGCTCAACGCCGCGGGCTTGAGCGCCAGTGCGCCCGCATGCGCGGCCGGCCCTGAGAGCGAGGGCCGGGGTCAGCCCGGATGCTCAGACGGGGGACTGCCGGTGCGCGGAGTAGAACTGGCGCAGCGCCTGGCGGTAGCCCGCCGGGTTCTGCAGCCAGTGCAGGTGCCCCGAGCCTTCCAGGGTGACCTGGTTCGCCTGCGGAAAGCGGCGGCGCACCACGTCGGTAGATGTTCCGAAGATGTCGTACTCGCCGTACAAGACCATCACCGGCCCGGCATAGGCGGCCAGGCCAGCGAGCACGGCCGGGTCCGCGCGGGACACCGCCCGGTCGGTCCCGATCATCGCATCGGCGCAGCAGCCGGCGAGCCAGCGCTGATCGGGGTCAGGCGCCTGCCGGGGATCGAGGAAATAGTTGTGCCAGGTCTCGGTCATGACGTGCCGCATCGCCCAGCCACGGACCCGGCCGGGCAGGCCCAGCCCCGACCCGTAGCCGTACAGGCGCACCGTGCCCCACAGCCCGCAGCGCCGGCGGCTGGTCCGGAACGCCTCCCGCTTGGTCAGCTTCCAGTCGCCGCCTACCCCCAGCGAGGCACTGCTCAGCACCAGGCTGCGTACCCGGTCCCCATGACCGGCGGCGTAGGCCTGGGCGAGCAGCCCGCCCCACGAATGGCCCAGCACGTGCCACGACCAGATGCCCAGGTCCTCCCGGATCGCCTCGATGTCGGCCAGGTAGGCGCCGATGCCGTATCTGCCATCGGTGCACCGGGAACTGCCCGTCTCCCGCTGGTCAAAGCTGATACCGCGCATCTCGGGCAGCAGCGGCCCGATGGTCGTCTGCATGCTGTCTGGCACCCCGGGACCGCCATGGAGCAACAGCAGCGGCTCCCCATCCAGCCTGCTCTCACCCACCGCCAGCGCCGCACCCGGCGCCTGGACCATCAGCTCCCTCACACCGGCCAGCCTGCGACCCGCAAACGCTGGCCCCCAGAGGCGAAAGTCCCGGCCATGCCCGGGCACCCCCCCAGGCCGCCCGCAGCGGGCTCCTGCGGCTAGCAGGCCGTAGGCTCACCGCGCGGCTGGGCTCCCCGGCGCCGCGATCCGCCTGCCCGCAAGTCCGGTGAACCAGAGCGACCTTTACGCGCGCCCACAGCACCGCAGGGCACGCCCGGGACGCCGGCCGGGCATCGGCCCGGGGCCCAGACCGGTTCGCGAACCGTCGCGAGTTCCCCGGCGGGTGATCTGCTAGATGCCGCCGGCTGGCAGTTCCACCTACCCCAGCGATGCACGGCCGCGTAGCGCCGCCGAGCGTGCAGAACGACCATTTCCGCGCGCCGTCCGCGGGGCTGGCCGCATCGGCACCAGCCGTGCAGTTAGGCGGATCTCGCGCGACGGCCGCAGCCAGCGATCATCACGTAGCGCGACCGACGGTCCGGAGCGCGAGCGAACCGAACGCCGAATCGGTACAGCTGACAGACCCTGCAATCAGGCTATAACTTCCACACAGATTATCGATTATGAGCGGGCCGCGAAGGCTGCCCGGGCTGCCGCTCGAGGCTGCATCGGATTTGTGGTTATTTACGCCAGTGATCTGGCCGCTTCCGTACCACGCGGTCCGCGAGACACACGCCGGATGGGGCAGTCGGCCAACCTCGATCACGGCGCCGTCGGCTGTCGGCCCGCCCGGATCGCTGACCGGGGCAGTACACGGGGACCAGGCCTGCTGGCTGTGGCGGTCGGCAGGTAGCTGACCGGGTGTCTTCCGCTGGAGCACCAAGTGCGGTTTGCTGGCAACGTGGATATGACCAGCCCCGCGGTGAGCCCGGTCTTCGCGGGGCGCGAGACCGAGCTGACGGTGCTGGCCAGCGCGTTCGGTGACGCGGCCGGCGGGCTGACGCGGATGGTGCTGGTCGGTGCGGAGGCCGGCGGCGGCAAGTCGCGGCTGGTGGGCGAGTTCGCCGCGCGGCTGGGAGACCGGGCGCTGGTGCTGGCCGGCGGGTGCGTGGAGCTGAGCGCGGCGGGCCTGCCGTATGCGCCGTTCACCGCCGCGCTGCGGCAGCTGGTCCGGCAGCGGGGCGTCGCGGGGGTATCGGCGCTGCTAGGCAGCCGGGACACCAGCGAGCTGGCCGGGCTGCTGCCGGACTTCGGCGGCTCGCCGGCCTGGACCGATCCGGATCTGGCCCGCGGCCGACTGTTCGAGTTGTTGCTGGCCCTGCTCGAGGCGCTGGCCGAACCGCTGCCGCTGGTGCTCGTGGTGGAGGACGTGCACTGGGCCGACCGCTCGACCCGCGACCTGCTCGGCTTCCTGGCCCGTAACCTGCGGCATGTCGCCGTCCTGCTGCTGGTCACCTTCCGCTCCGCGGAGCTGCACCGCAGCCACCCGCTGCGGCCGCTGCTGGCCGAGCTGGACCGGGTGGACGGGGTCACCCGGCTGGAGCTGCCGCGGCTGTCCCGCAGCCAGGTCCAGGCGCAGCTGGAGGGCATCATGGGCGGCCCGCCCGGGCCCGCCATCACCAGCGCGGTCTACGAGCGCGGCGGCGGGATCCCGCTGTTCACCGAGGCCCTGGTGAACGCGGACGGCACCGTGAGCGTGGGGGTGCCGTGGTCGCTGCGGGACCGCCTGCTGGGCTTGGTGAAGGAGCTGCCCGAGCCGACCCAGCAGGTGCTGCGGTCCGCCGGCGCGGCGGGCGGTGTCCGGGTCAGCCATGGGCTGCTGGCCGCAGTGAGCGGGCTTGATGATCCGGCGCTGGCCGCTACGCTGCGCCCCGCGGTCGCCGCCAACGTGCTGGCCGCCGACGCCGATGGCTACGCCTTCCGGCATGAGCTGATCCGGGAGGCTGTCTGGGAGGATCTGCTGCCTGGCGAGCGTACCCAGGCCGACCGCGCGTTCGCCGAGGCGCTGGAAGCCGACCCTGCGCTGAGCCCGGACGGCATGGTCGCGGTCCGGCTGGCGTTGCACTGGCGCGGCGCGCACGAGTACGAGCGGGCACTGTGCGCGGCCTGGGCCGCGGCGGCCGGTGCGGCGGCCGGCTTCGCCTTCGCCGAGCATCTGCAGATGCTCGAGCAGGTGCTGGACCTGTGGGACCGGGTGCCCGCAGCCGCGGAGCATACCGGCGCCGATCGCGCCCGGGTGATCGAACTGGCCGTTGACGCCGCCCGCTGGGCCGGCGAACCGGACCGCGGCCTGACGCTGGTGGAGGCGGCCCTCGACGAGCTCGGCGAGGCAGGCGACGCTGATCGGCGCGCATGGCTGCTGCTACGGCGCGCCGTATTCCGCCAGGAGGGCCTGCTCCCCGGACCGGTCGAGGACCTGCGGGCGGCACTGCGCCTGGCCAGCAGCCCGACCGGGCTGCGCGCCGAGATCTTGGACCAGCTCTGCAGGTCGCTGAGGCTTCAGGACTGTGACGAAGAGGCGGCACGGGCCGCCGAGGAGATGCTCGCCCTGGGCGGACAGCTCGGCGACCAGGAATGCCAGACGGAGGCGCGGATCTCGCTGGCCATGCTCAGCGCGCGCGAGGGTCACGACACCATTGCCGCGCTGCGCGACGCGCGCGAGACCGCCGTGCGCATCGGCTCCGGGCGGCTCGAGCTGCGCGCCTATGTCGCGATCACCCACACGCTGGAAGGCCGGGGCGACCACGACCAGGCCATCCAGGCGGGGCGGGCGGGCCTGGCCCGGGCCAGGCAGCTTGGCCTGGCCCGCTACACGGCGCTGCCGGTTACGCCAAACCTGGCCGAATCGCTGACCTCCGCCGGGCACTGGGACGAGGCTCTGGAGATCATAGAAGAAGCCCTGGGCCTAGACCCGGCGCCACAAGGGCGCGCTTCCCTGCTGGTCCTGCGCGGCCCCATCGCTGTCGCCCGGGGCGAGCAAGAAACCGCAGCGTGGATAATGCAGCAGCTGAGCCCGCAGGCGGCCGGCGCCCACGACCAAACCCAGCTAGCGCTCCCGATGGCGTGTCTGACGGTGGACTTCTGGCTGGCCGAAGGAGACCTCGCGGCAGCTCTGACCGCCGCGCGCATGGCCTTCGCGCAGCACCCGGGCGCCGAGCCGAGGTACCTGTGGCCGCTGGCTGTCACCGGGATGCGCGCTTGCGCCGAGGCCGGCCCGGCCCGCTCGCCGCAACAAGCCGGCCACCCGGCGGAGCTGCGGCAGGCCCTCCAGCTCGCAGCAGCGGGCCTCGCTCGCCCGGGCCGGGTCGAACATGCCCACGCCACGGTGTTCGACGCCGAGGCCGCCCGCGCCGCCGGTCACCTGGACTGGCCTGCCTGGGACGCGGCCGCCGCGGCCTGGGAAGCGGTCGGCCAGCCATATCCTCTGGCATACGCGCTGCTGCGCGCTGCGGGCGCCGCGGCAGCGGCCGGGCACCGTGACGCGGCGGCTGTCCGGCTGCAACGAGCAGCCGACCTGGCCGGGCAGCTCCGTGCCCGCCCGCTGCTGGAGCAGATCAGCCAGCTGGGGCGGCGGGCGCGCATCGAGATCGGTGGTACCAGCCGGGCCGCCGGGACTGCGCAGTACGGGCTGACCGAACGCGAACTGGAGGTCCTGCGGCTGGTCACGGCCGGGCGCAGCAACCGCGAGATCGCGGCCGAGCTGTTCATCTCGCCCAAGACCGCCAGCGTGCACGTGTCCAACATCCTCGGCAAGCTCGGCGCCGCCTCGCGCGGCGAGGCCGCCGCCACCGCTCACCGCCTGCACATCTTCCACGCACCCTGACTCGAAGCCGAGCGCAACCCCCAACCAGACACACAAGAATTGCCGGTACCGTACTCAATGATGCGCAAGCGACCGATTCCAAGACCCTGCGGCAGCTTCCCAGTGCGCCCAGAACGACCCGTTCGGTACTCACCTGCAGACCCGAGCGGTAGAGCGCAAAAACGTCCATATCGGCGGGTGCGCGTGCGGGTCCGCCACAGCTACTTGACCACGCAGCGTGATCGGAATCGGGCCCTGATTCGCAGGCACCACACCGGGCCAGGAGGGAACATCGGGAAAGCCCTGGCGCGGGAACTTCCCCAGGGTGGCCGGGGAGGATGCCGAGGGCGGACCCCGGCTTTGGCGCCACCAGGCCCAGCGTCGCGTCTATAGCTGCCTGCCTGGCGGGTTTGAGTTATTCAACGCCGATCGCGAGCAGGCTGCCGGGCTGCTGCGGGCCCAGGTCACCTTGAAGTCGGGACGTTGGCCCCGAGCCGGGCAGGCCCAACGCCGCCCGGGCACTGTGTTACTAGCAAGTAACCTTGAGTGAAAAGTACCGCGGCTAGTGATGGGAGGACTGGACGACGTGGCCCGGGGCCCGGGCAGGTGAACGCGTACAGCCGCCTCCCAGGGCGGCGGGCGGCACCAGGCCGTCGCGGACGCCCCGGGTGAGTAAGTGCCCTGCTGATCCCGGACCGGCCGCAGACACCAATCGGAGGTACGCCATGGGCGAGATGAAGGGGCAGGTCGCGGTGGTCACCGGCGGGACCCGCGGCATCGGGCTGGCCATCAGCGAGCGACTGCTCAACCGGGGGGTCACGGTCGCCGCCGGCTACGCCACCAACCATGATCACGCCAGGGAGTTCGCCGACAAGTACGCCGATCGCGGCGTTACCATCCACCAGGGCAACGTAGGCCACAACGAGGACGTTCTCCGCGTCTTCGGCGAGGTCCTCGACCGGCACGGGCATGTGGACATCCTGGTCAACAACGCCGGCGTCACCGTCGACAAGACGGTGCGCAAGATGGCCCCGCAGGAGTGGGACCACGTCATCCACGTTAACCTGTCCGGCGCGTTCTACGCATCCCGCGCGGTACTGCAGCACATGCTGGACCGCGGCTATGGCCGCATCATCAACATCTCCTCGATCATCGGCTCGGCGGGCGGGTTCGGGCAGGCCAACTACGCGGCGGCCAAGTCCGGGCTGTTCGGGCTGACCATGAGCCTGGCCCTGGAGACCGCCGGCAAGGGCATCACGGTCAACTCCGTGACTCCCGGGTTCATCAGCACCGACATGACCGCGGCGGTCCCGGCCGCCGCGCTGGCCAAGGTCGTGGCCCGGATCCCGGTCGGCCGGCTCGGCCAGCCGGACGAGGTGGCCCGGGTGGTGGAGTTCCTGGCCGACCCCGAATCGGGCTACATCACCGGCCAGGTCTACCCCGTCAACGGCGGCCTGTACATGTAGGGACCGGAGACCACGGACCGTTCAGCCAGAAAAGCTCGCCGGACGGGCACGGCGGAGCCGGACGGGCCTGACCCCGTCCGGCGCTCCGCTTATCCGCTACGGGCCGGCGGCGAGGCTGAGCGTGCCGCCGGACGCCGTGATCCCGTTGCCGTTCCCGGCGCAGCGCCGCCGTTCGCCGTGGGCATGAGCTGCTCGTTGCCGAACAGGCCGAGCCGGTGGCCGTCCCAGGTGAGCTGGAGGCCGCTGAGAGCGCCGATTTCGCCGATAGCGGAGCCCGGCACGCCCGGATACCCGGGTGCGCCGTTGGTAAGCACCTGCGGCCAGGCGCGGGCGCGGCGGCGATGTGGTCCAGCACGACGCGCCGTAGGTGAACAGCGGGCCGCGGAGATGCGATTGCATGCAGGTCGCTGGCGTGCAGAATGCCCAGTTCTGGACGGCGGACTGCTCTCGCGGCAAATGCCGGCTCACACGCCATAACGACGGATCTCGCGCGACGGCCGCGGCCAGCGATCGTCACGCAGCGCGATTGGCGTTACAGATGGTGAGCGCCCTGCCGAATCGGCACTCGTGAACCGTCAGGTGCAACCAGTACGCGCGACGCACATATCAGCCATTCCAGTGCGCAGCTCGGGGCTCGCTCGGAAAAGGGTGTGCTTGGCCGACGGACCAGGAGGCAGCATGGCCAAGGGGCGGTTTTACAGACCGCTGTCGTACCTAATGTGGCCTGCAAATATGTGAATGGCTGCTGAACTTCGCCACGCATTCGCCAGACGATCGTGTACTGGCCGAGGTCTGAGCAAGGCCATAGTCCGGTCGCGGCGGTCCAGTCGACCGGCCTGGGTTGCCCACTATACACAGCACGTCAGGGCCTATGAGCCTAAGCTGCCTGGCGCGCATGAGCCACTGGCTGACCTCCGCGCCTCAGTTACCTATCTTCGGATTCGGATGGCGGGAAAGCACGGCTCGCAGCACGTCCCTGAAGTCGTTGCTGTCGGGCGGTGGGGGCGCTTGGCTGGTGAGGGCGGGGTTTCGTGCTGGCGCGGGCGGCAGTGGAATGTCAGGGGTTGCCTGCCGCGGGGTTGATCGAAGTACGGTTGACAGATCGCTCGCTGCCGCCATGCGTTCGCCCATGTCCGGTGGATCGGTGCTCATGAAGCGGCGGGCGATGGTTTTTGCGATCGATGTGTGATCGAAGACTATGTTACTCACTGCGCCCTGGTCGACCCACGGGGAGACAACGAAGGCTGGCACGCGCACGCCATAGTGCTCGATACCTGACACTGGCTTAGCATTTTCCGAGAAAGCAAGGGAATTTACGTGGTCGAAGAATCCCCCATGTTCGTCGTACGTGATGAGAAGCAGGGTTTTGCCCCAATTCGGGCTGTGTACCACGGCGTCCACTATTCTGCCTATTAGGTTCTGCCCTGCTGCAATATCTGCGGGCGGCCCGTCGGCGTTGTCTTGGCCGTCGGGGAGTTCGATGAAGTTTGGATCGATGAAAGACACGGACGGCAGGGTTCCCGCCCTGGCACTGGCGAAGAACCCCTTCACGGGGTCGTCAGCGTCAACGATGAAGTTGACGTCGAAGGTGTAGCGCTCGAACATGCGCAGGAAGCAATGGCTGCCGTTTTCATAGTACTGCCAGGAAACGCCATGTTCGGTGAGATGGTCGAAAATGGTTCTGGTAAGCGCCGGCGTGAACTCGCTTCCCGTCGGATTGTCGAACTCGAAATTTCCAGATGAATCTCGGTTGAGCCGGCCGGTCAATGTGTAGAACCGGTTGCAGAACGTAGGTCCCGGGTGGGCGGCAAACCAGCGCTGGCAGATCAGGAATTCACGGGCCAGGGCGTCGTAGACAGGCACATGCGCAGCGTTGTGATATCCCATGATGCTTCCGGGATCGACACTTACGCCTTCTACCCCGACTTTCCTGGCGAACTCCGCTACGAAGCCGTCCATCTTCCCGCCATCGATCTGATTCGCCACGGGGTCATGACCATGAGGCGGATCCTCGCTGAACTGAGTATCGGGCAACAGGACGGACGGGTAGTCCTGGCCGTTATAGTGATTCTTCTCGCCTCCTTTCAGCCCATCGACGTCCGTTCGCTTTTTGCCGCTGCTGTCTCCATCCTTGCTCAAATATCCGAGCAGGTGATCGAAGGAGCGGTTCTCCATCATCAGCACGATAATATGGTCGATGTTGGCCAGCAGCCCTGGGTTCATTGGCGGCTGCGGGTTCTCGGGGAACGGCTCGAGCTGGCCCGCCGGTATGATGTAATCGACGGTCATTGACTGATCGTCGCTGGCGGCTCCCAGCACATAGAATTCACCGCCGAGGAGCCACGTCGTCAGCTGACGGCTGACCGGGGGAAGATGCTGGTTCAATGCCTTAGAGATCTTGTCGTTCATGCTGTTTTCGATCTTGCTCGCAACCTGACCATCGGGCAGGGCGGTCACATCGACAGACACGTCCGACTTGACCGAGTCCGTCAGTGTCACCAGTGCCAACGTGTGATTGACGGTATCAGGCTCAAGTTGGAGCCTGATTTTTATCGAGAAGTGGGTGAAGTCGATGTCCGGAAAATCTTCCACGTGCATCTCGACGCCACCAGCCGTCTCAAAATGAACGGCGAGTTCGACAATGACCGGCTGACGGGAAACGATGTCGATCGCAAGGCCATCGCTGTTCACGTCACTAAAATAGTACCGGTGAGTTCCGAAGAGGATTCCGGGGAATTCCAAGACTTCGCCGGGACCAGCCAGCTCGATGCTGTTGTTGGGCTCATGGCCGTAGCCACTCACGGGGTCGTCGAAGAAGACGCTGGCCGTACTTTCGCCGTAATGTGTGCCATCAAGGCGAATCAGGTAGAGCGGCCTGGGGCGCTGATTGAAGATCACATCAAGCTTATGCTGCAAGAAATCCAGCGAGATGACCTTCCTGAGGAGACGGCCCGGCGGTGGTGCACCCACGAACTGGCGCAGGGAGAGCGGGAAAGACGCACTGCCTTGCTGTGCCAATTCTCTGATACTGGCTGATCGCCCTATAAGACCAAGGGAATCACGAACACTCACCATCATCGCTGTCTCTCCTGCTGCCAAAGCATTGTTATTCCTGGGGATGCCTACTGCAAGGCGATGAGGATGGGAATGAGGCCTTGGCCTTCCTCGAGCGGACGCAGCGCCTTGCCGATGACCGAACCGAACGCCCGGGCCGGGTCAGTGGCCTTCATGGCATGGCCGGGCGTATCAGACGTCGTCAGCAGATCACCGACCGCGACCGGCCCGTAGCCTGCATCTACCTGGCAGAAGACCTTGCCCAGAAGGGCCACCGGTGAACGGCTTCCCTGCCCCGGTTGCCTGTCCAGGACGATGCCGGGCCGGTAGTCGCCCGCCCCGGAGAGGACCCCCGCCACGCGCTTGTCGTAGGAGCGCCGACAGGGCGTCAGCGCATCTGCATCACCCAGCACCATCACCGTGCCTGGCGCGATTAGCCCGTCCGAGACATCGAAGTCCTCGGCGCAATCGGCGTTGGTCAAGCGGATATCGCCGGTGACTTCGACATCCCCCTTGAACAACCCAGCTGCCCGGCCGCCCTCACCGTACACGCCCACCCCGGCAGCATCGCCGATGCCGGCGACACCAATGCCGCCCGCCTTGTGGGCTCCCCAAACGCCCGCGCCCCCCGTTGTGCTCTTGCTCTCCCCGTAGACGCCGATCCAGCCGTCGCTGAGTCCGCAGACACCGGTACCCCCGGTAGAGTTAACGCCAAAGACGCCGAAACCCCCGACCGTGCTGTGGCTGATTCCCTCGACGCCATGCCAGTTCTTGCCTTCCCCGTGGACGCCGACAGAATCACCGACGCCCTGGACGCCAATCGTTGGCTCGCCTGCAGAAGCGGTTCCAGCGACTGCGACCGCGTCGTTTCCTGTGGCGGTTTCTTTTATTGCCATCTCAGTTCCTCCTTGACTATGCGCGGCGGCCAGTGGGTTCGTTACGCATCGGTGGTGCGTTGACAGCTGTATCCCACTGTGGCCCGCGTCATGCGTGATCGCCATACATAACAGCCCACAGGAACAAGCCCCGATCGCGCGTCGCGGCTGGTCGCCGTGGCCGGAACACGGGGTGCCTGCCACGTCGCCTGGTTTGCTGCCATGTCCGCCAGGGGCGTATGGCTCCGGGAAGCCGCCGGAGTGAGAGAGTCACGGCTGGCCCGGGTGGGTGTGCGGCTGTGAACTGCGTGAATGCGGCGCTCCTGGCGCTGCTGAAAAGCCTTCGCTGCCGGATGAGCAGGAAGTGTCCCGGCATAGCCTTCTGCCCGCTCCGAACGGGCCGGCTATTCCGGCCCTTACCGGGATGCTCGCCCGCCCGGCTGTACGCAGGGCGGGGGTCGGCTCACCCGTGCGGCGTCCCGGTGGGTGGAACTACCCACAGGCGCTGCGGGCTGGCGCCGCGGCAGGGCGGCTGGCTGGGCCCGGCTATATCAGGCCCGCGCTGAGGGCCAGGCGGGTCAGGTCGGCGCGGCGGCGGCAGCCGGTCTTGTCCCGGACACGGTCCAGGTGCGTGCTGACCGTGCGCACGCTGATGAGCAGCTGGGCGGCGATCTGGGTGTCGGTGCGGCCCTGGGCGACCAGGGTGACCAGTTCCCGCTCCCGGGCGCTGAGCTTCCCCGGCCCCAGCGCCGCAGCCGGAGGCTGCGCGCCGGAGGCGGTGAGCATGAGCGCGTACTCGGTCGCGGTATCCAGGCTCATCGCCGCGCCGCGTTCCTCGGCCGCTCGCGCCCGGGCGGGTCCGAGCGCCTGCCGGGCCTTGCGCAGGGATTCTTGCTGGCGGCGCACCTCGGCGGGTGCCCCCGCGAACCCCTGACGCCGGAAGAACGCGGCGGCGGCGGCCCAGGCCGTGACGGCTTCGAGGTGACGCCCGGTCGCGGCGCACAGGTACCCGCAGCAGTCCAGGGCGCTGTCCACGTACGGCGGCATGTCGGCCCGGACGGCGATCTGGAGCGCTTCCCGCAACTGCGCCGTGGCGTCCTGGGTGCGGCCCGCCCGCAGGTCTAGCATCGCCATCCGGGTCAGCGACTCCACCAGAGTCCCCTGGGCGCCCGCAGCCCGGGCCTCGGCCAGTCCTTCCATGCAGGCACGCCGGGCGGCGGCTAGATCCCCCGCCTCGGTCAGCGCAACAGTCACGCAGTCGTTGCGCATCCGGGCTACCCAGCCGGGGATGTCGCCCGGGATCCGCCCGGCCTGCCGGGCCAGTTGCACGGCGCCGTCGAGGTCGCCGACGTCAACAGCGGCGATGCCGAGCATCGCCAGGGCACTCACCTCGCCGGCCGGGAAGCCAAGCTCCTGGGCCGCGGCCAGCGAACGGCGGGCATCCTGGGCCGCCTCGGAGATCCGCCCCTGGTTCAGCAGGGCTACCGACCGGCCCACCAGGCAGTAAGCCACCGCCCGGTACGGCCGCCGGTCCCGCATCGCGTCAATGACCGCGGTGAAATGGCCCAGCGCCCCGGCCAGATCAGCCGAGTCAAATGCCATGCTCCCGAGCCAGAACTGCGCGGTGCACCACTGCTCGCTGCCCGGCGCGGCACGCCCGGCCGCCTCGCGCAGCAGCGGGTACTGACCCACCGCCCGGCCGCGCAGGGACCACCACGGCGCCAGCGCGACCGCCAGCCGCAGCGCGATGACCGCATCATGCCCGGTGGCCCAGGCCAGCACCTGCCGCATCGTGGCGTCCTCGGCATCCAGCCGCCGGGCTGCGGGCACCTCCGCGGTACCGCTCTCCAGTCCCGCCGCCGCCTCCTCCGCCACCCGCAGCGCGTACCTGGCCAGCGCGGCGGCCGCCTCGTCCTGCTCTCCGGCCTGAGCCAGCAGCCCGGCCCCGAAGACCCGCAGCGTCTCCAGCATCACATACCGGGAACGGCCATCCGGATCTGCCCGCGGCGGGACCAGCAGCGAGCAGTCCACCAGATGCAGCACCGCCAGCTCGGTGCCGGGCCCGGCGACCGCCTCAGCGCCCTCTAGCGTGAACGACCCTGGGAACACCGACACGGCGCGGAACACCCGCCGCTCTGCCTCATCCAGGAGCTGGTAACTCCACCGCACAGCGGCCGCGAGTGACCGCTGCCGGGACGGCGCCAGCCGATCCCCCCCGGCCAGCAGCGCGAACCGGTCACCGATCCGCTCCAGCAGCTGCGCCACTCCAAGCGTCTCGACTCGCGCCGCCGCCAGCTCGATCGCCAGCGGCATCCCGTCCAGCCGCGCCACCAGCCGCGCCACCATCGGGCCGGCCTGGCCGTCCAGCGCGACACGCGCGCCAGCGCTGCGGGCCCGGTCCGCGAACAGCGCCACCGCCTCCGATCCGTCACAATCCGCAGGATTATCCGGGTCAGGCAGGGTCAGCGGCGCAAGCCGGCAACGGGCCTCCCCGGCCACCCGCAGCGGCTCCCGGCTGGTCGCCAGCACCCGCACATCATCGCAGGCCACCAGCAGCCCAGCGCACAGCCCAGCCGCCGCGCCGATCACATGCTCGCAGTTATCCAGCACCAGCAGCAGCTGCTGCCGGGCCAGCACCCGCGCCAGCCCATCCGCCGCCGACACTCCTGCCTGCTCCCGTACCTCCAGAGCCGCCGCCACTACCGATACCACCAGCGCCGGATCCCGCACCGCCGCCAGCTCCGCCAGCCACACCCCGTCCGCGAACCGCCCCGCCACCCGCTCCGCTACCACACCGGCCAGCCGGGTCTTGCCCGCACCGCCCGGCCCCGTCACTGTCACCAGCCGGTACTGATCCAGCAGGTCCGCGACCTCACGCACGGCCCCGGCCCGGCCGACAAAACTCGTCAGCGCAGGCGGGAAACCATGCACGCCGCCCGCCGGGGCCGGGGACTCTGCCCGCGCCTGCCCGGGCATGGCCGCCAGCACCTCCGCGGCCGGGACGCGCCCGCGGGCCGCCGCCACGAACAACGCGCGCACCGGCTCGGCCAGGCCCAGCGCGCCGGCCAGCAGCAGCGCGGTCTCCTTGCGGGCGGTGCGGTTGATGCCCCGCTCCAGATCACTGACCGACCGCGGGCTCAGCATCGCCGCCTCCGCCAGCTCCTCCTGGGTTAGCTTGGCCTGGGCCCGCAACTGCCGCAGCAACCCGGCGAACCCCAGCGCAGGCTGCTCTGCCATGATCCCGCCATCCCCTCCGCAGGCCATCATCCCGCCACGCGGCAATCCGGCACTGAGCGAAGCAGGCCTGCACCAAGGTTATCCAGGTCCGGCCACCCCGACCAGCTCTCGCCATCCCTGCCGGAACCGACTACCGCGAGTACACGGGCGCTGCCACGATCGCAGTTGACAGACCCCCCTCGCCGCTGGTGAGGCGCCGCGACACGCGATGGGGCCGAGCCGGACGCGGGCAGCGCCGGCAGGCCTTGCCGTCAGCCGGCTTGATGGTGTCACACTGGAAGGGGCCGGCTCCTGCGATCGTCCCCGGTCGCGCCGCCCTTATCGAGGGACAGGTGAACCGCGATGCACCGCCGC
>Ga0335081_10010819_pt1 | contig 14747 bp, 13 predicted proteins | sample Lox_Sample_35_FD_206713 | JGI IMG/M metagenome (GOLD analysis project Ga0335081, IMG submission 206713) | Soil microbial communities from Loxahatchee National Wildlife Refuge, Florida, United States - Lox_Sample_3.5 | ecosystem: Environmental > Terrestrial > Soil > Wetlands | place: USA... | reverse complement strand
GCGGCGCAGGCGCCACCGGCGCGCTCGCCGCGGCGCTGGCGGCGGGGCTGCTCAGGCCCGAGCGGGCGCTCGCCGCGACCTGGGACCAGAGCGCGTTCAGGCAGAAGGACCTGGCCGATGCGCTCAAGAGCATCGGCGCGGAGGGTGCCACGGCGAGCAAGGAAGTGGTGCTCGATGTGCCCGAGATCGCCGAAAACGGCGCGGTGGTGCCGGTGGAGATCACCAGCCGCGTGCCGGGCACGACGTCGATCGCGGTGGTGATCGACAAGAACCCGTTCCCGCTCACCAGCAAGTTCAATTTCATGCAGGGCGCGCTGCCCTACGTGAAGCTGAACGTGAAGATGGGGCAGTCCTCCAACATCCGCGCCATCGCGGAGGCCGGCGGCAAGCACTACGTCGCCATGCGGGAGGTCAAGGTCACGATCGGCGGCTGCGGCGGCTGAGAGGAGAACGACATGCCAGGTCCAATGAAGATCCGCGCCACGCTCAGCGGCGACTATACCGAGATCCGCGTTCTGATGAGCCATCCGATGGAGACCGGCCAGCGCAAGGCGCAAGGCAAGCTGGTGCCGGCGCATTTCATCGAGAACGTCACCGTCAAGGTCAATGGCAAGACGGTCGTCGAGGCGCAAACCAGCCAGGCGGTATCGCGCAACCCGGTGTTCGCGTTCCGCGTCAAAGGCGGCAGCAAGGGCGACATGGTCGAAATCGGCTGGGTCGACAACAAGGGCGAGAGCAACAAGACCGAAGCGGCAGTCGCCTGATCACCTAAGGAGGGGAAACATGCTCGCACTTCGAGGAGCTGCTGTGCTCGGGGCGGCCGCGCTGGCCCTGGCGACGGCATCTGCGTTCGCGCAGAGTGAAAGGCAGGAGATCAAGAAGTATCAGCGCATGACGGCGGAAAACAGTCCGGTCGAGCTGTGGGAGCTCGAGGGGGCGGACCTGTGGAAAGCCAAGCGCGGGCCGAACCACGTATCGCTCGAGCGCTGCGACCTCGGCATGGGCGCGGGAGTGCTGAAGGGCGCCTACGCGCACCTGCCGCGCTATTTCGCGGATACCGGGCGGGTGGAGGACCTCGAGTCCCGGCTGGTCACCTGCATGACGACCTTGCAGGGATTGAGCGAGAAGGAGGCGACCAAGCGCGTGTTCGGCAACGCCGACAAGCCCTCCGACATGGAGTACCTGTCGGCGTACATCGCAGGCCGCTCGCGCGGCCTGCGGATGCAGGTCAGCACCAAGAACCCGAAGGAGAAGGCATCCTACGAGATGGGCAGAGCGCTGTTTCACTATCGCGCCGGCCCGTGGGACTTCTCGTGCGCCTCGTGCCACGGCACCCCTAACAAGCGCATTCGGATGCAGGAGCTGCCCGTACTGTCGAGCAAGCAGGGGGCGCGCGGCACCTACACGACCTGGCCCGGCTATCGCGTGTCGAACTCGCAGCTCAAGACGATGGAATGGCGCATCAACGACTGCTTCAGGCAGCAACGCTTCCCCGAGCCCGACTACGGATCGGATGCCGTGATCGCCCTGACCATGTACGTGGCCGTGAACGCCAACGGCGCGGTATACCGCGGCCCGGGCACCAAGCGCTGAGGAGGACGACGTGACCAACAAGACCATCTGTCTTTCGCTCGGCGGCCTGGCGGCGGCGCTGCTCGCCGCCCGGCTCGCCTGCGCCGACCCGACGCCGCTGGAAGTGCGCGCGTTGCTGCACCGGGACTTCCATGCCAAGGGCCAGGCCGTGATGAGCCGCGTCGACCAGGACGACCTCCAGTACCTGTGCACCGTCACCGATGGCAAGCCCAGCGCCAAGAAGGTGAAAGAGATGGAGGCGGACCAGCTCGCGCTGATCCGCTACCCGGCGGACGGCAACTACATGGGCGACTGGAAGCGCGGCGCCGAGATCGCCGCCAGCGGCAAGGGCATGACCTGGAAGGAAAAGCCGGGGCAGGACCGGGGCGGCGGCTGCTACAACTGCCATCAGCTCTCGCCCAAGCAGGAGTCCTACGGCACCGTCGGGCCAAGCCTGAAGCACTACGCCAGCGTGCGGCCCGGAATCGACGGCCAGAAGTACGTCTACGCCAAGATCTACGACTCCAAGGCCTTCAACCTGTGCAGCCAGATGCCGCGCTTCGGCACCTCGAGCTCGCTCACCGAGCAGGACATCAAGGACCTGACGGCTTACCTGCTGGATCCGGCCTCGCCGGTGAACCAGTAGCCGCGAGCCTTATCGAAGCAAGTGGGGCTTGGTTTCGGCCAAGCCCCGTTTTTTTGCGAGTCGCCAGACCATGCAAAGACGCGAATTCCTGCGCCTGCTCGCCCTCGCCGCCGCCGCCGGCGCGAGCCTGCGCCCCGGCGCGAGCGCGGCCGAGGCCGCGGACGAGCTCTACGACCTGCCTGCCTTCGGCAACCTGTGCCTGCTGCACATCACCGACACGCACGCGCAGCTGCTGCCGACGTATTTCCGCGAGCCGAGCTTCAATATCGGCGTGGGCGCCGCCGCGGGCCAGCCGCCGCACCTGGTCGGCGAGGGGTTGCTGAAGCATTTCGGCATCGCGCCGGGCGGCAGGCTGGCGCACGCCTTCACCTGCCTCGACTTCGAGGCTGCGGCGCGCCGCTACGGCAAGCTGGGCGGCTTCGCGCACATCGCGACGCTGATCAGGCGCCTGCGCGCCGCGCGGCCGCATTCGCTGCTGCTCGACGGCGGCGACAGCTGGCAGGGCTCGGCGACCTCGCTCTGGACCCAGGGCGCCGACATGATCGGCGCGCAGAAGCTGCTCGGCGTCGAGCTGATGACCGCGCACTGGGAGTTCACCTACGGCATGGAGCGCATGAAGCAGGCGGTCGACAAGGAGCTCGCGCCGATCGAGTTCATCGCGCACAACGTCAAGACGGTCGATTTCGAGGACCCGGTGTTCAAGCCGTACTCGCTGCGCAGCGTGAACGGGGTGCCGCTGGCCGTCATCGGCCAGGCCTTCCCCTACACGCCGATCGCCAATCCGCGCTACATGATGGACCAGTGGAGCTTCGGCATCCAGGAGCGGCACCTGCAGAAGATGGTCGACGAGGCGCGCGCCAAGGGCGCCGGAGTGGTGGTGCTGCTGTCGCACAACGGCATGGACGTCGATCTCAAGCTCGCCACCCGCGTGCGCGGCATCGACCTGATCCTGGGCGGCCACACGCACGACGGCGTGCCCGCCCCCACCGTGGTGAAGAACGCGGCCGGCGCCACGCTGGTCGCCAACGCCGGCTGCAACGGCAAGTTCGTCGGCGTCATGGACCTCGAGGTCAAGGGCGGCGCGATCGCGGACTACCGCTACCGGCTGCTGCCGGTGTTCGCCAACCTGCTGCCGGCCGACGCGCAGATGACGCGCTACATCGACTCGGTGCGCGCGCCGCATCGCGCCAGGCTGGAAGAGAAGCTCGCGCTCACCGAGGGCCTGCTCTACCGGCGCGGCAACTTCAACGGCAGCTTCGACCAGCTGATCCTCGACGCGCTGATGCAGGTCAAGGGCGCGGAAATCGCCTTCTCGCCCGGCTTCCGCTGGGGCAGCACGCTGCTGCCGGGCGACGCGATCACCTTCGAGCACCTCATGGACCAGACCGCGATCACCTACCCATACAGCACCCTCACCGAGATGAGCGGCGCGCAGATCAAGGCGGTGCTCGAGGACGTGTGCGACAACCTGTTCAACCCGGACCCCTACCTGCAGCAGGGCGGAGACATGGTGCGCGTGGGCGGAATGAGCTACGCCTGCGCGCCGAACGAGAAGATCGGCTCGCGCATCTCGGACATGCGCCTGGGCGGCGAGCCGATCGAGGCCGGCAGGAAGTACAAGGTCGCGGGCTGGGCCCCGGTGGCGCAAGGCGCGAGCGGCGAGCCGATCTGGGAGGTCGTGACGCGCTACCTGCGCGAGCGCCGGACCATCCCGCCCCTGAAGCTGAACGAGCCGCGCCTGATCGGCGTCGACGCAAACGGGGGCATCGCTGTATAAGGGGCTACCGTGCCCCCGGACATGATTCCCCGCACCCGCCCCGGCCGCATCGTCGGCATCGTCGTCGCGCTCGCTGCTGCCGCGGCCGGCTATGCCTGGTACCAGGCACGCGTAGGCGACGGCAGGCCGCGCTACCGCACGGCGCAGGTCGAGCGCGGGCCGCTGCAGGCGACGCTGGCGGCGAGCGGCACGCTGCACGCCGTCTCGACCGTTCAGGTCGTGCCCCGGGTCTCCGGCCAGGTGAAGGAGATCTACGCCGACTTCAACACCCCGGTGAAGAAGGGCGAGGTCCTGGCGCGCATCGATCCTTCCGAGTATGAGCTGCGCCTGAACCAGGCGCGCGCCGATCTCGATGCCGCCGAGAGCGAGGTCGCGCTCGCGCGCTCGCAGCTCGACGCCGATCTGGCCGAGGCGGGAAAGAAGAAGAAAAGAGCGCGCGCCGCGCAGCTCAGGCTCGGCAAGGCCCGCGTTGCAAGCGCGCTCGCCGCCGTCGAGCAGCGCCAGGCCCAGCTGCAACAGGCGCAAGCGGCGCTCGAGCGCACGACCATCCGCGCGCCGGTCGACGGCACCGTGATCCTGCGCAACGTGGACGCGGGACAGACCGTCGCCGTGAGTCCCGCTGCTCCCGCGCTGTTCGTCATCGCGCAGGACTTGCACGAGATGCGGGTCGAGGCGGCCGTCGACCAGGCCGACGTCGGCCGGCTGAGGGTCGGGCAGAGCGCGACTTTCACGGTGGACGCGTTCCCGCGCCGCAGCTTCGGCGGCGAGATCCGCCAGATCCGCAAGTCGCCGCAGAACGTGCGCAACGTCGTAAGCTACACGGTGGTGATCGCGGCCCCAAACCCGGACCTCGCCCTGCTGCCGGGAATGAGCGCCAACGTGCAGGTGGTGCTCGAGCGGCGCGACAACGCGCTCAAGCTGCCCAACGCCGCGCTGCGCTTTCACCCTCCCGGCGCGCAGGCGGGAAGCCGCGTCTGGATCCTGGCGCAGGGCAAGTTGCAGGCGGTCGATCTGCGTCTCGGGCTGAGCGACGGCACGAGCACCGAGGTGCTGAGCGGGCCGCTCAAGCAAGGCGACGACGTGGTGATCGGCGCGATCGACGCGCGCTCCGAGAGCCCGCCCACCCCATGATCCGAGCGGCCGGCCCGGTGATCCGCGGCGCGCCCGTGCTGCTCGTCGCGGCGCTGCTGAGCGGCCTGCTGCTCGAAAGCGGCATCGACTCCTATGCGATCGTCGCGGCTGCGACCGCCGCGGTCGCGTACGTCGTAATGAGCGCCGGGCGCCTGCTGCTCGTCGCGGCGCATGGGGACGCGCGCGACCCCTCGAGCGCGTTCGTTCTGGGCCTGGTGGCGACCTGCCTCGCGCTCTACGTGTCGACGCTGCTCTTTCCGATCACTGCCGCATCGGCCTTCGGCGCCGCGGCGGCGCTCGTCGTGGGCTTGCGGCTCGTCCTGCGTCGGCGCATCGCTGCAATGGCGCAAGCCGTGGCGGCGCCCGACTGGCGCAGGCTCGCCGGTCTTGCGCTCTGCGTCGCCTTCACCTATGCCTGGTGCCGAGCGCCGGCCGATGCCTACCAGGCGCTGCGCACTCAAGGCATGCTGCCGGTCTGGAGCGATTACTACTTTCACGGCGCGCTGATCTCGCAATTCGGCGATTCGCGCGCGCTCGGCCACGGCTCGATCTTCTTCGCCGGCCTTGCTCCGACCTTCTACCATTTCGGCTCGTACGGCGCGGCGGCGGCGCTCGCGGGGATGCTCGGCCAGCCCGGCCTGCCGCTCGCCCTGGCGGCCTGGCTGCCGCTCGGCTTCCTCGCCATGGCGGCAGGCGCTTACGCGCTCGGCGAGCGCCTGGCCGGAGCGGCAGGCGGCGTGGCGGCGCTGGCCGTCGTCGCCATCATCCCGGACGCGTCGAACTACGGCCTGCGCAACGGCTTTTTCAGCTTTCACTGGGCGGTCGTAACGACCGCGGGGGCGACCTACGCGGTCGGCGCGGCCTTCGTCTCGCTGACTTTGCTCGATCGATGGGTCACCGAGCGCGCCCGCGCGGCTTTGATCGCCAGCGCGCTGCTGGCGGCGGCATGCGCGCTGTTACGGGTACAGATCTTCCTGCTCTACTTCCCCGCGTGGGTCGCGACTGCGGCGATTTGCAGCGTGCGCGAACCCAAGCCGCGAAGCCACGTCACCTGGCTCGCCCTTGGCGGCCTGGCCGCGGGCGCCGTAGGCATGTTCGTCGCCGTGGTCCATCTCTACGCCACCGACCCCCGCTTCTGGCGCCTTAAGGGCCCGGCGCTGGAGAGATTCCTCATCGCCGTGCACACGATGCAGGAGCCTACCGCCTACACGGGCCTGTACGCCCGCTTGGAAAGCCTCAATGTCCCGGCGATCGCGCTCGCGGGCGGAATCCTGCTGGCGGTCGTTGCCGCGCTCGGTGCATTCGTGCTCCTGCTTCCGGCGGCATGGCTGCTCGCGCGCAACAAGGGGGTACTCAGGCCGATCGACATAAGCTGCGGCCTGCTTTTGTACTGCTGGATGCTGCTGATGCTGTTCGCCCCGGTGCCGTTCCACGGCGACGCCACGGACCTGATCCACAGGCCTTTCGTCCTGCTATACCCTTCAGTCGCGATCTGGACGCTCTGCTTGGGGCTGCGGGTCCTGGCGACGCGGATCGATCCGGCCACGAAGCTCTGGCCGGCGCTCGCGGCGGCGGCGATCCTGGCCTTGCCCGCGATCGTCACGCATGCGCCGGGCATGATGCGCCCCAAGTTCAGCTGGGGCGAGCGCTACGTGACTACGCGCATCCCGCCCGGCTTGATCGAATCCGCGGCGTTCATGCGCAGGCATGCGGCCGCCGGCGACGTATTCGGCGTGGCGGGGTTGACCGCAGAAGATGAGTCCTTCGATCTCTCGATGGAGATTTGCGCCCTGAGCGGCATGCCTGCCTACCTTTCACGCCCCTCCATGGAGATGAGCAAGGGCGCTCGGCGCAGGCGCATCGCAAGGGAGCGCATGACCGCGATGCAGGCGGTAGACGCGGCGCCCGACTACCGCACCGCCATGGATTCTCTGCGCGCCTTGAACGTCCGCTGGTACCTGGTCACCGGCGGCCGGGGTCCGCGCTGGGATCCCTCGCGCGCGCACGCCGCGTTCAGCGCGGGCGACGTCGCGCTGTATGCGGCGCGCAAGGATTCTTCAGGCAGTGCACTCCAGGATGACGTGGGTGTAGGGGATGCGGATCAGGTCATGGCGCACGAAGCTGCGCACCTGCGCGAACGCGCCGCGCGCGAGCCGCTCGTACGCCTCGGGCTCGCGCACGTGGCGCCCGCGATCGAGTGAGAGGAACAGGCGTGCGGCGAGGGACTGATCGTGCGTGAAGCAGCCGTCGAACGTGACCAGGCGCCCGCCGGGCTTGAGCGCCCGCTTCGCGACGCGAAACAGGCTCGCCGCCTCGGCGTCGTCGAGGTGATGCAGCACGCCGTGCGCGATCGCGAGGTCGAAGCTGGGCTCGCCCTGCGCCAGGTCGTCGTCCACGGCCCGGCAATGAAACTCTCCCCGGTCGCCGAAGCGTTCGCGCGCCCGGTCGATGTAGCTCTGGCTTAGGTCGTAGCCGACATACCGCACCGCCGGCAGGTAGCGCAGGATATCCCCCGTGCCGCAACCGATGTCGAGCACCCGCTCGCCGGGCCGGGCCCGCAGGTAATCGCGCGCGTAGGCCAGCCGCGCGCTGTCCCGGCCGACGAGCCGGCGGAACAGGCTGTAGACGCGCGGCCGGGCGAGAAGCGCTCTAGGGTCCACGCCCAGGCCGCGTCTGGTCACCGCCCACTCCTTTGCCGTCCAGATAGTTCTTCGCCTCCGGCCCCTTCATGAACAGGAGGTCGATCACGCTGACCGACGGCTCGAAAGGCGGGTACAGCTGCTCGTACGGCGCATAATCGTATCGCTTGTATTCGAGCAGGATGCCCGCGCGCTCGAAGCTCTCCGGAATCAGATACGCCCGCGCGGCGGGACCCGAGAGATAGCATGTGGCCGCCGCCTGCCGCAGGATGCCGATCAGCCGCTCGGTCTTCGTCCCGCGGCAATCGTACTCGTGCGACATCCGGATCGGCGTGTCGATCCCGAGGTGGCGGCAGGCCCAGGCGATGAGGCGCAGGTTCAGTTCCGAGATGGATGCCGCGGGCCGCGCGAGCAACTCGTGCAGCTCGAAAAAATAGAGGTCGAAGCATGGCGCGCGCCGGTAGGATTCCCGGATCCGGCCCAGCATCCTTTGCGCCCAGGGCGCCGAGTAGTCGATCGGCGTCTGTTCGATCAGCTGGCTCGTATGGCGATAGCTCACCGGCACCGTGATCCATTGCGCGCCGCGCGGCGTCTTGATCCTGTTGCGGTTGCGCCAGTCGCCCTTTGTATATTGCAGGTTATCGTGAATAATGAACAGGTCCGACTCGCGAATCAGGTCGAAATACCCGCGCCACGGAAGGAAGTTCGACTGCACGATGCCCACCTTCAATTGCCTTCGCCTCCCCTGCGCTCAGTGACACGGGCATGGCCAAATCCACGACAGCGCCGGGTCCCGACTACTCGGTCGTCATCCCGGTCTACAACGCCGGCGCCACGCTCGAAGAGCTGATCGGGCGCGTGGGCGCCGTGTTCCGCGATCTCGGTCGCTCGTACGAGATCCTGCTGGTGGACGACGGCAGCAAGGACCAGTCCTGGGCGATCATCGACCGGCTGCGAACGGAGGGCGCCCCGTTGCGCGCGTTTCAGCTCGCGCGCAACCACGGCCAGCATTATGCCCTCAAGTGCGGGCTCGACCACTGTTCGGGCCGCTACGCGATCACGATGGACGACGATCTCCAGCATCCGCCCGAAGAGATACCGAAGCTGGTGCGAGCGATCGAGGAAGACGGGGAGGTGGACGTCGTGTGCGGACATTACGACCGCAAGGCACATCCCGCGTTGCGCAACATTGGCGCCGCGCTTCTGCATCGAATCGATCATGCGATCTTTCGCACCGACCAGCGCGTGTTCCTGAGCGCGTTCCGGGTCATGCGCCGCAGCGTCGTCGACGAAATTCGCCGCGCGCGGCATGCTCAACCGCGCATCGGCCCCATCATTCTGTCGATCACGAGCCGCATCAAGAGCGTGCCGGTGCATCACGAGCCCCGGCGCCATGGCCGCTCCGGGTACACGATGCGCAAGCTGCTGCGCGATACGCTCAGCAGCATCATGAACTACAGCTCGCTGCCGCTGCAAGTGGTGAGCATCGTGGGCTTGGGCGCGTCCTTCCTCAGCCTGGTTCTCGCCGGCGTGTATCTCTGGGTCTTCTTCAGCCACGGCGTCGCGGTTTCGGGCTTCACGACGCTGGTCCTGCTGATCCTGTTCACTTCGGGCGCCGTGCTCTTTTCCTTCGGCCTGGTCGGCGAATACCTGCGGCGTATCGTCGCCCAGCAGCTGATGTTTTCGCAGTATCACGTGCGCGCGGAGTTGCCGCCTCTAGAGCGGGACGGCGCCTGAGCGCGCGAGGCGCCGGTACGCGCGCGGGAAGATAAACCAGCGGCTCTGCTCCGCCTCGTCCGCACGTCCGCTCTCGAGCAGGCTCGCGCGCCGGCGTTCGGCCACGATCTCCGCTTCGAGCGAAGCGCCGGCGCCCGCCAGATCGCTCTCGCGTGCCGCGCGCTCCATCGTCTGCGCCACGTCGGCCTCGCGCGAGCGGAACCCGCTGCTGGGCGCGAGCTCCAGGACTGCCATCTCCGCGCCGCAGAGCGATTCCACGGCCGCCACCCACGATCCGGGAAGCTTGTCGGCGTAGCGGCCCACGGGCGAGGCGCTCACGCCACGGACCGGCGCGAAGGACGAGTTTCCTTCCCAGGCGCGGCCGTCCTGGTCGCGCAAGTCGTCGATGGCGCCCGCCGCCGCGGGTGCGCACCCCAGGTGCCGCGCGAGCCGATCGAGCTCCGTGCGCGCAGAGGCGACCAGAGCCTCGTAGCGCACCAGGTGGAATCCGCGCGCGCCGGAGAGCGCCAGCGCGAAGGCCACGCTCTTGCGCCACTGGCGAACGATGTGAAGCAGCGGCAAGCCGCGATCGCCGTAGGCCGTGCCGCGGCCGAACTTGAGCGAGGCGATGACGTCGCGCACGTCCCGCAGCACAAGGACAACGGAAACCTCCCGGGCCAGGAAATACGGCGCGAACTCCTCGCAGAACACTTCTTTCGCGCCCAGCAGATCGCTTCCTTCGCGACCCAGCAGGCCGGGCAGGCCGTCGCACAGCGCGCGGTAGACCTCGACCAACGAGCCCTCGCCCACGCGCCCGGCGTGGGACGCCATGGCAGGCAGCTTCCAGCCGCTGTAGTTCCGCATGGCGGCGAAGGATGCCTTCAAATCCTCGCGCGTCACCCGGTGCCGCGCGAGGAACGCCTCGAAATCCCCGGGCCGGTAGCGGTCCTCGCCGAACAGATGACCGAGCGGGTAGCGTTCGCCGTCGATCCCGCGGCCGCGCAGGAAGGCGCGCTTGGCGTCGTGGTAGAGGAACGGGAAGGGCTGCGGCCCGATGCACGCGCCCGGCAGCGCGTGCACCAGCTTCTCCACCAGCGTGGTGCCCGAGCGCAGGAATCCGGTGATGAAGCAATAGCGATTCACGGCGCGCTAGTCCTTGCGGCGCAGCATCACGATCGCGCCCGGCAGGCTGGCGAGCACGTTCAGCAGGCCGATCGTCACCGACACGAGCAGCGCATCCGCAGGGGCGATGCCCAGCTTCTGCGCGAGCACGACGATCGTGGCCTCGCGCACGCCCCACCCGTTCACCGAAATCGGTATGGCGCTTAGGATGACGGCGAGCGGGATCACCGAAATCCAGAGGCCGAGGGAGCCGTCCAGTCGGTAAGCCGTGGCCACGAGGGCCGCCACGACCACGGCGGCGCCCTGCACCAGCAACGCAATGCCCAGGGCCGACAGCAGCGCACTTGCCCGGAAACCGGCCCCGCCCGCCACGCCCATCCGCCGCACGCCCGCCAGGAACGCGAACAGGAGCGCGCCCGAGGCGAGCACGGCCACGGGCGCGACAAACGCCGCGTACGCCGGAAAGACCTGCGCGATCGCCCGATTCGACAGCAGCAGGAGCAGGCAGGCCGCGAACAGCGCGATCAGCCGGTCGGCCATCAGGCTCGCGGCGACGCGCGGAATGCCGTTCGTCTTGCGCGTCAGCAGCCAGCCGCGTACAACGTCGGTCCCGACGGCGGAAGGAAGCAGCTGTCCGCCAAATACGGCCAGAAACAGCGCCCGCACGGCAAGCCCGATCGACATCGGGACGCCGAGCAAGCCGGCCAGCAGCCGCCAGCGCATCGCGACGAGCACAATGCTGAGCAGCGCAAGCGCGAGCGCGCCGACCAGGTAGAGCGGCATGCCGGAGGCGGCGCGCGCCGTCACGTCGCGCAAGGAGACGCGCGCCAGGATCAGCGCAATGATCAAGGCAGAAACCGCGAGCCTCAAAGCCGCTGCGATCGTCGATCTCATCGCGGGTGCGTGCTCATTTTGCTCCGCAGAATTGAGGCAATCGATTAAGTGTAATCTATGTCCGTCGCCACCGCGGGAGGGTCCACAAGCGTGAAGGTGCCGTTCAACCGGCCGCACATGACCGGCAGGGAGCTCGCGTACATTGCCGAGGCCCATCAGAACCACAAACTCGCCGGCGACGGCCCATTTACGGCCAAGTGCAGCGCCTGGCTCGAGGGGCGCACCGGCACGCGCAAGGCGCTCCTCACGCATTCCTGCACCGCCGCGCTCGAAATGGCCGCCATATTGGCCGACATCGGGCCGGGGGACGAAGTGATCATGCCGTCCTATACCTTCGTCTCCACCGCGAATGCCTTTGTCCTGCGCGGCGGCGTGCCCGTGTTCGTCGACATCCGGGCCGATACCCTCAACATCGACGAGTCCCGCATCGAAGCCGCGATCACGCCGCGCACCCGTGCCGTCGTGGCCGTGCACTACGCCGGCGTGGGCTGCGACATGGGGCCGATCCTGGACATCGCGCGACGCCACGGGCTGCTCGTGATCGAGGACGCCGCGCAGGCCCTGCTGACCGAGCAGCGCGGGCGCAGCCTGGGCGCCATCGGCGACCTCGGCACGCTTAGCTTCCACGAGACGAAGAACGTCATCTCGGGCGAAGGCGGCGCGCTGATGGTCAACAACGAGCGCTTCGTCGAGCGCGCGCAGATCGTGCGCGAGAAAGGGACCAACCGCGCGAGCTTCTTCCGCGGCGAGGTCGAAAAATACACCTGGGTCGACATCGGCTCCTCGTATCTTCCGGGGGAGATCATCGCGGCGTTTCTGTGGGCCCAGCTCGAGGAAGCCGATTCGATCACCGCGCGCCGGATCGAGCTCTGGAATCGGTACCACGCGCGCCTCGAAGCCTGCGAAGATTCCGGCCGCATCCGGCGGCCCGTCATCCCGCCCGACTGCCGCCATAACGCCCACATGTATTACGTGCTGCTGCCGAGCCTCGAGCATCGCACGCGGCTCATTGCGCGCCTGCGCGCGCGCGACATCGGCGCGGTGTTCCATTACGTGCCGCTGCACAGCTCGCCCGCGGGGCGCCGCTTCGGGCGCGCCGCCGGCCCGATGGACAACACCGACCGCCTGAGCGGCCGGCTGCTGCGCCTGCCGCTGTGGCTGGGCATGGATGCCGGGGTGCCCGATGCCGTCGCGCGCGAGATCGAGGCCCTGTAGCGCACGGGCTGCACGCCGCCATCGGGTATCCTCTGCGCACCAGCCCACCACGGAACATCAAATCGTTGCGTCCGACTGCAGCGCAGCCGCCAGTCAAGGTCACCCTGGTCACGCACTACTTCCCGGCCCACCGAGGCGGCGTCGAGGCGGTGGCCTGGGAAATCGCCTCCCGCCTCGCGGCCAGCGGCGCGGCGGACATCACGTGGTTCGCGAGCGATACCGATTCGCCGCCGCAGGACGCCCCCGGGCTGCGCTGCATGCCGGCCCGCGCCTGCAATTTCGTCGAGCGCCGCCTGGGCTTCCCCTTCCCGCTCTGGAGCCCCGCCGCCCTGGCCCGGATCTGGCGCGCGGTGCGCAGCTGCGACGTCGTTCATCTGCACGATTGCCTGTATCTGCCGAACGTCTTCGCCTGGGCGGCGGCCGGCGCAGCCGGGCGCCCGGTGGTGATCACGCAGCACGTCGGGCAGATTCCGTTTCGCAACCCCCTCCTGCGGGCGACCCTCGCGGGCGCGAACAGGCTGCTCGGAAAGCTGCTGCTCGGCTCCGCCGCCCGGACGGTGTTCGTGAGCGAGGTCGTACTGCGATACTTCGATGCCTTCGTGCGGTTCCGCCGTGAGCCCGTTCGCATGGCGAACGGCGTCGACGCCGCGACCTTCCATCCCGCCGACGAGCCGCAAAGAGCCCGCTTGCGTGCGCGGCTCGGCGGCGATCCGGGCGGCGCATTGCTCCTGTTCGCCGGCCGCTTCGTCGAAAAGAAGGGGCTTCGACGCCTGCATCGCCTGGCGCAGGAATTCCCGCACGCGCGCTGGATCTTCGCCGGATGGGGGCCGCTCGATCCGTCGCAATGGGGCCTTCCCAACGTCTCGGTCTATCGCGATCTGGGCCCGCAGCAGCTGGTGCCGCTGTATCAGGCGGCCGATCTGCTCGTGCTGCCGAGCGTGGGCGAGGGCTTCCCGCTCGTGGTGCAGGAGGCGATGGCCTGCGGCACCCCCGCACTGGTGGGCGAGCAAACGGCGGCTGGCTGCCCGGAAGCCGCGGATCTGCTCCTGCGCGAGCCGGTCGCTGAAGACGATGCGGCCGCGGGCTGGCGCATCCGGCTCGCCTCCCTGCTGGGAGGCGAAGATACGCTGCGTTCGCTCAGACCGCGGGTCGCAGAATTTGCGCGCACGACCTGGTCCTGGGACCGGACGGCGGAACGCTACGGCGAAATCCTGCGCGACGCCGTGAGCTCGAGATGAGCGCGCAACATGCCGCGGCGGGGTCGGCTGAACCGGTCTCCTGGTGCCGGGTGCTCGCCGCCCTTACCATTCTCTCGGGCCTGGTGTCGATCATCTTCATACTCGACGACACCACGTATCCGGACTCGTTGTCGCGCCTGCTCATCTTCGAGCATCTGCTGCGACAGCAGGACGTCGCGGGCTCGATCCTCGTCATCGCGCTCGCCGCGGCGGCCTGGGCGCTCAGCAGGCGCGCTCCGCCGATCGACGCGGTGCGGCTGCTCGGGCAGAACCCCCGCCTGACGGCCGCTGCGGCGTTCATCGCCCTTTGCACGGCGACGCTCACGATCACCCTCAATCACCCGCTTGCCGGGGACGAGCATATCGCCCTGTTCCAGGCCCGGGCGTTCGCCGCCGGCCACCTGACCGGAAAATTCCCGCGCGACCTGGTTTCGCACCTGATTCCGACGCTGTATCAGCAGCGCTGGCTGATCGCAGCGGACGACGGGCGGGTGGCCTCCATCTACTGGCCCGGGTATTCGTTGATTCTCGCGCCGTTCACGCTCATCGGCGCGCCCTGGGCATGCAATCCGCTGCTCGCGTCGCTCTCTCTCGTTCTGCTTTCGAAGACGGCCTCGAAGCTCACCTCGGATCCGCGCGCCGGGGGCTGGGCGATGCTGTTCGCGCTCGCATCCCCGGGCTTCGTCGGCATGGCGATTTCGTACTTCTCGATGACCGCGCACCTGTTCCTCAACCTGCTGTTCGCCTGGCTTCTGCTCGAGCGGACGCGCGCGCGGCTGCTTGCCGCCGGCGCAGCC
>Ga0335081_10010816_pt1 | contig 14749 bp, 13 predicted proteins | sample Lox_Sample_35_FD_206713 | JGI IMG/M metagenome (GOLD analysis project Ga0335081, IMG submission 206713) | Soil microbial communities from Loxahatchee National Wildlife Refuge, Florida, United States - Lox_Sample_3.5 | ecosystem: Environmental > Terrestrial > Soil > Wetlands | place: USA... | reverse complement strand
CCACGAATTGCGAAAAGAAGTTGGCGACACTGCTGACGTCGCCATCGATGCGCTCGATCATCTCGCCCGGCGTGCGGTCTTTGTGATACGCCATATCGAGGCCCAGCGCGTGGCGGAACAGATCGGCGCGCAGCGCGTTGGTGGCGCTCCACCCAATATCGGCCGAGAGGTATGTGGACGCCACCGAAAGCCCCTGGTTCAACAAAGCCAAGCCCAGGAATGTGAGCGCTGGAGTGGCCAAGGACCCGCCGCCTGCATGCCCGGCTAGATCGATAAAACGGCGAACGATTTGAGGGATGTAAAGTTGAAGTCCTACCGAGCCGAACAGACATACCGATAGCAGCGCGGTCTTCTTCGCGTGTGGAAATACATAGCGGGCGACAATGCGGGCATAGGAGAACATCGGTTCACACGCGTAGGGGGATCTTTCGACTTTCGCACAAGCCGGCCAGTCCGGCAACCCTCGTGGTTATTCGCGCGGGGTGGCGCGCGCGACGTTCTCCGCCATTCGATCGGCTTCGGGAGTACCCAGTTCGCGCAGCCCGGCAATCACGCCGGCGCGGTCGGCATCGGGCCGGTTCTGGCTGGCTTTCCACTTGCCTTCCAGGCTCTCGATTGCGATCTCGATCCCGACGATGGCGTTCAGCATCTGATCGATAAATCCATCCGGCGCCGATTCGAGTTTCCACGGGTTCGGGAACGCAGCTTCGTGAACCGCCGTCAGGTCGCTGACGTTCTGCTTCAGCCACTCGCGGTCTTGAATAACCCGCAACGGTCCCTGTGCGTGAACCACAACATAGTTCCAGGTAGGCACCACTCTGCCGTGCTCGGTTGTGGAGCGATACCAGTTCGGCGTGATGTAGTGCTCGGGCCCGTTGAAGATGGCAAGTGCGTGCACGCTGGGGATCACGTCGGACCATTGCGGATTAGCCTTCGCCATGTGCCCTCGCAAAACCCCCGGCCCGGATCCGCTGCCCACATATAGCAGCGGAATATGGCTCGCGCGAATGCCTTTCGAGGAGACCGTGACGAGCGTAGCCAGCGGATGCTGCGTCATCAGCTTCTCTATCTCATGCCGATCGTCTTGTTGGAAATGGCCGGGGTTGTACATCATCTTTGATCGTGCGGGCCCAGCCCGCGCCCGCTCTCCAGATATACGGCGAAACTGCCCAGCCAGTGGCCGCCCTCATAGTGCTCGCTCCGGATACTCTCCAGCCCAGCTTGCTTAAGCCGGGCGGCAAGCCCCGCGAATTGCGCCCGCCGCGCGTCGTCATTCGGAAGCTTCGAGAGAATGCCTTCAAGCATCCAGGCGCGGCTGATATTTAAGCCGGCCAGGTGATAGAGCCGGCCATCGCTGAAATCCGTAACGTGCGTCGGTTCGAGCTCGACCTTCGGCAGAAATTCGCGAAGCCAGCGCGCAAACTCGGCGTTGGGCAGAATTCGCCGCACCACGTCGGCCTCCGCCAGGCATGGCGAAAGAAAATCTTCGCCCGACGGCTCATATCCCAGGGGACAATTCTTGTCTTTCAGATAATAATCGCGCACGCGGCGTTCCACCAGGCTGCCGAAATCCGCGTTGCCCGTAATGCGTGCGTAATCGAGCATAAGTCCCATTGAGAAAGCCGTGTTGTTATGCTCGCCCGTGCGGATCGGATGATCGAGTTTCGGCAGCCAGTCGCTCAGCACCTGAATCGCTGCCTGCTCCAGGGGATGCACGGTCTCCGCCCATTGATGTGCCTCTGCACCATCCCACTCTCTCAACTCGGCCGCGAGCTGTAGCAGCCATGCTAGCCCGTACGGCCTTTCAAAGGTATTGCGGCCTTTCGCCGTCAGATAGCGCACCTCCCGCGCGATGTGCTCGGGTGTCAGGCTTTGCCCAACTGCTTTCCGGGCTTCCGGGGTGAAAGCTGCGTTGGGAAACAGGCGCCCAAGCCGTACCAGCAGCCAATGCCCATGCACCGAGGAATGCCAGTCGTAACAGCCGTAAAATGCCGGCGTCAATTCGCGCGGCGCTTTGACATCGGCATCCGAGTTCAACGAATGGGAGATCTTATTCGGATATTCCTGGTGGATGCAATCGAGCGCCAGCCGCGCAAATCGCGCCGCCAGCGGCTCGTCGAAAGCGGAATCCGCCATGAGCCCTCCGCAAAACGCTAAGGCGATTAGCACCAGCCGGATCATGCCTGTATCTTAACTGAGTGTCCGGCGTAAAAACCCGTGCGCCCCTGTTATACTGCCCCCCGTGGATCTTGCTCATCTTCAGCAGTGGATCGGACGGACTGAATCCCGAACCGATCAGATCACGGCCGCTCCCGTCGCGGCGCTCTCGGCCACCCTCGATCGCGACGATCCCGAGCCACGGCCCGGCGACCCGCTTCCCCCTCTTTGGCACTGGCTCTACTTCCTGCCGCGCGATCGACAGTCCGACCTCGCACCCGATGGGCACGCACATCGCGGAGGCTTCCTTCCTCCCGTGCCGTTGGCTCGACGAATGTGGGCCGGCGATCGCATCGAATTCCATCGCCCTTTGCGCGTCGGCGAAACCGTCACGCGCACTTCCCGCATCCTCGATGTTCGTCAGAAGGACGGCCGCACTGGCCCCCTGATCTTTGTTGTCGTGCGCCATGAACTTGGGGATGCACTAACCGAAGAGCACGATATCGTCTATCGCGAACCTTCAAAGGCCGCAGATGTTGTGACCATGCCGCCGGCCGCGCCCCAGCACTCACAATGGGAACGCACCATCGCACCTGATGACGTGCTGCTTTTCCGATATTCGGCCTTGACCTTCAACGGCCATCGCATTCACTATGACCGCCGTTACGCCACCGGAACCGAAGGTTACCCCGGTCTGGTCGTGCATGGCCCGCTCATCGCGACACTGCTGGTCGATTTGCTGCGCCGCAGCCTTGCCGATGCCGCCTTCGCCCGCTTCGCCTTCCGCGCCGTCAGTCCGCTCTTCGATACCGCCTCCTTCACCGTCTGCGGCGAGCCGGACGATAATGGAAAAGCCGTCCACCTGTGGGCGCGCAACCCCACTGGCGGTCTCGCGATGGAGGCCACCGTAACTCTGAGATAAGGACTCGCCATGAATCCGATTGCCCGCTCCTACCTGTTCGTGCCCGGGAACCGTCCCGACCGCTTTGACAAGGCCTGCGCCGCCGGCGCCGGCGCGGTCATCATCGATCTCGAAGACGCGGTTCCGGCCGTCGACAAGTCCAAGGCGCGTATGGCCGTCGAGGCCTGGGTCACTCCGGCCCATCCGGTGGTCGTGCGCATCAATGGAGTCGGCACCGACTGGTTTCGCGATGATGTCACTTGTTGCCGCATGCCCGGGGTCCAGGCCGTGATGCTTCCCAAGACGGAAAGTGTCGAGCATTTGCGCCGGATCGAAGAGTTGCTCGGCCAAGCCGTGCCGATCCTGCCGTTGATTGAGACTGCACGCGGTTTTGCCGGCGCTCTCGATATCGCCCGCGACCGCTCCGTCGACCGGCTCGTCTTCGGTTCGCTCGATTTCCAGATCGATGTCGGCATTCCCGGCGATCAACAGGAGCTGCTCTATTTTCGCTCGCAGTTGGTCTTGATCTCGCGCCTGGCCGGAATCCGGGCCCCCGTCGATGGAATTACAACGGCCATCGACAACCCGGACGAATTGCGGGCTGATGCGCTCCGTGCGCGGCGGCTGGGGTTCGGCGCCAAGCTCTGCATCCATCCCAAGCAGATTCCCGTCGTGAACGGCTGCTTTCGTCCCACCGCCGAAGAGGTCTCCTGGGCACAGCGAGTCGTCGACGCGGCCGCTGCGGCGAACGGTGCGGCAGTCGCGCTCAGCGGGCAAATGGTCGATCGTCCCGTGATCCTCAAAGCCCAACGGATTTTGGACGAAGCTGGAAACCCTGGCTCCAGATAAACTTCGTCTGATAACTTCCGATATCAACCTTCGCTATCGGCATAACGAGGTAAGTAACTCCTCACTACTGTCTTTGGCGGACTAATCTTGATCGAATCACCTCCGGCATGTCACCATAGGCCCGAAGTTACTTTCAAAGGAGACGGAGGAAATTACTTAGCAATGAAATTGCGAGGTCTGTTTGTATTTGCGGTTCTCGGTTTGTCCGCTGCGAGCGCCAAGAGCTATCAGATCGTGTTGGATAGCACGGCCAAGGCGGGCAATGTCACGTTGAAACCCGGCCGCTACGAAGTGGCTGTCGATGCGTCCAAGGTTCGTTTCAAGAATTTGAGTTCGGGAAAGTCCACGGAGACGGAAGGCCGGCTCGAAAACACGGAAAAGAAATTCCAGGATACGTCGATCAATGCTACCAAGGAAGGTAGCGCTAACGAGATCCACGAAATCAACCTGGGCGGCACCAAGACCAAGATCGTTTTTGAGTAAGCCCGGCTGTTCGGCCGGCGATTGCATCGGGGGTCGATGCGCTTCAGACGCCGGCGGTCCTGCCGCCGGCGCTACATCACAGCCTACAGCGAAACCTCACCAGGGCTCGATCCAGGTGCGCTAGCATCGAAGGATGCTTTTCATGGTCGTCGAGCATTTCAAGGATCGCGATCCGAAACCTATCTATCAGCGCCTCCGCGAACGCGGCAGACAGATGCCCGACGGTCTCACGTACATCGACAGTTGGGTCGAACCGAATTTCGATCGCTGCTTCCAACTCATGGAAACCGACGATCCGCGGCTTCTACAGCGCTGGATTCTCGCCTGGACGGACCTGATGGAATGTGAAGTAGTCCCTGTTGTGCCTTCCAAGGATACCCGCGAGACCGTTGAAGCCATTCAGGATGCTGCTGGCAGTCCGGAATCCGCTGTCAAAGCGTGAACGTATCGCTTTCATCGGTTGTCGGAGTTTCTCGCGCCGCCCTTCCCAACCCTCCGCGGTAACCGCACCATCAGGCGCTGGTCCTGTGAAGTTCACAGAATATTCGGCAGATTCCGCACAGCCGCTTGGTCTGCAATGGAACCAAAGCCGCCGTTCCCACGGTTCGCGGCGCGCGTAGATTGTTGCAATGTAATAAAAACCGCAACCCTGTGCTCGTCCGTCACTTGCCTTATGGCAAAAAGAACGCCCAAACGACATAATGTTTTGCATGCGGAGCGCCGGCCACGAAACCATCTTGGTCGTCGATGATGAGCCTGTACTTCGGAGCCTGTGCGAAACCATCCTGTCGCATTACGGCTACCGCGTCGTATCGGCATTTGATGGCGAGGACGCAATCCACTTGCTGTCGGGCCGGCCCGAGTTAGCCATCGACCTCGCCCTGCTGGACGTCATCATGCCGGCAATGTCAGGCCCCGAACTGGCCGTTGAGCTCCAACGGCTGCGCCCCGGCCTTCAGGTGTTGTTTATGAGCGGCTATCCGGACGAGTCCGGGCGGCTGATTGGGCGTGATCAGCCGCTTCTGAGAAAGCCATTCACCTCCGACGCACTGATTTCCAAAGTCCGCGAACTCCTCGCGGGCTTGCATATTCGGCCATCCGAGTGAGGCGAGTGTGCGATTTCGTCCGTCGGGTTGAAATTCGGGCTGATTCGGGAGTAGACTTGCTACGCCGGAATGAAGGAACACCTGCAGATCATGAAGGTTTCGTTGCGCGTGTTGAACGCGCTCAACGAGTCGCTGCCACCCGCTGAGGCAGATCTGGAGATATTGCGCCAGTATCTCGGTGACGACAGCCCGTCCGATGCCGATGAGCTGGCCTGCGAGGTGATCCGCAAGGCGCTTTGGGCGCGCTCCAGAATCCGTTTGGCCCTTCGGGGTGAGGCGCGCATTCCGCTAAACTAGCCGCGGGTGGCCATCTGAACGGGTAAGCGATTTCTTCGCGGACAAAGCGGCCGGGGGAATGCGCGAAACCGGGCACCGGCGCGCAACATGGGGCGTCTAGGTCCGTATGAGCCTGAACTGGACAGCCGACAACTATTGCCTCACGCGAACCGTTTTTTTGCGCGGCTTGGCCTTAGTGTATTTCATTGCCTTCCTGAATGCCGTCAATGAGTTCAAGCCTCTTCTGGGCGAACGGGGTTTGCTTCCCGTACCGCTATGGATCCGGCACGTCCCATTCCGCTCATCCCCCAGCCTGTTTTACCTGGCTCCGAAGGATTGGGCGTTTACTGCGGCGGCTTGGCTGGGCCTCGTGCTTTCTTGTGTGGCCTTGGCCGGAATTGCCGAGCGCTTTTCCAGCCTTCTCTCGGCGACAGTCTGGGCCTTGCTGTGGGTCCTGTATCTCTCGTTCGTTAATGTGGGGCAGACTTTTTACGCCTTCGGATGGGAATCGATTCTCCTGGAAGCCGGCTTTTATGGCATCTTCCTCGGCAATCGCGCGGTCGCGCCGCAGATGCTGGTGATCGTTCTTTTGCGGTGGCTCTGCTTCCGCGTGATGTTCGGAGCCGGGCTGATCAAGCTGCGCGGTGATCCCTGCTGGCGGGACATCACTTGCCTCGATTACCACTACCAGACGCAACCGATGCCGAACCCGTTGAGCTGGTATTTTCATTGGGCCCCCGAGTGGACTCACCAGGCCGGCGTCTGGGCCAACCATTTCGCGGAACTGGTGGCGCCGTTCGGATATTTTTTGCCACAACCTGTGGCCTCGATCGCCGCCATCGTCACGATCGTTTTCCAGAGCTTGATCATGGCCAGCGGGAATCTCTCGTGGCTCAACCTGTTGACCATTGTGCTCGCCATTCCCGCGCTGGATGATCGCTTCCTGGCCATGCTGCTGCCGGGTACGCCGCCGCAATTCGGCACACCGTCGTTGCTGCACAGGATGGTTGTCGCCATGCTTGCCCTGCTTGTCCTTGTGCTTAGCGTTCGCCCGATCGCGAATATGCTTTCATCGCGCCAGATCATGAACACGAGTTTCAACCCGGTACATCTGGTGGGCACGTATGGAGCCTTTGGCGGCATTACGCGCACGCGCTACGAAGTCGTCGTCGAGGGTACCAGCGATGAATTTCCCGCCAATTCTACCGGGTGGCGCGAGTACGAATTTCGCGCCAAGCCCACCGATCTCCGTCGCCGTCCGCCACAAATCGCTCCTTACCATATCCGCCTCGATTGGTTGATGTGGTTCGCCGCTATGGACGACTACACCCACAATCCTTGGTTTGTCCATTTCATGGGCAAATTGCTCGAAGGCGACCGCGACACACTTGGTCTGATTCGCTCTAATCCGTTTCCCGATCGTCCGCCTCGATTCGTCCGCGCGGAGCTCTATCGCTATCAGTTCACTTCACCCGAGGAGCGCCGGCGAACCGGCCAATGGTGGAAGCGCCAGTATGTGAGCGAGTATTTCCCGCGACAACGAAGGTCTCCGGCATATTTTTCAGGAACAGGGCTGGCAGTAGACCCGATTTCGCTGTGACGGAGGTCGCGATATACTGTTTGCCCGGAACGCCCGGAGCGGGCGGGTTGGAGGGAACATGAAAAATACGAGAACCGCACTGGCTGGTGTGGCAGCCGGTTGTTGCCTGGTGTTGGGCGTTGCCAGCACAATCGCCCAGACTCCGAAAGCCAAACATATCAACCGCGCGATCGAGCTGCTTTCCGAAGGTCAGCCGGTCTACTATACCGGCTCTCATTCCGGCACCGAGGGCACCTTCGAGCAGGGCAAGCGCGATGCACAGACGTATGCCGATTACATCAGCTATGACATGGAGCATGCTCCTTTTGATGTGAAAGGCCTGGCCGATTACATGAAGGGGCTGGTGGCGGGAGGGCCAACCAAAAGCGGACATCGCACGCCAGCGGTCATAGTCAACGTGCCGGTGAATGGCACCGATGAAGCCACCGTCCGTGCCAACGCCTGGATGTTCCAGCAGGTGCTGGCAACCGGGGTTCACGGCATCATGCTCACCCACGCGGATACGCCGGGCGCGATCCGGGCGTTCGTGGAAGCCGTGCGGTTCCCGATCCACAAAGAAGGCGTCGGGCCTGCATTGAGTGAAGGACGCCGCGGAGCGCACGGCACGCCCACGGCCGCCGAGATTTGGGGAGTCTCGAACCAGGAGTATGAAGACAAAGCGGACGTCTGGCCGCTTAATCCCAACGGAGAGCTGCTGCTGGGGATCAAGGTTGAGGACAAATATGCGCTCGACAACGCCGAGCAGAGCTTGAAAGTGCCGGGCATCGGATTCGCCGAATGGGGTCCCGGGGACATGGCCTTGTCGCTGGGCATCCGCACCCCGAATGCCGCCGAGAAGGATCCGCGCATGCTGGCGGCGCGCGCCCGGGTGTTCGCCGCATGCAAAGCGAACAAGGTCTTCTTCCTAAATTCGATGAATCCGAGCAATGTGATTGACATGATCAAGGAAGGCGTGATGGTAGGACCGGCGAACCAACAGGCGACCGAGATCGGGCGGCAGTATACCAAGCGCAAGCTGCCGTGGTGAGCTACTGCCGGAGTACCGTGAACCGGCTTATGGAGTATCCCATCGCGCCGCCCATGAATACGTCGGCGGCAAAGTGGGCCGACAATGTCATCCGGGAAAACCCGACCAGCGCCGTCATGCCGTAAGCCACATAGGGAACCCAGCGGTGGCGGCGTCCGTACCTCCGCGCAATCACGGTGGCGACCGACATCGCCGCGATCGTGTGCCCGGATGGAAAGCTCCCTTGGCCCCGCAGTACCGATCCGGAACTGTCAAACCAGGTGTCGGAGAAATTTCCGTTGGGGGGGATGGCGGCCGGCCGGATACGCCGCGTGGTGTCCTTAATGATCGTGGTCACGAACTCGGAATCGCCGAGAGCCTCGGCTGCCAGCAGCGCCGTGTTCTTCATCTTCGAGTCCTTACGGAACAGTCCGGCTACGTAAAATGTGACTGGGGCCGCCAGAATTCCGGCCAGCGTGGCTTGGCCGGTAAAGACGTTGTTGAAGGGCTGAAACGTCGAGGTGCGCCGGAAGTAGGCGCCTTCGGTCGGGTCAAGCGCAATCAGCCCGGCGGTGCCGCCCAGAACCGCTGTTGTGGGTATCCAGTTTTGATCCGTCACAACCCGGGCCGGAAATGTCCAGATGCGTGCCTGGTCATCAAGCATATTCGGGATCAATTTCTTCCACGAAACCGGCCGGTCCGTCGGCGGCTCGGTTTGTCCAAATAGAGATACACTTAAGGCCAGCCACAATCCCCAGCGGTACCCGCGTTTCATGGCCTGAGTCTAGCACGCGCTAAGATATCCCCATGTCACAAATGACCCGTCGCGATCTGGGTGCGGTGGTAGCCGGCGCGCTGGCGGCGCCGCAGGTTGTCGCGCAGCGACTGGCAACTGCGAGCGGGCCGGCACTCGACATCGCCGACTGGAGCTACCAGTGGTTGGGCGCTGAGCACGCCAAGTTGGCTCGCGGCACCGTCTGTAACGGCATGCAGATGTACGTCGAGCACTGGATTCCTTCCGAGGTACGGCACCCCTATCCCGTTGTATTAATCCACGGCGGCTGGGGGCAGGGGAGCGACTGGATCAGCACTCCCGATGGCCGTCGTGGCTGGGCGACGTTGCTTCTCGAACAGGGCTTCAAGGTATACGTGGTCGACCGCCCCGGCCAGGGGCGCTGCCCATATCACCCGTACGTTCACGGCCTCTTCGACCGCGAAGCGCCGACTTTCGAGCGTGCCGCGGCAGCCGTCAACTCTGCAGCATGGCCCGGCGATGGTAATTCCAACGATCCCGCCGTGGTCCAGTACGTCGCCGCTCTAGGACAGCCGATGGCGAACAATCCCGTCACCCAGGAGGTCTGGCGGACGCGGGGCGCTCTGCTGCTGGACGAAATCGGTCCGGCGATTCTGATCACGCACGGCGACGGGGCGGTTTTTGCGTCGCTGGCTGCGCAGGAGAAACCGGCTCTGGCCAAAGGGATCGTCGCCGTCGAGCCACCGGCTCAATCGATACGCGGAAAATTGACCGGCATTCCCCTTGCCGTCGTGAACGCCACTGCGCCGGAGTTACCGGGCGACCCGATTCGGCTGCCCAACAACGGCCCGATGGTCATGATGGCGAAAAACAATCGCGATGCGCTCGCCCCGGTTCTCGCCTGGATCGATTCCAACGTGCAAAAGAGCACGCAGGTCGCCGGCCTGCCTGATCTGCACCCCAACAAGGAATCCACCGCCCTGAAACTGGCCGACCAAGGCGGCTTCTTCGTCGGCGTCCAGCAGAAACGCATGCCTTATGGCACCATCGCGCTCGGCCAGATGTTTGTGCAGTACATGATTCCGGCAGAGAAACGACACCCGTACCCGGTGGTGCTGGTGCATGGTGGCGGCGGGCAGGGTACGCACATGATGGGCATAGGCGGACGCCCCGGCTGGGTGCATTATTTCTTGCAGGCCGGCTATAGCGTCTATTGGCTGGACCGCCCGAGTTATGGCCGCTCGCCTTACCACCCCGATGCGCTCGGCCCGAGTCATTTGCCGAACGTGCCGCCGATCGAAGGGCTCATCCAAAGCACGGGTGTGTTTAATACAGCGCAGTGGCCCGGCCCGGGTGGCATGAACGATCCGGTGATGGACCAGTTTATGGCTTGTGAATCCGGCAACGTCATGGACGAAGCGTTTCATAGCGAGCTGGTCTGGCATGGCGGTGTCGAGTTATTAGATCGCATTGGCCCGGCGATCTTCGTCACCCATGCCTTCGGCGGGTTCTTCGCCTGGGGAGTGGCCGATCGCCGCCCGGACCTGGTTAAGGCGATCATGTGCATGGAGATCAACGGCAACCCGTTCGCAGCGCAATTGCGCTGGGGATTGACGGCGCTGCAGATGACCTACGACCCGCCGGTCACCGATCTCTCGCAATTCAAGCTGGTCGACCACACCGAGCCGCCCGACTCGCCGCGGCCGGTTGTCTCCAGTTATAAACTACAGGCCGAACCAGCGCATAAGTGGAAAAACCTGCAAGGGATTCCGATCGGGTGGCTGACTAGCGAGTGGGGCGCCGGCGGGTCGCCGGTGGCGCAGGTGGCATTTCTGAAGCAGGTAGGATGCTCCGTAGAGCTGCTGCGGCTTCGTGATTACGGGATTACTGGTAACGGGAACTTGATGATTATGGAAAAGAACAATCACGAGGTTTTCGGCGTCATTCGCGACTGGCTGGCGCAGAAGGCGGTATAACCCATGAAGCTGCGATTGCTTGGCCCGGTGATGTTCGCGGCTGCGCTATTATTGCGCGGCGCAACCAACGATGAGCTGAAACAGCAGGTTCGCAAGACCGAGATGGCTTTTGCGAAGACGCTGGCCGATCGCGATCCGGCGGCGTTCGCTTCTTTCCTGTCCAAAGAAACGATATTCATGTCGAACGGCCGTGTCTCGCGCGGGCCTCAGCAGGTAGGGGAGCGCTGGAAGGCGTACTTCGAAGGCCCGCGGGCGCCGTTCTCCTGGGAGCCGGAGGAAGTTCAGGTGCTCGACTCCGGCACTCTGGCAATGACCTCGGGGCCGGTGCGTGATCCTTCCGGAAAACGCATCGGCACCTTCAATTCGGTGTGGCGGCGCGAGGCGAAGGGGCAATGGAAGATCGTCCTCGACAACGGCTGCCCCGCCTGCGACTGCGTCGCGAAATAGTGTTCAGCGCCTGGTCACTTCGAACTGCACAGGCCGCGCCACCGCGTTGACCTCGGGGGCGTAATATTCGTAGACCCGAGACTCAAAAGTCTTGGCGCGGATCGGATACTTGGCGCGAAGCCGGAACTGCAGAGCCGTGGTTTCACCCGGTGCAAGCGAATCGAAGTACAAAATCGCCTGGGTTGCCGTGAGACTGAATTTCTGCAGGCGGCCACTCTTCGAGTTTGCGCTTTTTTCCTGGTAGCTTTGCAGGTCTTCGCTGAGCAGATCGAAGCCCGGCGGAATGCCCAGGTCGACCATCACCATGTTGGCAGGTTTCGAGAGATTGTTCTTGATAGTGGCGGTGGCAGTTGCGACATCGTCCTGCGCCAGACGCGTTCGGTCGTAGGTCATGCTAATCGAGAGAGACTCGGCTGCCGGCTGATTACTCCAAGGGACAAAATAACGGCCCACCACCTGATACGCCAAGCTGCCCTTGCCCGTGAATCGTAGCGTGACGTTGTTGGCTCCGGCGCCCGGAAGGACGAATTGGTGGAACAGGTCGTTGTTGTCGGCAGTCAGCGTCAGGGTTCGGACGGTCTGGCCGTTGAGCGTGATCTCGACGGTGCCTTGTACATCGGCGGCGCCTTTCTCGGTCGAGAGCAGGAGCGCGCGCAGCGCCATGATGGTGGCCTGCGTGGTGCCCCAGGTGCCCGCCGCGTCTTTCTTCGCCGCGATGTATCGGAGCGCTTTGGCGGCAACGCCCGAGGCTTCTCCTGATTTGAGCAGCGCCTGGACGGCGAGGCCGGTGGTCTCCACGCTGGCGCTCGCGCCCGTGCCATAGACGGCGGTTTCCTGCGATGTCCACCACGCTTGCTCGTCTTGCTCGGTGCGGGCGTCGAGCAGCTGCTCGACGGCGCGGTGCGTGAATTCGCGGTCGCCGGAATCCGCCGCGAAGTTCGCGACGACGGCCAGGGTGTACGGATCCATCTTCCCGTTGAGATGCTGGGCCACATAATTGCGCGCATTTTGCACGGCCGGTCCCTGGAAACCCGTGTTGCCAAGCGCCCACCCGATGTAGGCCGTGATCCGCAATACATCGGAGTTGTAGCGGTTCGTCGCACCTTCGTTGATGAATGACGTGTCGGGCTTCCAGCTTCCGTCCGGCTGCTGCTGTCCGGCCAGCCACTGCTGGGTTCGGTGAATGACATTCGCGTCCACGTCGTGGACCTTCGCCATGTCGAAAAACTCCATTAGGCCGTACGAAGTGAGAATTTTGTTGGCCGGCGCTTGGCCGAACCAGGAAAAGCCGCCGCCGGGCACTTCGAAAGTCAGCAGTCGCTGATATCCGTTGGCAATGAAGCCTTCGGCCTTGGCGTGCACTTCGGGAGTTAGCTTCTTGGTGCGCTTCATGTAGTCAAGAGCCAGCACGTTGGGATAGGTTGCCGACGAAGTCTGCTCGAAGCAGCCAAACGGCATGCGAAGGATGGCGTCCATCCCTTCGACGAGTTGGCTGAGCGGCCCCGGATACAGCCGCACCAGCACCTTGCTGGCGTCGGAAATGGAATCAGGCGGGAAATTCACGTCATGCTGCACGGAGCTTTCGAGCCGGCCGTTGAAGACGGCGTTCTGCTCGCGGCCATTCGGCACGACTTCAATCTCGCGCACGACGATGTCGGCCCGGCTGGCCGGCCCACTCATCCGGGCGGAGAGGGTCAGCTTGAATTTGCCGATGCGGCGGGCTTCGATGGTGAACTCCGAGCCGCCCACGCGGCCGGAATCCACCGCGAGGCTCTTCTCGGGAGTATCATTCACCAAGGAAAACCAATCACCCGACTGCAATGTTAGATTGATGTTTCCGCGGGCGCCAGAGTAGTTATAGGCCGCAACCGGAATGGAGACGCGGTCGCCCTGAGTCAAGGTGACGGGAAGATCGAGATCGACAAAGAAATCTTGAAAGACTTTCAGGCTCGAACTGCCGCTCCCCAGTGCGCCGCGAGTGCTCGAAGCCGTCAGCGCCATGCGCCAGGTTGTGATCGAATCCGCCAGCGGAATCGAGATGCTGGCGCGGCCGTTCGCATCGGTGATGATTTCGGGGTTGATGTAAAGGGCTTCTGGGAAATATGAGCGCACGCGAGGCTCGGGCGTGGCCGCTTCTCTTTTCAGCACAGTAAGCGTGTTCACCGCGCCCGTGCTCACTGAAGCTAACGCCATCGGCGCCGGAGGTGCCGGTACTCCGGCGAAGGCTCTCATTTCGAGCGCGCCGACACCGCCTAACTGACCTGCCGCGATCCCTCCCATAATCCCTTGCTGACCCATTTGCGCGAGCATGACGTTGCCACCTACGCGCATTCGCTGGGGCACAGCGACAAGGGCCACGACGCCGGACTGGACCCCGACATAAAACTGGAGGTCGTCCGCAGTGTTGAATTGCTTGTCCGGTCCTGCACTGTGCACGTTGTAGATCTGAGTCCTGTTCCCCGGCGCCCGTTCAATGCGCACTCGAGTCGTCCACGCGTCACGCAGTTCGGCTTTGGTGAGGTCCGTATTCCTCTTGTATGCCTGCGCCAGGCCGCTGCGCACCTGTTCGGCGAAACGTGCGCGGTAACGGCTTGCGTACTCCTGGAACTTGGTCTGAGGCGCGCTGCGGCCCAACTCGGTCTCGAACCGGTTGGAATTCACCATTTCAGTCGCGGCGAACAGCGCGCGTGCCGCGCGGTCGCGCTGCTGTTCCCGGGCGGCGGGTTCAACGATCTCCGGCATCCCGATCGAATGAAGCTCATACCGGGGCTTCATGGCTTCCTCTTCGAGATAGAAAAAAACCTTGGCGAAGCCGGGCTGCTTTTCGGCGAGCGCGAAGACGGCCTCGTCAACCACCTGAACTCCAAGCGCAGCCTGCACGCCCTCGCCGCGCGCGTTGGTTACGCGGAAGCGGACTTGGGCGTCGTCCCCCGGCTTGTAGACCGGGGCATCCGCCGTGGCTTCAATTCTTAGTTCGTCGGCGGGTTGCACGAAGACCAGCCGATGATCGGACACCGGCCGCCCATCCGGCCCGAACAGATAGGCGTTGATATCGAGCGTCCCGGCCAGACTGGGCGTGGCGATGAGCGAGAGTTCGGCCTGGCCGTTCACGATATCCAAATCTCGCGTCAGAATCGTTTGTCCCTCTTTGACGATGTCGACGTACGCAGACCCGGCGTGCTTGGTCGAGAATA
>Ga0335081_10010815_pt1 | contig 14750 bp, 11 predicted proteins | sample Lox_Sample_35_FD_206713 | JGI IMG/M metagenome (GOLD analysis project Ga0335081, IMG submission 206713) | Soil microbial communities from Loxahatchee National Wildlife Refuge, Florida, United States - Lox_Sample_3.5 | ecosystem: Environmental > Terrestrial > Soil > Wetlands | place: USA... | reverse complement strand
AAGCATTGGTTGCGCCGCTTTGATGTTGTCATCACCGCCTCGGCGCAAGAGGCGAGGTCGTTAGCAGTTTTTGGCGCCCGCACGCAGACCATTGCCAATGTTGCTCCAAGGACCAAACGATCCCTCCGACAGCCTCAGGGTAGCCGAACAATCCTGTTTGTCGGCACGCTTGGCTATGCGCCCAATTGCGATGGGCTCATGTGGTTTTACGCACGTGTTTTCCGTCGCCTGCAGCGAGCCTTCGCTTATCGCCTCCGGCTCATCATTGTGGGGCGGCAGACACCGCCTGCGCTGGAGCGGCTTGGTCGTCAGCGCGGTATTGAGCTTTGGGAGGATGCGAGCGACATCGCCAGGTTTTACAGCGCCGCCGATCTGGCGATCGTTCCACTGCGGGCGGGTGGTGGAACTCGAATTAAGATCCTTGAGGCCGCCACTCATGGCGTGCCGATCGTCACCACGAGTTTGGGCGCCGAAGGCACGAGTTTTCAAAACGGCGCGGACATGTTAGTTGCTGACAATGCGGAGGCGTTTTTGGCTGCCTGCCTGCGGCTGTTACGCGAGCAATCGCTAGCACAGCGTGTGGCGAGGCAAGCTCGGGCGAAAGCAAATCGCGATTATTCGCGCGGCTATTGGCAGCTTCGGATTGCCGATCTGGTCGCGCAAAGCGGACGCGAATTGGAATGAAGAGTGAATGAGAGGAGTATGATCGCGATGTTGAGGCAAGCGACCAATCTCGAAGTGCACGATGTGCCGGACGGTTACATCGTCTACCAAACCGAGAACGACCGCGTGCATTATCTTAACAACACCGCAGCCGTTATTTTCGAGTTTTGCGACGGCAATCATGGGCCGGAAGACATCGTTTCGCGTGTTGCGAAAGCCTTTGACCTTGGCCCATCGGCGCACAATGAAATTCGCGCCGGCCTCGATTCGCTGCTGAAGGAAGGGTTGATCCAATCGTCTTCGAAGTGATTGCCCGGACCGTTGCTCGGCGCATTGTTCTGCGCACGCCAGATGCCGCCGTGTTTGGCGCGGTTCGATATCTCGAATGCGATCCGGAAATCGACCAGCTACAAAGCGAAGATCGCGTGCTCAGTGTCGAGCCGTTCCGCGGCCGTTATCGTATTGTCGAAGAGGACAAGACTTCCGAAGAGGTGTTGGATTTGGCGGTCGTCCTCGCCAGGTTGCACCGGAAAGTATTTCTTTATTCGCTTGAGGACCGGCCCGGGGCCGGCGTTCTTCATGCCGCGGCATTACGTCGGGGCTCGCAGCGCATTCTGCTCGTCGGCAGTGAGTCCGCAGGCAAGACCACCTTGACCCTGCGTCTGGCCCAGAGCGGCTTCGAGGTGGAGGGCGATGAAAACGTGTTCGTTGAGGAGGATGGCGTGATTGCACGGCCGCGTGGCTGCCGGGTCAAGGAAAGCTCGCTGCCGTTGTTGCCGGCAATCGCTGAGCGCATCTGCGTTGCTCCGGCTTACGTCGATGAATACGGCCTGCGCACCTTCAATGTCGACCCGCGCCTGATCGGTGGAACTTGGCGCATCGCGAAAGGGCCAGTGGATGCAGTGATCATGCTACAGCCTAACCACGGGGGCTACTCGTCACTGCGGCCGATGGCGCCGCTGGCGCTCGCCCAAAGCATGACGTCAGAATTCGGATTGCGGCAAACCGGTCGCGGTACCTCGATCGGCGCCGTGGCGCGGCTGTTAAGCCACGCCAGACTCTACGATTTGTCGCTCGGGAACCATGATATGGCGATCCAATGCATCGCCCGTGCGCTCGATGGCTAGCGAGCCTTGATGGATTAACTGAGCTGAGCCAGTATAAAACGGTCTGGTGCAGGGGACCGTGTCATGAACGAACGCGAGAATGTCGATGCTGCTTTGGACGGCATCGATGCAAGCAAACGCGCAGCGCTGCGGCGAATGATCGTCAAAAGCGCTTTTGTGGCACCGGTGGTCGCTTCGTTCGCGATGTCGGGGCTGACCGTCGAGGCCGTCGCACAGGTCCAGAACTCGACAAGTTCCCGACCCGTTACACCCTCGGACCGGCGGCTCAAGAAGGACATCACCCGCGTTGCCGCGCATTCCGGCGGCTTCGGCATCTACCGGTTCAAATACCTGTGGAGCGATATCGAATACGTCGGTGTCATGGCTCAGGAGGTCCGCCGCACAATGCCAAACGCGGTGGTCCGTGGGGCCGACGGATTTTTGCGCGTGGACTATGCGGCGATCGGGATAGAGATGGAGCGGTGGGCCGCCTAGCAGTGCTGGTCCCGGAATCGGGGTTTGTTCCCATGGAAGATGCCGATCAAAAGCTCGATGCCGCCTTGCGGGGGATTGATGCAGCCAAGCGTGCGACACTGCGCCGATTAATCGTCAAAAGCGCCTTTGTGGCGCCAGTCGTTGCGTCATTCGCGATGTCTGGGCTGACTGTTGAACGGGCGGCGGCTCAAAGCAACGGGACCGTAACGGGTTCCGGAGCGCTTATGAAATCGGACCGACGGCTCAAGAAAGATGTCACGCGCGTCGCCGTGCATCCTGCTGGCTTCGGCATTTATCGCTTCAAATACCTGTGGAGCGATGTTCAATATCGCGGGGTGATCGCTCAGGAAGTCCTCCAAGTGATACCCGAAGCGGTGGTCCGGGGCGACGACGGATTGTTGCGCGTCGATTATGCCGCAATAGGCATGCAGATGGAGCGGTACGCGGTCTGATGCACTCTCTCCAACCATAACAGCAAGCTGCGCTGCAGAATTCCATCTGCCGCATTGGTTTACATTCTCGATTGTGCGTAAAGCTTCGATGTCAACGCTATCAGCTGCCCTGATCGTGCGCGACGAAGCGCAATTCGTGGCCGAATGCCTTTGCTCGCTGCACGGCCATGTCGATCAAATTGTTGTGGTCGATACCGGCTCGGTCGACGACACCATCGACATTGCTCGGCGGTTCTCCGTTGATCTGCATCATTTCCGCTGGTGCAACGATTTTTCCGCCGCCCGCAATTTCGCACTTGATCAGGCCAAGAGCGATTGGATCCTCTATATCGACGCTGACGAGCGCCTTGACATTCCTGAGCATGTTGTACTTTCGGATTTGCTCGCCGACCGCAGTAAGGTGGGCTGGCGAGTGCGGCTTCACCCGCGCATCGGTTGGACGGCATATGCCGAGTTGCGTCTATTTCGCAACAATCCACAAATTCGTTTTCAAGGCGTAATCCATGAGCGCATCCAGCCAACACTGGAAACATTTGCGCGCTCGCATGGCCTCGAGGTCGGTGACTGCGCCGTTAACCTCTATCACGTCGGCTATGAAGCAGATCAGCGACCCAAAAATTCCCGCAACATCCCATTGCTGCGGCAATATCTTTCTGCCGATCCCGATCGTTTGTATTGCTGGTGGCATCTTGGCGAGTGTCTTCGGATCGCCGGCGATGACGCCGCTGCTATAGAAGCTTGGACGAGTGGAATAAGACGACTGTCGCGGCTGGAACGACAAACCGGCGACAGCTTGCTCTATCTGTCACTGATCAAGACGAAGCATGATCGCGGTGAGTTGATCGACGATTTGGTCGCGCAGGCGCTTGCGTTGTTTCCTGGGCATCTCGCCTTCCAGTGGATTGCCGCTCAGCTTGCAGCCGAACGCGGCGCGCTCAATGAGGCAAAGCCCGTGCTACAAAAGCTCAATACGATCGATGCCGACAGCTTCTTTGATCCCGAATTGGCCTACGACAAAGGGCTATTTCGCCACCTTTCCGCGGAGCCACTGGCGCTGTGCTATTTTCGCGAGGGCCGGTTCGCTGACGCAGCCAGGTTATATGGCCAAGCAGCGCAAACCGCACCAGATCCTGCTCCCCTGGAGCTTAAGGCGCGGCTCGCGGAATTGCGGGCTCACCAGCATCTAGGACAGCCGGTCCTGATGGCCGACCAAGCGGCGCAATAGACTGCCGCGATGCTGCCGTAGCAGGGCCAGCAAATAGCGCCCCCCGTCAGCGACTGAGATCTTCTCTGGTGCTTTGCCGTAGCGCGCCGCCAGTGTGTCTTTCGAGAACGAGTAGCGCAGCTGGTCCATGACGAAGCTGGTGCGCCGCCGCCAGTGCGGCGCCGAAGCGCGCTTGAAGGTTGCGGCGGCATTTTGGGCAGCCTGGGCTGGAATCGCGATCTCGTTAGGTAACGGAGCACCAAACAGGTGGTGCGCTTGGGCGAGCCAACTGCCCAGTAGATCTAAGGCTCCAGCGTCGCGCATATGGCGTTCGATTTCTTGCCAATCATCGCGCGCGCCGTGGCGGGTCAGCATCATCCACTCCCACAGCGGCTTTAGCGCAAGAATGCGCCGCGCGTAACCGCGATCAGCGAGCTGGTGGTGGAGCAGGCAGTGAAGGGCCTGCCATTTCGCCGGCAGAATAAAACATGAGCCATCCGCCGCCTTGACCGCGTGGCGCCAAAGAAAATCAGCGCTCAAAGCCGCTTGGCCAGCTAACGAAAGTGGCGCGGTATGAATCTCGACACTCGATGGTTCACCTTGGCGTTCCAGTTCGGGCAGGTGATGATAATTGGGCATGTAAGGTTGTCCCGGCCGATAATCTTCGGCCACCAGGATGGTGAAGGCGCGATCGGCGTCGGACGGCCGCAGCAAGAGATCGATGTCGCGAAAGGTGCGCGCCTCGGACCAGGCGGCGACCGGTGCGACAAGGTAGCGGGCGCCTTTGAGGATTAAAGGAAAAATGCCATCGCGATTAAGACCACGCAAAATGTTTTGCAGTTGTGCTGTCAGTAATTGGCGCCGGGCGAGATGTTCGCGATAGCATTGCTGCAGCCGAGGCGTGACGTGATCGCTATCAGCCGGGGTCGCTCGCCGCGGCACCGGCGGCAACAGAGCGCGCTGGCTGAGCGCCTGGATGAGCGGCGGCAAAACGTCATGCTGCACGGCTAAATCAAGGAGCGCCTGCCAGGAAAAATCGGGGCGCATGAGGCGCACGCGCAGTGCTGGAACGGCGCCTTGGTCCGCATCCGCTTTGAGAATATCCCCTAGCAGCATCAACAGCTCGGGGTTGCGGATGCTGGGCGGCAGGAGCTCCAAGGCGACCTCGATGTCTAAGTTACACTTGCGTAGTCCGACACTAAGGAGTTGCCGGTGATCTCGGGCAGGGGAGTTTGTCCGAGCAAATCTACCAGGGTTGGTACAACGTCGAACGTACTAGCGATACCGTACGAGCCCGCGCTGATGCCGCCGCCGGCAATGGCGAGAAAGCCACTGCTGCCCGTGTGCCCTCCGGTCCGGCGGTACGGCAATGGACCGATGTCACCGTGTTTTGGACAGCGCAGACCAAGTACCTGATTTTGCCACAGGACGTAGAGGTCCGCTTCCGAGGAGCCGACATTGTTGGGGTTGTCCTTGGGCTGGTAGACCTCGGCGACGGCCGGCTCACCGGTCAGCAGATTCCGGCAGTCGTGTAATAAACTGATGATTTGACGACAAGCATTGCCGTATTGGTGTTGCGGAACGATCCCATTTGACTCGCGATCCTTGACGTTCAGCCGAACGCGACCGTCATAAAATGACGGCAGCGCGAATGCCGGCATGCGCCGCCAGAACGGACTGTATCGCCAGGCCGGCATCCAGCTGAGATTCGATTGACGCAGAATTGAGGCAGCAAGACTGGCCGGCGCCGGAAGCGGCACGGCTTCGTGCATTACCCAATCCCAATTATCATCTTGGGCCAGCAAGGGCGTGCCATCCGGCAACCGGTCCGGCCAGTCTCGCGAGCGGAGGTAAGGCACACCGAAGGCAAACCGGTAGAGCAGCTCAGGCAAGAGTGCCATGGCGGCGACGTCGGCGTTGTTGGGTCCCATGCCATGGGCGGCAAACAGAACAAGGGTTGCGTCCGGACAGGCCTCCTGCAGGTCGCCGATCAAGCGATCGATTTGGCGGTAAACTTTGCAAAGACCTTCCCCGGCGGCCGCCGCCGACTCTGCGCCGTGCAACGGATGAGAGACATCGAGGCCATGCCACAATGGTTCAGTTGCCGAGTGTGTTTCGCTCACGACGACGATTGCGAGCTCCCAATTGGGGAGCCGCTCACCGAGCAGCCATTGCGCAGCGCGTGACCGCACCTCCACGGCACGAGCGAGCTCTTGCGCTAAGCTTCGGGTCTTTGCCGCGGACGGCCAGCAGAACCCATAGATCGATTCCGGCGCCGGATACGGACCAAACCGCTGCCTGAGCTCGTCGTGCAGTCCGTGCGGACGTGCGGCAGGATCGACCCCCGGATCGTGGGCGCCCCAACCGGTGAGGCCGCGAACATTCGGCGCGAGGTTCATATCACAATAAGGCAGATCGAACACCACGGTGGCTGATGCCAAGCGAGCCAGAAACGGTGCCGTCGAGGTCGGTGCTTGTTTGGCGCTGTAGGTTTGCGGCTCGAAGCGCACTGCCGACCAACGGCCACCATCACGCGGGGCAACCCCGGTACTGAAATGCTCCCATGCCAAGCCCGAATACTTGTCGCGGCCATGGTCGAGGACGTAGCGGGCACTTCGGCCGTATAGCTTTGCGAAGTTCGGCATATAGCCCTGCGGCACAAGCCGCTGACACAGCTCGATGTCGAACCCGTCAAGGCCGATGAACAAGACCGGATTCTTGCTGCTTGGGTCCACACTTGCCAACATGTCTTTCCGTCTATGCGCCCCGCTAGTCTGTGATCGCGCTAGATGCGATAATGCCACGTTTCTGGGGCTTTCCAACTTCAAAAAGACCACGTAGGCGCGCGACAGAACACTGCCAAGGCGAACTTCCGATGATGTGCTCGCAATCGGCCAGCAGGCGCGGCCCCAACCACAAGCATCGACGCTCGGTCCAAAAAACTCGCCAGGCGAACATCAGTTCACCAACAGTGCCGAAATCCAGTCGACCGGTCAGCCCGTTGTCGGTCGTCGTCTGCACGTATGAGCGCTACGGTCAGCTGCCGTACACGATCGACGCGCTGCTGCGACAAGACCTCGAATGTGAGATCATTGTTGTCGATAATTCTCGAGATCAGACTAAGGCCGCACAATTTAAGGCGAGATACGACGCAAACGCTGGCGTGCGGTACATCTTGCAGCCGCGGCCTGGACTTTCGCGCGCACGCAATGTCGGCACAAGTTGCGCAACAAGCGCACGGGTAGCTTTCATCGACGACGATGCCGTCGCCGCACCCGATTGGGCCGCCAATATCGTCGCAGCATTTGACAGTTTCGGACCGTTAGCGCGCGTGGTGGGAGGTCGCGTGATGCCGCAATGGAGCAATGGCCGACCCGCTTGGCTTGATAATAGCCTGTTCGGCTATCTGTCGTTACTCGATTGGGGTGAACGCACGCGTGAGCTCATGGCACATGAATGGCTGGCGGGATGCAACATTGCTTTCGACAAAGCTACGCTGCAGGCGCTGGGCGGGTTTTCGGAGTTTCTCGGGCGCATCGGCGATCGCACGCTATTGTCCAACGAGGAAATTGACGTGCTCGCGAAGTTCAGAAGAATTAGAGCTAAAATCATCTACGCACCGCGGGCGATGGTGGAGCATGTCATTGATCCCAGTCGTTTGACACCTTCCTGGTTTAGACGTCGCGCCGCATGGCAAGCTGTGTCAGATTACCTTTATGACCCGAAAGCAATGGCGGACTATGCACGAACGGCAGGCGAGCGGTTGAAGCTTGTGAAGAATTTGCCGTTTGATAACAGGCTTAATCTATTTGATCGTGCTGACGACAGCTCAAACCATGCACCAGAAGTAAAGTTAATCTATGACCTCGTCGTCGCAGCTCTTAGCGGCGAATTGATGAGCTTCGATACCGACGCCGCCGAGGCGTTAGCTTTGCACGCATTTGAAACGAGTGGGTCCCCGTCAGCGCATCGCCGAAAGCTCAGCGGCAGCAGTGAGCGCTAGCTGCACAGTTAACAGCGAAGAGTTCTGATTTGCGGAATCCCTGTCCCCCCATCGCCGAAAGCACGGCGGCAGCAATGAGCGCTAGCTGCACAATTAACAGCGCAGAGTTCTGATTTGCGGAATGCGCCTCGAATTGACTATTGAATTGACTATTGGGGCGCCGCAACATGTGCGCGACGCTATTGCGTGTCTCGGACGGACAGAAGATCTAAAGTTTTCACCGAGTCATCGGCGCCTCGCGGTCGCTCGATTTGCACAATAAGATTACGCGCTTTTCGCGCCCTCCAGCATGCCATAGGTCACAGAACCGATGGGCGATCCCGGCACGGACGCCCAGTCCGACCCGGGAAGTTTACCGGCAGCACGAGGGTTTTTGCGGCCCTGGACCCGCGCGGATCGCGCTTTCGCTGCGTGAAAGGACAGGCCCCGACGGGAGTGTGTGTCGGGCCTATAGTATTCCTCCCAACTGGCCAGGGGGGACGTGCAGCAATTACATCATGATGCCGGGGAAAGTGAGGCCGCCTGCACGACGCTGCGGTGACTGGCAGTCAGCACAGACTTCTTGTCTCGCCAAGCGCAAGCAATTGCGGATCGGACGAAAGGAGCTCAATGAGGATTTTATGAAGGGAGCGGAACAACTGGCAAAGGCCGCTGCCGAATCGGCTTGCCGAATACCTAGAATTTTTTTTCGACAACTCGGTACGCAGCCGAGCCGCCCGACGCTAGGGGTTCTTGGTTTCGCAATCGACCGCGCTGCAAAGCGTTCGACCAAGGTGCCACCGACAGCAAACCTTCTATGGACTTGCTGGGCCGCTAGAGCTCTTGAGACTGGTCAGTGCCCAAATACCAACACCGAGCACAGCGGCTGCGCCTACGGCAACGGCGATCAGCGCCCAGTCCGGGTGAAGGATCGGTCAGCGAGATTTGCTGACCATTCCTTGCTTGCCGTCACACGCCAAAACAACCTTTTTAATGCATAGAAGGCGATTGGAAAGGCATATAGAGGTTGTCTTCGTTACCCTCGGTATCTTCACCATCGTCAGCCATCACGAGAGCACGGTTGCCGCGCGCAGCCGCGGTGTGCTCGACCGGCGTAGCTTGGTCGAGACTGCCGTTACAACAGCGCCGCCTGCTCGGTCGGCAGGGAGCCGCACACTGAAGGTCGTGCCGACGCCAACCGTACTCTCAACTTCTATCGTGCCCCCCATCATGCGACAGAGATGGTCGCTCACTGCCAAGCCCAATCCGGTGCCGCCGTATTTGCGTGTCGTCGAGCTGTCGGCCTGGCTGAACTCCTGAAACAGCTTGCCGAGCTGTTCCTTGGTCATGCCAATGCCGGTGTCGGTCACGCGCACGGCAATGAACTCGTTGCCATTGCCAGGGCTGCGGCTAACCGCAAGCGAGACCCGACCGTGGTCGGTGAACTTGCAAGCATTGCTCAACAGGTTGAGGATGATTTGGCGCAGTCGCGTTGGATCCGAGCGCACGGTGCCAATGTCCGGCGGACATTCGACGACAAACTCATTGGCGTTTTTGGCGGCGAGCGTTTCGACCTCGCCGACGAGATCGTGCACCAAGGCCGCGACATCGACCGTCTCATAGCTCATCTCGAGTTTGCCGGCCTCGATCTTGGACAGGTCGAGCACCTCATTGATGAGTTGCAACAGGTGTTTGCCGGCGCGGGCGATTCGCTCGAGCGGCTCGCGGGCACTGCGGTCGCCGGCTTCCTCCATGTCCTCCATGAGCATTTCGGTGATGCCGATAACGGCATTCAATGGCGTGCGCAGCTCATGGCTCATATTGGCCAAGAATCGGCTTTTGGCGACGGTCGCCTCCATCGCCGCGTCGCGCGCCTCAGCCAGGCGGTCGACCAGGTCGCCCAGTTGCAGCTCACGATCCCTCAGCTCCGTGATATCGGTGAGGACTCCGACGATTCCGCCATCCGCCGTCCGCCGCTCACTGATCTTGAGCCAAGTGCCGCCGCTGCGTTGCTGTTCAAAAGCCCCTTTGGGATTGCGGTGGCGTTCAAGTCGCTCGCTGACCCAGAGCGCCCGTTTGTCCGGGGCCACAGGAATGATGCCGGCGTCGGCAGCGGCGTGCAAAATTGCGTGATACTGGATGCCCGGCTTAATTTCGACTGCAGAGCCGGTATACATCTCCTTGAAGCGGCTGTTGCAGACGACCAACCGATCCTCCGCGTCATAGAGCGCAAAGCCCTCGGAAATCGCCTCAATCGCTTCGGCGAGCTGCGCTTGAGCGCGCCGGGCCGCGGCCTCCGCCCGGTGCCGTTCTTGTTCCAGGCGCTGCCGCTCCTTAAGGCTGTCGCGCAGCATCGCCAGCGCCTGCGTCATGCCGCCGATCTCATCGGATTGGAACATCGAGCTCCCCTTCTGTTATCGCGTTCAAAAACCACCAGCAGCCGATCTTCTCGCGCAGTCGCCGTCCGCACATGACCCACAAACTGCGTCAGCAAGCCTGTGCCACATTGGTTATTGTTCGGACCCGAGCGAAGGGCATTAACCACGTCGAAAATCGAGTGCTGAACGTTGCGTTGCCCCGAGCGATCTCCCTCGCCGGCAAAAAGGGATCTGCAAAAACACGCGCTCTTTTTGCGTGTGCCGCACCGCAGACGGCCTGTACGAGTGCGGGAGGGCCCGCTGCATAGACGGTGTCGTCCGAGGAAAGAGGCGGCAGATACTTGATCGGTTCGCCATGCCGGACGGCGCGGCTAATTGTCTGTGCCATGGCGACCGTCGGAATGATGGTAACACGTGGAAAAAGCGCCAACCGGCACAGCGCGGGAATCATGTAGAAGGATTCAATACTGCGCGATCCGACAATCATTACAAGTTCACGAGCCGGATTCTCTCGGATCGCCGCTTCCGCGATTGCCCAAATTGGAGCAAATCCAGTGCCAGTCGAAACTAGCACCAGGCGTCCGGACTGCTTGGCCCGAAGATACGCCGCGCCAAAGGGACCAGTCATTCTGACCCGGTGGCCCTTTCTAACTCTTGATCCCAGTTGCGAAGACACGAGTCCTTTTGCGATCCGTCGCACATGAAAACGAATCAGATCTGGATCGTTCGGCCAATCAAGCAATGCCGTGGGGCTGTAATAGCGGGCCGGGAAACCGCGAAGCCGGACCGATAGATACTGGCCTGGTATATAATCAACAGGATGTGAACTTTCGACGCTGAGTTCAATAACGTCTGGGGCCACGTCGATTAACTCGACGATGCGACCTGATACTTCAATTATGCTTGGTAGTTTGTCTACCGCAATCTGCACATCCGAAATGATTCGCGCCTGGCATGCATGCACGACGCCCGGACTCTCGGTGGTGTCCCCTAAACAATGTCCAGCAATCACGCGCACTCGACAGGTGCCGCACTGCCCCGCGCGGCATTCGTATGGCAATTCAATCCCATGCATCAAGGCAGCGTCGAGTAACAGATCGCCGCGATTAGCGGAAAACAATTCTCCGTTGACCGTTACCTTACACAATTGCGACATTACTGCACCTCCAAGCGAATCGGACGCACATGTCTTGTGTGCCGGATCTCTGTGTGATCGAAGGCGGCGACGCGCATGAATACTCCAGAGCGGATCGGTAGGTGATAGTGACTTGTGACTTCTAAACGTCGGCTGACTTCGAGCGCCCACCGGCCGGCAGCCCATTTTCCAGCACAGGTCACCTGGGCGCGATCGCCGGAGTATTCCCCTGAGATGATGACGCCGGGAATGACGGTGCCCTCCGGAATGAACCGATCAAGGTCTGACGAATACGGAACTGACTCTGCGTCAGTCATGTACCAACGCGCATGCTCGCTTTCACCGTGATTGGGATCGAGATCGAGACGGCCGAGCGCCGCGTTCATATCGTTAATCGTTTTTGGCAGTCGGCGTGGAACGATTCCGTCAGCGAAGGTCCGGTCCAAACCAAGTATGAAGTTATCTTGGTAGTTGGCGGTGCCTGGGTCGTGCGCAAAGCCACCCCGATATGGTACTTGCCCACGAGCCTGCGCCAGCGTGGCTTTGCTCGGCGGTCCAAAATAATCATCATCACAATGTTTAGAGGCGTTTGTGCTGGTTGCTCGCCAGTCCCAGACGTCCACTATCACCCCGTCGCCAGCTGTATAATGCAGCCCGCGCCCGGAAACTGAGTGCGGCTCCCCAGCGACGGGAGCAACTCCGGCATGAAAGGTCGTATCGCCGGCAAGGACAGAATTCAGCTTTGTCAAAAGGATTGAGAATTTGTCCTCGCTATAGGCGTGCTCATCGCCATTTTCGTACCCGTCATGAAGCAGCTCCCACCCGGCGAGCGTTTTCCTAAGTGGAAGATGTTTCAAGGAACGGGTCGGATCATCCCAAATAAACAGAAAATAGGCCCGCCCCCCGTCATGAACAGCTTGGATTGATACGGTGGTCTCACCGGTGCCGCCAAAATCGCCGCCGTTTTCCGTGACGACATACAATGGTGGGATTCTTCGCCAAATGGGATCTGAGGTTTCACCATCGATGACTGGGAGATCCGCAGTGCTCACACGATAAACATGAAGTTCATCAATGAGCAACCACTCCGACCTGAGCGTGACAAATACGGTAACGCCGACCGCTAGACACGCTATAATGAACGAATAGCGTCGGAGGGGTACATTTGCATTCGACAGAACGAAGGGGTCCGAGGCAGTATCGAAAAAACTGCGTTGCCGTGCTTGCAGTACAGAATCGTAATTTCCAGCAGGCTTTACACCTGTAACACCGGCCTGCGGTGGAGAATTGATTTGATACGCGAGTTTTCCCGATAAATGAGCCGCAGCTGTGGTCTCGTTAACTGATTGCCTTATCTTTTGATCGAGCAACGCCAAAGCGTCTGCCACTTCGAATTGACGAGGTAGGGCGACTGGTTGCTTCGGCCGGAAAACACGAAGTAATTGAACAATACCGCCATAATGCCATTGCGAATAAAGGTGGACGGCGACGTAAGCGATAATCGCCCACATGCCGAGCCAGTGCGTTCGAACTATCAAGTGATTGGCGTAACCAAAATACAGCAACCCGCCTGTCGCCAACTGCGACACCATCACCCCAAAAAACAACCAATAAAGAGCAATATTGATAGCGCCCCACCGCGCAAACCTGCGCCCCACAAGACCCCTTAAGCGGACGCGATCGAGCCGAAGGCGCTGTCCTAGCCGGGCGTGCCACACATAGACAACGTATCCCACCGAAACAGCGAGAAGCCCTATCGCTGCCTGGAGATGCCCGGTCCAAGCCGCGCCTTGAGGGAGAACAGGATCGAGATTGATAATCCAGGCGTGAACCGCTGATTCGGCTGCGATTCTAAGCCCCGTCCCAATCGCGAGAACGAGCGAGGCCGCCAAGAACCAATGAAAAATAATGGTCCCGTAGTCTGTTCTCTTCGAGGGCCCCTTATGCTGCACGCCACCCCCCAGGTATAAGCTGCAGAAATTGTTTTGCTGTCCACCGCTGCATTGTGTTGCCGAGCGGGGAGAGCGCCCATTCAAACTCAGTTGAAATGATTATTCGTGTTTCGCACTGGCGAAGTCGCGACTCCGCCTCGTCACCTCCTGGCCTTGCTGACTTCGGAGTTTTCAAAGCCTCGTCTCGCAATTGGGCCACGGCCTGACCGAATTGCGAGGCGGATTGGAAAATTATGTGATCATTCTCGGATGCAATGCGCACTGCAAATCCAATATGCGGTCGAAATTCCGTCCGATTCCGCGGCAAGCTTTATTGTCGATCACACTTTCCACACGCTTGCCGATTGGAAGCTGGTCCACAGCATGGTTGGTTAGACGAGATGGCGATGTTTTCCTCGAGCGATTTTGTGACGCTGGAACTACGCGCGAGTGCACGTCGTCTTGGCGCCGTTGCTATCTTCAGTGGCGTTGTCAACCTGCTAATGCTTTCCGGGTCTCTGTATATGCTGCAGGTCTACGATCGCGTACTTCCCAGCCGCAGCATCGCGACTCTTTTAGGTCTCTCGGCGATGGTTCTCATCGCCTACTTTTTTCAGGCGTATTTCGAAGCGGCTCGCGCCCGTATGCTGTCGCGTATCGGCACCCTCTTCGATACCGGCCTGCAGAAACGGGTGTATTTTGCGGTTGCCACGCTGCCGTTACGGGGTGCAAAGCCATTGATGACGCAGCAGCCGATGCGTGATCTTGACCAGGTCCGCACATTCCTGTCCGGAGCAGGCCCCACTGCGTTTCTCGATATACCGTGGTCGCCGATCTTTCTTATTGCTCTTCTGCTTTTTCATCCGTTGATCGGACTGGTAGCGATGATTGGCGCAGCGACACTTGTGGCGCTGACCGTCGCTACCGAGCGTCGCGCGCGCAGTGCGGCGAAATTGGCAATGGAGGCAAGCGCGCAAAGGCAGGTGTTTGCTGACGCGACGCACCAGAATGCCGAGGTGATCCGTGCCTTGGGAATGGTTGGCCGCTTCACCGCACGATGGGTCGAACTCAACGAACGACACCTGCAGCAGATTTTCGACGTATCAAACGTTTATGCGAATATTGGTGGGATTGCCAAAGTTGTACGCTATGTCTTGCAATCGTCGATACTCGCTGTCGGCGCTTATCTGGTCATTATCGAGCAAGCGTCTGGCGGCATCATGATCGCTTCCTCAATTATGATGGGACGTGCCTTGGCGCCGATCGAAATCGCCTTGGCGAATTGGAAGCAGCTGGTCGCCGCTCGAGATGGAATTGATCGACTACGCAATATCTTGAGTGCCGCAGCTCCTCCGGCGCCCCCTGCGGTTGCGCTGCTACGGCCAAACCAGAGTCTTTCGGTTG
>Ga0335081_10010814_pt1 | contig 14751 bp, 16 predicted proteins | sample Lox_Sample_35_FD_206713 | JGI IMG/M metagenome (GOLD analysis project Ga0335081, IMG submission 206713) | Soil microbial communities from Loxahatchee National Wildlife Refuge, Florida, United States - Lox_Sample_3.5 | ecosystem: Environmental > Terrestrial > Soil > Wetlands | place: USA... | reverse complement strand
ACGAGACGGTGCTGGCCGCCTTCGGGCCCGATCGCCTGCTGTTCGGCAGCGACTGGCCGGTGTGCACGCTGGCCGCGCCCTACGGCCAGGTGTGCGATCTGTACCGGGAGCTGACGGCGCAGCTCAGCGCCGCCGAGCAGGACGCGGTCTTCGATCAGACCGCCCGCCGGGTATACCGGATCGCGCAGCCGGAGCCGCCGGGGACAAACGCATAGCCGGCCACAGGGGCTGCCGCCCGATGCCGCCGACCGCATCGCGGTGGCGATCCGGCCGCAGCACGCCACCACCCAGTGACCACCTGCCGCCCGGCAGGACCAGGCCGCCTCGTGGCCCGGGCGGGTGCGGGCTATGAGGGGATGAAGACCGGGCGGCGGCCCTGCTGGTCGCGGTTCCACACCTCAGCCACGGCCGATAGCGGCACCTGGTCGGTGTCGATGCGGAGTTTGCCCGCCGCGAGCAGGTCCAGCAGCTCGCCCAGCATGGCGGTGATCACGTCCAGGGGCGGCATGGTGCCGGTGCCGAGGCCCAGGATCTCCAGGCCCGCGCTGCGCAGGACCGCCGCGGGCAGCGTGATGTCCGGCCCGGCCATGTCGCCGGCCTGCAGCAGGCGGGTGCGCCCGGACCGCGGCTGCGCGTCGTCGTGCCCGGTCGAGCGCAGGAAGATCTCGGTCGGCTGGCCCCACAGGTAGTCGAGCACCAGGTCATAACCGTGCTCCCCGGCCTGGGCGGCGAACGCGGAGGCCAGCGCGTCCGGCGGCTGGCCGAGCTGGATCGTGGCGTCCGCGCCCAGCTGCGGCAGCGTGTCCAGCACCTGCTGGTTGCGCCCGGCCGCGATGACCCGGCCGGCGCCGAAGTGCCGGGCGGCCTGGACCGCCAGCTTGCCGGTGACCCCGGTGGCGCCGAGTACCAGCACCGTCTGGCCGGGCTGCAGCCTGGCCCGCCAGCCGAGCGCCAGCCACGCCGACATCCCGGGGTTCCAGGCCGCCGCGGCCACCGCGTCGTCCAGGCCCTCGGGGATGGGGAAGGTCATCTGCGGGCTGGCCACCGAGTACCGGGCCATGGTGCCGCAGCGGGAGCCGAACAGCACCCGCCGCCCGCCCGGCAGCCGCCCGGCGCCGACCACCCCGGGCACCGCTGGCAGCCCACCGGACGCGTACTCGCCGGAGCGGACCGAGTAGTGGGAGCCGTCCGCGCGGACCCGGTCGATGTTGTTCAGCGGCGCCGCCGTCACCTCGATCAGCTCCTCGCCGTCGCCGGGGACCGGCTGCGGGAACTCCTCCCAGCGCGGGACCTCCCCGAAGGCGTGCAGCACGGCGGCCTTCATGGACGGGCCCCGCCCTTGGCCGCGAGCCGCCCGATCCGCTCCTGCCACGACCGCAGGACCCGCGGCTCGCGGGCCCGGTGCAGCGCGGCGGGCAGGCGCCGGGCCCGCGCGTACGCGCGGTCGCGGGCGTCATCGTGGCGGGACCTGGCGGAGCCGTGGCCGCGCAGGCCGAAGGTGTCGGCGGTCCAGTCCACCGCGATGCGGTGGAGCAGCCGGATAGCGTTCACGGGTTGGCCTCCATCCTGTGAGTACACCATACGTTCTAAGAGTACAGTGTACTCATAGTATGGCGTTACGCTATTCGCGTGTCAGCGCCGCCCGTTCGCCAGCCCATCTGGGCGCGGCCCGAGCCCGGGGCCCGCAAGCCCCGCTTCAGCCGTGAGCAGATCGCCGCCGCGGCGCTCGCGATCGCCGACGCGGAGGGCTTCGAGGCGGTCTCGATCCGCCGCGTCGCCGTCGAGCTCGGCGCCGGGACCATGAGCCTGTACCGCTACATCAGCGCCAAGAGCGACCTGGTCGCGCTCATGGACGACGCGATCATGGGCGAATCGCTGGTCCCCGACGGCCAGCTGCCGGCCGGCTGGCGCGAGGCGCTCGCCATGATCGCCCGCCGCACCAGGCAGGCGCTGCTCCGCCACCCGTGGGCCGTGCAGGCGCTGCAGGGGCGCGGCGCCGCGGCTCAGGACGGGCCGTTCGGGCCCAACGGGCTGCGCCACTTCGAGCAGTGCCTGGCCGCGCTCACCAGCGCGCCGCTGGACACCGCGGCCAAGCTCGACCTGCTCGCCGTCGTCGACGACTACGTCTTCGGCCACGTGCTGCGCGCGGGCGAGCAGCAGGCGAGGGCCGCCGCCGACCCCGGCCACGCGGCCGCGATCAGCGACTACATCGGCGGCCAGCTCAGCACCGGGCGCTACCCGCACCTGGGCGAGCTGGCGCGCGACCAGTCGGCGCAGGCCATCGCCGATCCCGCCCGGCTGGACCAGCGGTTCGAACGCGGCCTGCAGGCCCTGCTCGACGGCGCGGCGGCCGGCGGCCGCCCGGGCCAGGGCTGACGTCCCCGCCCGTGCCCGCCCGGGACCCCGCGAGGCGGCGACCGGCTCAGGCGGCGATCGGTTCAGGCGGCGATCGGTTCAGGCGGCGATCGGTTCAGGCGGCGATCGGTTCAGGCGGCGATCGGTTCAGGCGGCGATCGGTTCAGGCGGCGATCGGTTCAGGCGGCGATCGGTTCAGGCGGCGCCGACCGACCGCGCGTTGGTGTCGCCGGGGTCGATGCCGAAGGAGATGATCCGGGTGGGCTGGATCCGGACGATGGTGTCCTCGAACCGCTCGCCGAACGCCTTGCCGCCCGACTCGACCACGGCCGCGTTCCCGCGGACCTCGATCATGCGCGGCTGCCACGGCGGGAGCACATCGTCGATCACGATGCTCGCCCGGCCGGTGCGCCGCACGTCGCGGAGTTTCTTGGTCTGGCTCATCCGCAGGCCGCCCACGTCGATGGCGTCGTGCTCGGCGTTGTAGCGGAACGAGGTGGGCACCACGTGCGGCTGCCCGTCCGGGCCGACGGTCGCGATCCGGCCCAGGCGCTGCCCGGCGAGGTAGTCGAGCTCTTGGTCGGTGAACACGCTCATGCCCGGCTAACCGGTTCGCCCGCCGCGGCATTCCGCTGCCGCCCGGGCTCGGTTCCTGGGCCGCCGGCCGCGCCGGGCCGGCGCGGCCGGGACCGCCTGCCCGGGCGGGCGCACGCGGGCCAGCCACGTCCTTCCGTTAGGCGTATCGGGTGGCCCGTTAGGCGTATCGGGTGGCTACCGTCAGGGGGTGTCCACGCCCGCGTATGCATGGGCGAACCAGCGCGCGAACAGCGGGTCGTCCTGCAGGGCGGCGATCCAGCCCTGCCGCAGCCCATCGGAGAACCCCCCGGGAACGGCGGCGGGCGGTTCCCGCCCGTCCCGCAGGCTGGTGAGGATGACATGCAGGAACCAGCTCGAGAACGCCTCGGTCCGCCAGATCGGCGGCAGCCGGGTGGCTGAGTAGGCCGCGAGCCGGGTGCCGTCCTGTTCCGGCCCGAAGCGCTCGATGAGCCCGTGGGCCAGCTCCACGGCGTCCTGGATGGCCAGGTTCATTCCCTTGCCGCCCACAGGGGTGATCAGGTGGGCGGCGTCGCCCGCGAGGAACAGCGGCCCCTGCTGCATCGGCTCGGTCACCCGCATCCGTAGGTCGAGGACTCCTATCTCGCTCAGCGGGACGTCATCCAGCCGGCCGCCGGCTCCCAGCCGGGTGGCCAGCTCGTCGCGGATCCGCTGCTCGGACCAGCCGTCGGTGGTGTCGGCAGCGGGGATCTCCAGCATGTACCGGGTGTGGGACGGGCCGCGCCGCATCTGGCCGGCGAACCCCCGCGGATGGGCGGCATAGATGGTGTGGTTCTCCAGCGGCGGCGCCGCCCCGAGGATGACCAGCCACCGCACCGGCAGCGACTGCTCGTTGACCCGGACCTGGTCCATGGCCGCCGCGACCGGGCTCCTGGAGCCCTCGCAGCCGACCGCGACCGCGTATCTGGCCTCCTGCGGCCGGCTGCCGCCAGGCCCGTCGACCGTCAGCACCACCCCGCCGGAGTCCTGCCGCACCGCCCGGACGGCATGGGAGAACCTGATCTCGCCGCCCGCCGCGATCAGCGACTCGCACACCCGCTGCACCAGCTGGTGCTGCGGGTAGATGTAGTGCGGGCGGCCGCCGGTCAGCGCGGCGTAGTCCAGCAGCACCGTCTCGCCCGGGGTGCGGAACTCGCAGCGGTGGTTCTCGGCGGTGAACCGCAGGATGGGCCCGGCGATGCCCTCGCGCTCCAGCAGCCGCACGGTGCGGTACTCGATCAGCCCGGCCTTCGGGAGGCGGCACAGGTCGGCGTGAGCCTTCCGCTCGAAGACCACGAACGGGATGGCCGCGCGCTGCAGCAGATGGGCGAGCACGAGCCCGGCGGGACCCGCCCCCACGATCGCGATGCCCGGCTCGCCCGGCTGGTCGTGCATGGCATGCTCCTTCGGTGCGCTGGCAGGTGTCAGGGCGCGTGCGGGATGCGCGCCCGATTCCGCCAATGCGGCTTGTCCAAACTAGCCGGATTCCGGCCGGCGTGATCAAGCCTCAGCCAGCGGAGCTGGCGGGCGGCTGCTGGCTGGCCAGGTACTCTTTCCAGACCTTCTTCGGGACGGTCATCCGCCAGGAGCCCACGACAAGGTCGCGCAGCTCGTCGCGGTCGATCGCCGACAGCCAGACCCGGACCCAGTTGTAGCGCATGTCCGACGCCAGCGGCAGGTGGAACTTGCCCGGTTCGGAGGCGATGAGCGCCGCCCGTTCTTCCCTGGGGTAGCCGAAACCCAGCTCCGTCTCGTCGGGGGACAGGGAGAGGAACACGATCCGCCCGACCCGGAACTTGACGCGGTCGCGGACGAGGGCCTCGTAGGCGCGCGGCAGGGACAGGGCGATCTCCCGGACATCGTCGGCGGTGACCATGCCGGTATTCTCCTGGCCCGGCCTCCCGGGGGCGACCCCGCCAGGGCGCCGCGGGCCGTTCTGGCCCGCGGATGTGGTGCCGGCTCTGGTCCGCGGATGTGGTGCCGGCTCTGGTCCGCGCGTGCGGTGCCCGCGCTACACGCGGTACTGCTTGAGGTCGACCCCGTTGAGCTGCTCGTAGGTCCGCAGCCGCATGCGGAACTGGCCGGAGTCCCCCCAGTTGCTGCCCCAGCTGTTCCAGTAGGTGATCACGCTGCTGAACGCATCGCTGGTGTCGAGTTCGACGCCCACCGCCTCCACCTCGTGGCCACCGGCGACGCCGCTCGACGCCCAGTTCGGGTCCGAGTCGATGAAGCCTTGCGCGTCCGGCTGGAAGAAAGCCTTGTACCACGGCATGCCCTGCAGCACGGGACCGTTCTGCAGCAGCCGCAAGAAGCCGTACGCGGTCCGGGCGAAGCCGTAGCCGCTGATCGTGCCGCGGTTCTTGAGGACCTTGCAGATCGCGAGCCCGGACGAGCCGGTGTCATCGGGCGGGTACGTGCCCGGAGAGCCGTCCACGACCGTGGCGTCGGAGTAGAGCTGGACGGCGAACGCCTCGGCGGCCGCCTCGTCGCCGGGCGCGGGCAGGACTTTGCTGCCGACCGCGTCGTAGAACGGCTGGGTGCCAAGTGCGCCGGTGCCGGCGTTGCCGGTGCACGAGCCGAGCTGTCCCTGATCGAGCACGGTCAGGACACGTTCCCACTGGCAGGATCTGAGGGACTTCCCCATCTCCTGGACGTCGTTCTCGACCATGTACGACAGGCTGCGGCCGTCGAGCCACATGTTCCGGCCCAGCCGCATGCCCTCGTGCGGTTCCTCATCGAACGTCAGGTACAGCTGACCGGATTCCAGCAGACCGCTGAACATGGATCTGCCCCCTTCCCCCTGGTGCCCCTAAAATCTCCCCCTGGATTTGGTCATTAATACCCCAAGCTCTCTTCTCGCACACGGGCGCGTTCTCATCTGTTCTGGCCTGGCCGGCTGGTGGCCATGCGCCAGCCGGCCGCCGGTAGCCTCCTGTGCAGGGACACCCGGGTGAGGTGGGCATGGAGCTGAGGCAAGAGGATTCCGGCGGGCGCCGCACCGCCCGGGTCGGCGAGGAACTAAGCGTGGTGCTGCCGGAAAACCCGACCACCGGCTACCGCTGGCAGCCCGAGATCGACACCAGCGCGCTTCAGCAGACCGACGACCGCTACGAGGGGCCGGCCGAGCCGCGCGGGGCGGCCGGCACCCGCCGGCTGACCTTCAAGGTCCTGCGGCCCGGCCCGGCGCAGCTGCGGCTGGTGAAGCGCCGGGCCTGGGAGAACACAGGCGTCGACGAGTTCAGCGTCGACCTGGTCGCCGAGTAGCGCTGCACCGGCGCACACGGCGCACACGGCGAACCCGGTGCCGGGTGGCCCGCGGCGGCGGGGCCTGCCGAACCGTGGGCCGTGCGGGTCATGCCTGGGCGGGCAGCAGGTTCATCAGTTCCTGGGCGGTGGCCTCCAGCGGCTGGCTGCTGCGCTCGGCGCGGCACAAGATGAGCGCGCCTTCCATGGCGGCCAGGCTGGCGGTGGCTATCGGCCCGGCCCGGTGCGCGGGCACGCCCGCCACCTCGAGCTGGCCGGCCAGCAGGGCGGTCCAGGATGAGAACGCGGCACGTGCGGTGTCGATCAGGTCGTCGGCGGCGGCGGCGGTGTCGATCGCGACGCCGGCCACCGGGCAGCCGGATGAGCCGCCCGAGGCCAGCACCGACTGGCGCCACAGATCGATGAACCAGGCCAGCACCCCAGGAGCGGTGCTGGCGGGGCAGGCGCGAAGATGCCCGAGCACCTGCTCGGAGGTCCACCCGATGGCGTCCTCGGCGAGCTGTCTCTTGCCGCCCGGGAAATGGTGGTAGATCGAGCCGCGGGGAGCTCCGCTGTCGGCCAGCACGTCGGAGAACGAGGTCCCGCTCAGCCCGCGCGAGCCGAACAGCCTGGCGGCGCTGCGGATCATGCTCGATCGGCTGTTGCTGCTCATGCACCTCACCTGTTGACTATGACGGCCGGCATAGTGCAGGCTGGAGGCCGTCGCTATGACGGTTATCATAAAACGCCGCGGGAGACTCCCATGCCCATGATCGACGCCTACGCCGCCGCCGGCACCTTCCCCGACAAGCACCAGCTGGCCGTGGACCTCGCGACCGCCGTCATGACGATCGAGCAAGTTCCCGACATCCCCATGTTCCGCAAGAACACGGCGGCGTTCGTGCACGAGCTTCCGGCGGACTGCCTGTCCAATGTCGACGGCGACAGCACCTATGTCCGGGTGCAGGTACTGACCAACTCCGGCGCGCTGGACCGCGGCAAGCAGCTCGCGGTCGTGCGCCAGCTCACCGACATCATCGCCGCAGCAGCTGGCGACCCCACCCTGGCCGACCGCACCTGGGTGCTGCTCACCGAGGCACCCGAGGGCGGGTGGGGCCTCAGCGGCCACGCGCACACCAACGCCGAACTCGTCAGCGCCGCCCGCGCCCAGATCGCCGAACTCGCCAAGAGCTCGCCAGAGAACTAGCAGGGCGAAGTAGCACGGCTGCCCCGCCCGCTAAACCCGCCGAATAAGCTGAATAATCCGTGCGGCGGTGGGTAGCTGGGGGCCGTGGCTAGAGCGAGAACTGTAGCGGGGTATGCCTTCCCCGGCATCGTCGTGTTCTTCTTCTGGGTGGTCGTGGTAATCCTGGCCATCATCCTGCTGGCATTCATCGTGCACTGGGCCGGCGGCGGAGTACTCAACCTGCGCCTCGGGCACTTCGAGCTGAACGTCGGCTTCACCTGACCGGGCCCGCCGCTGTCGCGCCTTCGCGCTGGTGACGGGCGCGACAGCGGCTCAACCGGCCGCCGCATGAAGCAGCCCAAGACGCCGGTCAGGTTGCACAACTATCCGTGGTCACCAGTATCGCGGACATCCGTTGTTGCCAGGATCCCGGCAACATCCAGCTCGCGCCTATTTACCTGGCCCTTCTGGCAAAGGGGCCACACCTGGCATGGCCAGGCCGGCCAGCCGGAAGTTACGCACGCAATTGCCCTCAATTGCCGCGTCGGGAGTGCGCATCGGTGCCGGCTGGCGCGACCTCCGCGGACACCACGGCTGTCCGCGGAACCGGCACCTCGCCGTGCACCGCCTCGGCCTTTTCGACCGCCGACAGTGACACGGTGATGTGCCCGCAAGTCTGCCCGGCGGCCACCGCTTCGGTGGGCCAACATTCCCTGCCGATCGCAGCCCAGCCCCACGGGCCCTTGTGACGCCTGCCGGTGATCGCGGTAAGTAGGGTGGCGGCATGCGTGTAGTGATCGCGGGCGGGCACGGGAAGATCGCGCTCCTGCTGGAGCGCCTCCTCGCCAATCGCGGTGACCAGGCCGTCGGGCTGATCAGGAATCCGGCCCAGGCCGCCGATGTGCAGCAGACCGGCGCCGAGGCTGTGGTCTGCGATCTGGAGGCAGCGTCGGCCGATGATGTCGCGGTGCTGCTGTCCGGGGCAGATGCGGTGGTATTCGCGGCCGGCGCCGGCCCGGGCAGTGGCGCCCCGCGCAAGGACTCTGTCGACCGGGCCGCCTCCGTGCTGATGGCCGGCGCCGCCGGGCGGGCCGGGGTGCGCAGGTTCGTGCAGATCTCCTCCATGGGAGCCGGCCAGCCGCCGCGGCCCGGCACCGATGAGGTCTGGGCTGCCTACATCACGGCCAAGACCGCCGCCGAGGACGACCTGCGCTCCCAGGACCTGGACTGGACAATCGTGCGGCCTGGCCGCCTCACCGACGCTCCTGCCACCGGCAAGATCCGGCTCGCGGCCCCGCCGGTCCCCGCTGGCGCGGTCCCCCGCGCCGACGTCGCCGCGGTCATCGCTGCCCTGCTCGACGAGCCGGGCACCAGCCACCAGACCCTCGAGCTGACCAGCGGAGACAGCCCGGTCGCCACGGCCGTGCGCAGCATTTCCTGACCACAGCGCCGGGACCGATGCCCACATCACCCCAGCCCACGCCCGGCCGCTGACTCACAGCCCTGGCGGGCCAGAATCAGCAGGTGGCCACGTTGTTCCTAATGGCCGGCCTGCCGGGTGCGGGGGAGACCACCCGGGCCGAGGAACTGGCAGCCCGGCACGGGGCGCTGCGGCTGAGCCCGGACGCGTCATCGGGTTGAGGGCGCGGGGCGGGGCTTGCCGGGAGCGACGGTGCGGGCCAGGATCCCCAGCGTGGCCCGCAGTGCGCTTTCTGGGATCACCGGGAAGATGGCGGCGTCCTTCCATGCCTGCTCGGCTTCTGACCAGTCGTAGTAGGACGTCACGAGCGTGCCCTCCTCGATGGGCTCCAGCCGGTAGCCATACACGTGGCCGAGGTTCAGCTGGCCGCGCACGGTCCAGGCAATCTCCCGGTCCGGCTCGAACGTGACGATCTCGACGGTGACGTCGTACAGCCCCAGGGGATAGTCGTTGAGCGCTTCCCGGTCCATGTGCACGACGAAGGTGTCGCCTACCTTGGCGACGATGTCCCCGCTGGCCTCCATCAGCATGCCGGAGCTGTCGATGGCAACATGCCCCCGGGGATCGGTGAGCACGGTGAAGATCTCGCCCGCTGATGCGGCCACCGCCCGCTGCACCTCGAGCCGTTCCGGCATGCGCCGATTGTCGCACCCCGCCAAGACGGTGCCGGCAACCCCGCCGACCTCAACCGTGCGCAAGTAACCGTCTGCGCGGCACTGTCGGCAGACCGGTGTTGGCCTGTGTCCCCACGGGCCTTAGCGCGGGCTGGCGGGCGGCCCCGCGCATCCACCCGCTCGGCCCTCCGGGTTCTTACCGCACTGTTTGCGCGGGCGCTGGGCGCTGGGCGTCGCGGAAGACCAGCCAGCGCATGGCGGCGTACATGTACAGGGCCTCGCATGCGCCAGCGGCGATCCGGGCGAGCCGGTAGTCCAGGCCGAGGGCGGTCAGGCCGTCGCCGACGCCGAGGATCCAGGCCAGATAGTTAACGATGACGACGGCCGCATACACGGCGACCTGCGGGCCGACGGCCCCATGAGAGCGGAAGTTCAAAGCACGGTTGAGCAGGTAGCTCAGCCCGGATGCAGTGAGGTAGGCCACGGTGATGCTCATCGGCAGCGGCCAGCGCAGCCCGCTGTGCAGCGTGGCCAGCAATCCGAGATCGACGGCGAAGGTGCCGCCGTTGATGACCGCGAACCCAAGCAGGCTCGGGGGCACGATGCCGGCCAGGCCGAACGGGAGCCTGCCCACCATCGCGGCCATGGCGGCGGTGAACCGCTCCCCACGGGCGGCACTGCGCTGCGCAAGCGCCGGTCCCGCCCGCCACATGGGCACCAGCTTTGCACCCCTAGGTGACCGGGAGCCGGCCTACCGCGGCCAGGTCGGCAAACGAACGCCGGCATCTAGGCATGGCGTCGGCGGCCATCTGCTGCGGCGTGTGATCGCCGCCTTCCCAGAGGCCAAGAACCGCGTGCCCCAGCTACGGATGATCGTGGTGGCCGGTCCGAGGATCGACCCTGGCAGCCTGCCAGCCCATGACGGGCTGGAAATCCGGCCTACGTCCACGAGCTCTACCGCCACCTGGCCGCCTGCGATCTCGCGGTCATGGGGCGGGCTGACCAGCGCCGCCACTACGGCGAGAGCGGTGCTCCACGCCCACCGCACCTTGCGATGGCAGGGCTCGGCTGGCCTGGCGCTGGCGGTCCGGAATCCGGTTGCTATGCATTCCTGAGGAAGGGGATGCGCGACTGGAGTGTCCGGCCCTGCTCCAGGCACCCAGATTGGCGGAACGTGGGCCAGTTCTTACCAGCTTCCGGGAACGGCAGGGGAGCGGGCCGGGACCCCGCGCGAAATCACGCCGGCATGTACCTCTCGAACCAGGTCACGAGCCGGGTCAGGTAATCAGTGACGGCCGGGAACCCCCTGACGCCGTGTCCTTCCCCGGGGTAGATCACCAGTTCCGAGTCGACGCCATGACTGATCAGTGCCTGGTAGAACTCCCTGGCCTGGCCGGCCGGCGTGCACCGGTCCTTCGCGCCCGCCGTGAGCAGGGTTGGCGTCCTGGCCCTGCTCGCGTGCATAACCGGACTGCGTGTGTGCACCTGGCTGCCGCTTTCCTCGGGATCGGCGTCGCCCAGGAACCACAGTCCCCAGCGGGGGATGTTGGTCGTGAACGTGAAGCTGTACCACTCAGTCACCGGCGAGCCGGCCACGGCGGCCTTGAACCTCTGGTCCTGGGTCACCAGCCAAGCCGACATGAACCCGCCGTAGCTGACGCCCATCGTGCCGATCCGCGCCGGATCGGCGATCCCGCGCTCGATCATTGCGTCGATTCCGGACAGGTAGTCGTGGGTGTCCGCGCCGCCCATGTCGCCGACGACCGCGGCGGCGAACTCCTGACCCCGCCCGGAGCTACCGCGCGGGTTCGGGAGCAGGGCGGCATATCCGCGGGAGACCAGCAGGGGCACAGCGTAGTCACCCATCGTCCAGCTCCGCTGGTAGGCCCAGATCGGCCCGCCATGCACGTGCAAGACCAGCGGGAACGGCCCGGTCCCGGGAGGCGTGCACAGGATTCCTTCGATCGCTGTCCCGTCGGGTGCGCTCCAGCTGACGTTCGTCGCCGAGCCCGCGACCGAGCGGATGTAGTCGGTGCCGGCATGGGCCAGAGCGGCCAGCACCTGGTCGGTGCCCGCGCCGATGATCGCGATCTGCTGCGGAGTGTCGTAATCGTCCCGGACCACGACGACCCGGCCGTCGGATGTGAAGGCGCCGGCCGGGTAGAACCAGCTCGCCCACGACTGCGCGGACGCGACTAGTTCCTTGGCGGTGATCTTCTCCGGCAGGGGTCCCTCCCCGGCGTCGGCGATCCCGGCCACGCTGTCCAGATGGCGCTGGCCGACGTAGCCGAGCCGCGTTCCGTCGGTCCACTGGACCGCGGTGACATCTGCCCCGGCGGTGTCGACGGCGCACCTGGTGCCGGTCACCAGGTCCAGCAGGATCAGGTCGCCCGCCACGATCCACCGGTCGCTGCACACGGCCTCCACCACGGCGGCCCGCCTGCCGTCGGACGTCCCGGCAGGCAGCCCGAGCTGGACGTCACTGCGGAGCAGCTCGGTCATCTCACCCGTGGAGATGTCGAGCCGGCTGAGCACAGCGGAGTACCAGTCGTCCTCGCTGGGCTGTTCGCTGGTGATTGCCAGCACATGCCCGGAGCCGGACCAGGCCGCCTCCCAGACGTTCAGCCCGTCGGGCGAGACCCTGGCGAGCTCGCCGGAGGCCGGGGTGTAGAGCCACAGGCCGCGCCAGGCATCCTCCGGCGTCCCGGTCTCGACCTCCGGGTACCAGGACGGTAGCCCGGACTCGCCCGAGCCGGCCGTTCCCGATCCCTGCGCGTCAGCCATCTCCGCCCCGAGCCCGGCGACCCCCAGCAGGATCCGGGTGCCGTCCGGTGACCACGCGAGATACTCGACCGTGCCGGGGACCGTAGGCGCTGGCCGGGCTTCGCCGAGCTGCCCGTCGGCCAGCAGGTAGAGCTGGAACACCTCAGCCTTGGCCCGGTCGGACAGGAAGGCCAGGGATGACCCGTCCGGTGCGAGCCTGGCGGCCTTGGCTGACCCGCCAGCGGAGGTCAGCGCGTGCAGCGCGCCGTCCCGGACCTCGTACAGGGCGGTGCGTGGCAGCCCGTCGAGCTCGTCATACACCGATCCGGTCACCACGATGTGGCTGGCGTCGGCCGTCGTGACGAGATCGGTGACATGGTGCGGCCTGCCGAAAGCCGGCTCGTGCAGCCGCCGGAGATGCTCGGCGACCGCGGCGTACTCAGGGGATTCCCGCAGGTCTTTGCGCATAGTCCGGGATGATCTCATGCGTTATGCGGTACCGCTATCAGCCAGGTGCCCCTTGCTCTGCCAGCCGCCAAGGCCGCCCGCCGGTGTAACCCGGCGTAGCCAATGTCCGCGCCTGGTCTGGACTGCCGATGGCAGGCCCAGCTCAGCCGGGTGTGAGTGGCTGCGATGGCCTGCACTAGCATCACCAGATGAGTGACCAGCTGTTCGTTCCCATCGATTTCGCGGTGCCTGATGGGCTCACGGACGGGGAATTCCGCCTGGAGCCGCTCGGGCCGCAGCACAACGCCGCGGACTATGCCGCCTGGACCGCCAGTATCGACCACATCGGGGCAACGCCGGGGTTCGCCGGGTGGGGCTGGCCGCACGAGATGTCCCAGGCGGATAACCTCCGCGACCTCCAGCGCCACGCGCAGGACTTCGCCGAGCGCCGCGGGTTCACCTACACCGTGCTCAGCACTGGCACTGGCGACGTTATCGGCTGTGTCTACATCTACCCGCCCCGCGCAGACGGCCCGGGCGGCACCGGGGCCGGGCGGTACGCGGTCGTCCGTTCCTGGGTCCGCGCGGACCGCGCCGCGCTCGACCCCGTCCTTTACCACGTGGTTCTCGCATGGCTGGAGCGCGACTGGCCATTCCACTTGATCGAGTACGCGCCACGGACATGACCTGCTCTCCATACCGTGGGAACTGCCTTAGGGCCGGCGATGCGCCAGAACTTCCGTCTCTGGACGGTCCGCATCGCGCAAACCCCCGACCTCGCCCTCGCGCCGAGCGAACGCCTCTTTGTGTCAAGGGGGTTTGGCGCGGTTTCCTGGCGGCGGCCTTCGCGGTGCGGGTACGGCCCCGGGGTCGTAGTGCGGAGCCAGGTCCGGGAGTGGCTTGGCCGAAGAGCCGGTGTCTGGGGTGTGCTGGACGCGGCCTGGGATGTCTGGCCGGGTGGAAGCCTGCCATGGTGTGAGCTTGCGCCGTTGCCCGGAGCCGCCGGGCGCTGGGCTCATGCCACGGGCCGGGGTTTGTCCGTGCCAGGGTCGCGGTGGCGGCCATGGGCATCGGGCAGGATGGGCTCATGGCGGGTTCGGGTGGTTCAGCCGTGCTGCCGATCATCGATGTGGGCCCGCTGGCTGGCCGCTCGTCGGCTGCGGCGCGGGCGGGTGTGGCCGGGCAGATCCAGGCGGCCTGCCGCGAGCGCGGCTTTTTCTACGTGACCGGCCATGGCGTGTCGGCCGGGCTGCTGGACCAGCTGGCCGATGCGAGCGGCGAGTTCTTCGCCCTGCCGCTGGCGGACAAGCTCGAGATCGCCATGGAGCATGGCGGGCGGGCCTGGCGCGGCTTCTTCCCGGTGGGCGCCGAGCTCACCTCCGGGCGGCCGGACCTGAAGGAGGGCCTGTATTTCGGTGCTGAGCTGCCCGCCGATGACCCGCGCGTGGTGGCCGGGGTCCCGCTGCACGGCCGCAACCTGTTCCCGCGGCAGGTCCCCCGGCTGCGTCCGCTGGTGCTGTCCTACCTTGACGCGCTGACCAGCCTGGGCCAGGCCGTGCTGGCCGGGGTGGCGCTGAGCCTGGGCCTGGACGCGGGGTACTTCGCCACCGGGTACACCGCGGAGCCGACCATCTTGTTCCGGATCTTTCACTACCCGCCGTCACCGCCGCGGACCCAGGACTGGGGGGTCGGTGAGCACACCGACTACGGGCTGCTAACCCTGCTCGCCCAAGACGATAGCGGCGGGCTGCAGATCGCCGCGCCCGAGGGCTGGATCGATGCCCCGCCCATCCCCGGCACGCTGGTCTGCAACATCGGCGACATGCTCGACCGCCTGACGGGCGGCTGGTACCGGTCGACGCCGCACCGGGTCCGCAACCTCAGCGGCCACGGCCGGCTCTCCTTCCCGTTCTTCCTGGACCCAGGGTTCGCCGCCGAGGTGCCGCCGCTGCCTGACCGAGCCGCCGCCGGAGACGACGGGCGGCGACGCTGGGACGGCCAGGACCTGCGGGCCTTCACCGGCACCTACGGCGACTACCTCCTCGGCAAGGTCTCCAAGGTCTTCCCCC
>Ga0335081_10010813_pt1 | contig 14751 bp, 12 predicted proteins | sample Lox_Sample_35_FD_206713 | JGI IMG/M metagenome (GOLD analysis project Ga0335081, IMG submission 206713) | Soil microbial communities from Loxahatchee National Wildlife Refuge, Florida, United States - Lox_Sample_3.5 | ecosystem: Environmental > Terrestrial > Soil > Wetlands | place: USA... | reverse complement strand
CAGTCCGAATGACGCGCTTCCGGCTTTGGCCAGATTGTCCGTTGCAAAGCGGCTGAACATCAGCGCCACATCGGAATCCGACAGCGAAGTGGTGTCATAGATGTAGAGCTTTTTGACTGTGCCCGCCATTCCGGTGGAGTACTGGGTATCCATGTCAAATTCATCAGCTCCGGAGGTGTCGGTGCTGGGAATTCCCACCTGCACCACCTGCAACGGAACCTGCGATAGTCCAAAGGCAGTTTCCGCCAGGCGCAGGTCAGTAATGACCTGCTGCACATTGCCTTCCGCGAAGATTGCTATATTGGTCCTGGATCCGGTGGTAACGCCGTTAGCGTTGTATGCCGTCCAATAACCCTGTGGCGTGTAGGATGCGGGATAGTTCGGCAAGCCTACGTCGGGAATACTATTTTGCTGGGTATGCAGTGGCAGCTGCATCTTGCCGGCATTGGTTAAACCCAGGACTGCAACGACCAGCCCCGACAATGAGCCTGGTACCTGTGCGGTTGCCGTGTTGGCGAATACCGTCTGCCCATTCTGACTGAACTGCTCAATATTGGTATTAAACGCGGCATTTACCTGCGCCACCGTGCCGGTCGCGTCCACAAACAGGTTGTTTGGCTCTACCGCGATGCCCTGGAATCCCTGCGCCCGAAGATAAGCCGTCACGCTCTGGACCTGCGCGGCACCTGGCGCATAGCTGGCTGCAAACTGCGCCGGAGTCAATGATTGCCCATACTGGGGATTATTGGGATCGTTAATGTTCAGAATGTACTGCTGCAGCGTGGCCCTGTTCTGAACCTGCAGTACGGCAATGATGTTCATGGTATCGGTGGGTGGAAGAGGTCCGAGGTCGATGGCCTGATTCAGAACCAGACCTCGTGTAGAAGTGTTGGTCCAGCTTTGTGCATTTAATCCAGGTCCAAGGCAGGCAGTGACTATAACAATCACCGCTGCTGTCATGCGCAGAATCGATTTCATCGGGGGGAGTCTCCTGTCAGGATTAGCGACGCCCGGCCAGATTGACTAGTGTGCGCCTGCTGGGATGAAGCTACTTTCCTGCAAGGTTGCATCCCTTCGTGCGCGGGTAGTTTGAGCCATCCTGTGTCTCCGCAGTACTCCTTACGAGCGTCCATCAGGCGCACCATGCGTGCTGCTCTTATTGAGAGGGGGACCGACGTACGGGATCAGACCTTCGGACTGAACTGGTTCAGGCTGCCCTACGAAGTGGAACCGCGCTGAAGTGATCGCAGACGATATCGTTCTTATCTTTCTTCTCTTCCTTCTCGCAGCCGAATTCACGGAACTGGAATGCAATCTGGCTGGAGGCATCCACCGGTAGTCCCAACATCCGCGCTATGCGGCTCCTGCGTGATAACGCCGCCGAGTGGCTCAGCATCGGGGCAGCCGCATTAACGAAGGCGGTCACCTTTTCCACTGTCAGATCGCGGTCAGAAACTTCGAGCAGCACGTCCGAGGGCTTCGAGGTGTGCAATGGATCGCCGGCTGGGAACGAGCGTTTTCGCGGTACAAACTGGATGGTTATCCTGCTGCGTTCTTCCGGGCACAGGTTAAATGTGCAAAGCGTAATTGAGATCAGCTTCTCCGCGATCAACCGTTTTTCTTCCAGCGGCACCTCTCGCGAGTACAGTCGAAGATAAGGCATCTGAGACCTCCCGCTACATCAGATAGATGCAAGCTTCGTGCCAGAAGGCCAGACCAACAGGAGTCCCGGGAAATGAAGAACTTGTGCCGAATCGCTGCCGTAACCCCTCCTGGAGCGGATATGTATTTTTTTCAGGAGGTGTGACCTTGCCCCGTCCAGCAACATGGCTGCGCGATTGATGAATGATCCTGCCGACTGCCTGGGGAACGGAGCCGGAAGCCGCAGCACAGGGGAAAGTAGCTGCCGATCGTAGCTGCCGGATCCCGACTGGGGATTTTGCGCTGGCCGTGACAGAAGTCATAGTTCAGCCGCGGCTCCTCCTCTAGTCTGCAACTGTGACGCGACAGCCGGTTCAAATCTCCCGGGCAGTCGCCGGAGGAACAAGAGGAACAATATGACAATCGCAGCCACCACAACCGTGGGCGAAATCGCCGCCGGGCAGCCCAACACTACCCGCGAATTTGAAAAACTCGGTATTGACTACTGCTGTGGCGGAAGCCGCACCCTCGGCGAAGCCTGCGCTCAGGTGAACATCCCCCTTGAGGTAGCGCTGCAACGGCTGGAAAGCGCCGCTGCCACGGCCGGCCAATCTGCCGAGGCGCAGGATTGGCAGAACCGCCCCCTGGCCGAGCTTGTCGCCTATATCGTGCGTAAGCACCACGCCTTCGTGCGCGAAGAAACGCGGCGCATCGCAGCCCTGACCGCAAAGGTGGTCGGGGTGCACGGGCAGAATCATCCCGAACTGAGAGAGATCCAGGAAGTATTTTCGTCTCTGGCGGAAGAGCTCAGCGTACACCTGATGAAGGAAGAGCAGGTCCTCTTCCCCTACCTCAATCGCCTGGAAGAATGTTACGTGGCCGGCGAACCTGCGCCGCCTGCCATGTTCGGAACGGTAATCAACCCGGTGCGGATGATGATGCAGGAGCATGACGGAGCGGGCGAAGCCCTGCGCGCCCTGCGCTCACTCAGCCGTGAGTACGCCATTCCGGACGATGCCTGCGCCAGCTACCGCACGTTGTATCAGGCACTGCAGGAGTTCGAGGCCGATCTGCACCAGCACATTCATCTGGAGAACAACATTCTGTTCCCCCGCGCTGTCGCCATGGAAGCAAAGCGGTAGGCCGTGGAAGGAACGAGCCCGATCCCCGTGGGCCTGGGCTCGTTCCTGACAGGCTTAGTTGCGGCTATTACTGGCAGTTCTCACTGACCATTCTTACGTTGTGCACCCTCAAGTCCACGTAGGAGGCGCTGCCGGCTTCCTGCTTCTCGCTGGCTTCCCTCGCGCTTTCCTGCCCCGTCGCCATCATGGACTGCGTCCCGGTCACCGTGACCTTGTGATTGACGTGCTCGCTGAGGCCCTTGCCCCACAACTCATACATCTTGCCGTCCTCACCCATGATGTAATAGCCCCCGGCCTCGCTTCCCTGCTTCAGGCAGCCGGTCACGGACATCGTTTGCTTGTTGCTCATGCCCATGTTGTCCTGCGCGCTTAGCAGGACGGGAAAGAGGCTGAAGAAAACCACGGGCACCAGACACAGGGCCAACTTCTTCAGCAGTGACATCGTTCTTGCTCCTTTCCGCTCCGCTGGATGGCGGAGGCATTGTGACTGTTTCGAAGATGCAATCGGCGGTGACTTTGCCGTCTACCGCAGCAGGAGCTGCGCCCCACGGCCAACTACTATCGATGATAGTACTCCCCCGGGCAGTTGCCGTCGAACAGTCCGTTCCGGCAACCCTGCTTCCCCGGTACCGGAGGATGGCATTGCGGCAGGCGCAAAAGCCTTCAGATTCAGGGGGGTTACGCCGCCCATCCGGGCTGACTATAATCAGAGCAGGAGCACACCTTGGCCGCGCTAACCTCCAGGCCGAGCAATTCATCCGCCATTGGGGTGGGGCTCGTCCGTGTGCGTGCCAGACTGGCTCCTTCCATGGCCCGCCCTAATCTCTTTTCCGGTGACTAGTTCCCTGTTTTCCCTTCCGGCTCCCGCGGGGTATGGCCGATCCGGACGTACCTGCGGGCTGACAGAAGCTCCGGCATCCGTCCTGCGGCGCCGCAAGCCCTTGGGAGAAAACATCATGTCCGCCAACATTCTTCATCCTGTAACTGGTCCCCGCATCAGGACCGCGCTGCCCGGCCCCAATGCCCGCCGCATCGTCGAGGGCGATCAGAGCTATGTCTCGCCCTCCTGCACGCGTTCCTATCCGCTGGTGGCGAAGCGGGGCCGAGGCGTCATTGTCGAGGACGTGGACGGCAACGAGTTCCTCGACTTCTCCGCCGGCATTGCCGTGACCTCTACCGGCCACTGCCATCCCGAAGTCGTCGCCGCCATCCAGAAGCAGGCGGCCGAACTGATCCACATGTCGGGCACCGACTTTTATTACGAGCAGATGGTGACCCTTGGCCAGCGGCTTTCGCAGGTCGCCCCCATGAAGGGACCGCACAGGATTTACTACGGCAACTCGGGCGCCGAGGCCATTGAAGCCGCGCTGAAGCTGGCGCGCTATCACACCCGGCGGCAGAACATCATCGCCTTTTACGGGGCGTTTCACGGCCGTACCATGGGCGCGCTATCGCTTACGGCCTCCAAGCCGCAGCAGCGCCGGGGATTTGCGCCGCTCGTTCCCGGAGTCACTCACGTGCCCTACCCCGACGTCTATCGCGGATGCGTGGGCGGCACCGCGCAGGAGGCTGAAGCCTTTGCGCTGGGCTGCGCCCGCTTCATCGAAGAGAAACTGTTCCGGACGACGCTGCCTCCCGAGGAGGTGGCGGCGATTTTTGTCGAGCCGATCCAGGGCGAAGGCGGCTACGTGGTCGCGCCCGCAGTCTTCCTGCAGGAACTGAGGCGCATCTGCGATCGCCACGGCATTCTGCTGGTGGCCGACGAAGTCCAGTCGGGCGCCGGCCGGACCGGAAAGTGGTGGGCCATCGAACACAGCGTCGTGGAGCCCGACATTGTCTGCATCGCCAAGGGAATCGCCAGCGGCATGCCGCTCGGCATCACCATGGCGAAGGCCGAGATCATGGATTGGGTCCCCGGCTCGCATGCCTCCACCTTTGGCGGCAATCCGGTATCGATTGCGGCAGCCCTGGCGACCATGGACATCCTGGCGCGCGAGGCCATTCACAACGCCGAGGTCGTGGGCCGGCACATCATGCAGCGCATTGCCGATTGGCCGCGGCGGCTGGAGCTGGTGGGGGATGTGCGGGGCCGCGGCCTGATGATCGGCGTCGAAATCGTTAGCGACAGGAAGCTGAAGACACCAGGCGGCGTGGAGCGCGATCGCATCGCGCAGCTGGCCTTCGAGCGCGGCGTGCTGTTTCTGGGATGCGGGCCCAACAGCATTCGCATATGCCCGCCGCTCATCGTGACCAGAGAACAGGCGGACATGGCGATGGATGTGCTGGAAGAATGCATCGAGATCGCCGCCGGCAGCTCGCGTGCGGGGACAACCACGGGAGGCAAGCCGACGGGCGCGTAACGGGCGAGCTTCAGCCGCGACACTGGCCGCCCACTCGGGCGGCTTTCGCCGCCAGTCTTGCCCGCATTGCGCCCGTCCCGCTCGCGGACTACACTGCCCTACGGCATGAATCGACATTGCGGAATTCTTCCTGCGCTCTTTCTGCTCACGGCTGCTCTGGCGAACGCGCAGTACACGGACCGCACGGCCATGCAGGACCTGGGCGGGCCAAAAGAGTTCGCCGCCCGCCGCGCCGAACTCGCCGCAAAGCTGAAAACCGGCTACGTCCTGCTCTTCGCCAAAACTCAGGTACCGCCCGCCGGCCACTACCGCGAGGACAACGATTTTTACTATTACACCGGCCTCTCCGATCCCGGCGCCGTCATGCTGATGGACGTTGCCACGCAGAAGACAACGATCTTCGAGCGGCAGCAGAGCGCGCGCGAGATTCAGGTCTACGGCGCAAACCTGCTCTCCCTGTCGAAGGACGTGCAGAAGGAACTGGGTTATACCGCCGTAGCGCCGCTCCCGGGCCTCGATACCGCTCTCAGCTTTCTGTTTGGTAGCGGCGCCGCCAACGATCTCTGGGTGCGGCTGGGCTTCGCTGACAAGCCGGATGGCGCCCGCTTCGAGACCGGGCGCGACTACGCGGCCGAGTACAACAGTCCCTACGGACAAAACCTGCCTGGAGATCGCGATGCCCTCCTGAAGTTGCGCGAACGCTATCCCGCGGCCAACCTGCGCGACGTTACCGGCGCCATCGATGCCATGCGAAACATCAAACGCCCGCAGGAGATCGAGGTCCTGCGCCGCAATGGCCGCATCAGTGCCCAGGGCGACGAGCAGGCCATCCGCATGGCCCACCCCGGCATGTACGAGTACCAGATCGAGGCCGAAGCCGAGTACGTCTTCCGCAACGCCGGCGCCCAGGGACTGGCGTACCCGGCCATCGTCGGCTCCGGACGTAACGCGAATACCTGGCATTACTTTTTCAACCGCGAAAGAATCGAGTCCGGCAGCATTGTGGTCTTCGATTTTGCCGCCGACCTCGACCACATGACCATGGACATTACCCGCACCTTCAACATCGACGGCAAGTTCACGCCCGAGCAGGCCAGGTGGTACAACGTCGATCTGGAATGCCAGAAAGCGGTCATCGGCATGCTTCGCCCGGGCAACACGTATGAGCAGGCTGAAGCCGCGGGCAAGAAGATCTTCGAGCGTGAAGGCATCGCTTCGCAGTGGTACGGTTTTCCCGGACATTTCGTCGGGCTGGCAACTCACGACGTGATGCTGCCGAGGGGACCGATCCAGGCCGGCCAGGTCGTCACCGTCGAGCCCATCGCCGAGTTTCCCGACAAACACTGGCACTTCCGGGTGGAAGACACGGTGCTCATCACGGCGAATGGTCCGGAGGTCCTGTCGTCCGGCATTCCCAAAGAAATGGGCGAGGTGGAGAAGCTGGTGGGGAGTTTACCGGCTCCCGCCACCGTCAAGTGAGTCCAGGCGGTGGCCGATGTTAAGAAGCGGTAACATGGTTGAATTGAGGTTTTGGGGAAAACACCGTGCCTGAGTTGCGTAAAGATCCCATCATAGGACGATGGGTTATTGTTTCCACGGATCGCGCCAAACGCCCCTCCGATTTCACCCGCGAGCCCATCCGCATGATGGGCGGCTTCTGCCCGTTCTGCACCGGTAACGAGGACAAGACACCGGCGGAGGTGCTGGCCTACCGCCCCAACGGTGCCTCGCCCAATACAGGCGGCTGGACCGTCCGTGTGGTGCCCAACAAGTTTCCAGCCCTCGGAATCGAAGGCAGTCTGAACCGCCAGGCGGAGGGCATGTTCGACAAGATGAACGGCATCGGCGCGCACGAGGTTATCATCGAGACCCCGGAGCACGAAGCCACCCTCAGCCATCTCCCCGAGAAGCGCATCGAGGATGTGCTGTGGGCGTTTCGCGACCGCATTGTCGATCTGAAGAAGGACCGCCGCTTCAAGTACATCCTCATCTTCAAGAACCATGGACAACTGGCGGGAGCCACGCTGGAGCATTCCCATGCACAGCTGATCGCCCTGCCCATCGTGCCCAAGCATGTGGTGGAAGAGCTGGAAGGCTCCAGGCAGTACTTCATCTACAAGGAGCGCTGCGTCTATTGCGACATTGTCCGGCAGGAGACGGAATCCGGCGTCCGTGTGGTCGCCGAGAACGACGGCTTTCTTACGGTGGCTCCCTACGCGCCGCGCTTTCCCTTCGAGACGTGGATCCTGCCCCGGCGCCATGAGTCGGCATTCGAGAACGCGTCTTCGCAGGTCTATGAAAGCCTGGCCCGGGCGCTCAAGAACCTCCTGGTGCGCGCCGATCAGGTGCTCGACAATCCGGCCTACAATCTGGTGATCCACACCGCTCCGGTGCAGGAGCCCGCGATGGACCACTACCACTGGCATGTGGAGTTCATACCGCGTCTGACCAAGATCGCAGGCTTCGAGTGGGGCACAGGCTTTTATCAGAACCCTACCCCACCCGAGGAGGCGGCGAAGTATCTCCGCGAGGCCAGGATTGAAGCGGCACAGCCGGTGGGCGTGCGATAACCGGCCCGGGGAGCCACTCTTCAGGTCCCGGCCTTCGAGTTCGACTGCGGGCCCAGGCGTGGAAAATCCTGTCCAGCGCGCCTCCCGAGGCCTGATCTGGTCCGCGAAATTGGTATAACCTTAAGTCAGATCCCGGCTGACCGCCTCGCGATCTGACGAGAGTCACTGTCCGGTCCGCCCATGACCAATTCTTCGACCATCGCGTTACAGTCGGCCGCGAGCCGCACCCGCTTTCTCAGCGGCCTGTACAGCGAACTGCTGGAGAGCGGCATCCGTTATTTCTTTCCCGGGGCCACGCTGGAGCGGGTTTCCGAGGGCGCCGAGCAGATGCCCGGATTGCTGGGCGCCGTCCCCAGCGGCGGACAGGTGCAATTCCGGTGGATGGGCACCGGCTACACGCTGACGGCCAGCTCGAAGTTGTCGGAACATGAACGCCGTCTGCTGCACAGCATCGGCATGGTGCTCTCGGCGCGTTATCAGCTGCTCACCAATGAGGCGCTGGCGGCTCAGAGTTTTCAGCTCTTTCGCGGATTACCCGAGGACCGCTTCGTCTCCGCGTTTCTGGATCCGACGCGGCACACCAGCGCGGAAGCCATTGCCGGCCTTCCCGACCGTATCTCCGATGCCATCGAGGTTCTGCGCACCAGCAGCATGAGCACCTATGAGAACCGCCGCATCGCCACCGGCGTTCTTCTCTTCGGCTCCATGCCGGAGCCGTGCCATGAACCGCCGCAGACTCCCAGCAATGCGCTGCGCTATTCGCACCTGCTGACCACCATCCGCAGCTTCCACCGGCTGTGTGACGGCCTGCGCACGCTGGCGCTGGTCGATCAGGATGGCAAGTTGGCGGAACTGGTCGACGTGCACGAGTGGGCCGAACCCTACCGCGAGATGCCCCTGGCAGTGCCGCCCGCCGGCGCCTATGCCGACCATTGCCGCGCCACCTTGTGCGGCGGCCACATCTGCCTGATCCTGTCGCCCAATGGCGAGATCAAGATTTACTCCGACGGCGTGCCGGTTTTCCGTTTGATCGAAGGCAAGTGGAGGCTGGTGGACGCGCGTCATCGCTACGAGCTCTGGAAGCGCGCCATCGGCAATCCGGCGCTGGCCGAACGCCTGTTCGCAGTCGCGCTGAACCTTACCGAGAGCCGGCGCGGCGCGCTCTTTGTCGTTCTCGACGATCCGCAATCCGCGCCTGTGCTGGTCTCGCAACCGGACCTTCTCAACCACAGCTATCTGGCGAATTCCGCCGACGGCGTCACCAGCAAGGACCAGCTCCATTACCTGCTGCGCGACAAGCGCATCCTCGACGTTCCTTCCACGGTGCTGGAAAACATCGCCCGCATCGATGGCGCCGTGGTGCTCAGCCGTGACGCCAACCTGCTTGCGTTCGGCGCCATCCTGCACCATCACGCCACCGAAGAGGCCCTGAACCGCACGGTCGAGGGCGGCCGCACTATCGCCGCCTTCGCGGCCTCGCAGTATGGGACAGTGCTCAAGATCAGCGAAGACGGCCTCCTCTCCATGTATCGCAGTGGCGAGTGTCTGTGGGAGATGTAGCCCGCAGGGCTAACCCCCGAACCACCGAAGGCCGGTTACAATGGAATCGTGCGGACCGGGGAATACAGGTTCGATCTTTCCGGCGGGCATATGGCCCTGGATCTGGCCAATACCGTCAGCGGCCGCGAAGATCCGGAGCGCCGAAACGACCATCTCGGGTCCTCTGCCGACCTGTTGGCCTTCGCCAGCCAGTCCGGTATAGTTTCCGCGGGAGAAGCGGCGGAGTTGCGCGTCTGGGCGCGGCAACATGAAGCCGAAGCCCGCCGCAGCTTTCGTAAGGTCGTCGGCCTGCGCGAGGCGGTCTATGCCGCGTTCTCGGCAGTTGCCCAGGGCAGGATGGCAGGCCTCGATTCGCTGGATGCCATCAACCATGCCGCCCTGGAGGCTTTGCAGCATCGCCGCCTGTCGCCCGCCAGGGGAGGGTATCGCTGGCAATGGCTGCCGGCGGCAAAGAATCCTCTAGAGCGCGTCCTGTGGCTAATCGCGCAGTCGGCCGCCGACCTGCTTACCTCGGAGGAGTTGAAGATCGTGCGCTTCTGCGAGGCGCCGGACTGCCAATGGCTCTTTCTCGACCACAGTCGCAATCGCAGCCGCCGCTGGTGTGACATGACCACCTGCGGCAACCGGCAGAAGGCCCGCCGGCATTACCGGCGGACCCACAGATAAACCGTCAGCTCCGCGGCTCTGGCGTGACCTGAAATTTCAGCAGCTCGGTCCCGCGCACGGCTTCTACCTCGCAGGCGATGCCGCTCCGCTCGTCAACCAGCAGGCGGTGCAGATCGTCCACGTTGGCAATCGGCGAACCGGCGAAGCGGACGATGATGTCGCGTTCGCGCAGTCCCGCGCGCCCGGCGGGGGAGCCGCCGACTACATTCAGCAGCAGCAACCCGCTTTCCGCCGGCAGGTCGTAGTAACGCACAAGGCGGCGGTGCAGCGACGCCGCCTGCCCCATCACGCCGATGTAGCTGCGGCGGATGCGCCCATGGCGAATCAGGCGGGAGGCGACGAACTCCACCGTATCGGCGCCGATGGCGAAGCAGATGCCCTGCGCGCCCATGATGGTCGCCGTGTTCACGCCGACCACCTCTCCACGCGAATCGACCAGCGGCCCGCCGGAGTTGCCGGGATTGAGCGCCGCATCCGTCTGGATGACGCCGTCGATGAGCCTGCCCGAGCGTGAGCGCATGGTGCGCCCCAGGGCGCTCACCACTCCGGCGGTCACAGTGTGCTGGAACCCGAGCGGATTGCCGATGGCGACGACCAACTGCCCGACGACCAGACCGCGCGAGCTACCCAGCGGAACGGAAGGCCCGTCGAGGCGGGCGCTGCGAATCACCGCCAGATCGGTGTCGGGATCGTCGCCGACTACATCGGCAGCGAAGCGCTCGCCCGCCGGCGTGGAAACGTGGACCTCCAACGCTCCGTGCACCACGTGGCTGTTGGTAAGGATGAAGCCGTCAGGCGTGAACACAAAACCCGAGCCCGTGCCGGTGCCGCGGCCCTGGCGCACCTGGATGTGAACCACCGCCGGGCCAACCCGCTGCACTGCGCCGACCACTGCGCGCGAGTACGCATCAAGCAATCCGCCGTCGGGATTGCGGATCGCGTCCTGCTGCGGCGAAAGATCGTCGGGAAGAGTGTTTTCCGCCAGCCACTGGAGAGAAGCCATCCTCACCTCGTGCCATGTGGATGCCGCGGCGGGCGGATTCGATTCGTGCCTGCCGCCCGAAGCGGGAGAAGCGTTACGGAAGCAAAAAGGCACACTCGCAGTGTGCCTTTTCATCTCCGGACCCTGCCTAGCGGCCGAAATACTTCGCGTTGCGCTCGGTATATTCCTTCCACTTTTCCGGCAAATCATCGAGCGCGAAAATCGCCGAAACCGGACACACCGGCACGCAGGCGCCGCAGTCGATGCACTCGACCGGGTCGATGTACAGCATCTCCTCGGTCGAGAATTTCTCGCTGTCCTTCTTGGGGTGGATGCAGTCCACCGGGCAGGCATCGACACAGGCAGTATCCTTGGTGCCTATGCAAGGCTCCGCGATCACATAAGCCATATACGTCTGTCTCCTGATGTCTCTCAGTCGGAGAATCTCACTCGAAGTCGTTACCCCGATAGTATCAAAAAACAGCGGAGGCTGCGGGTCGCCGGGCCGCACAGGCGGCGCAGGCGGCAGTGGAAATCAGGCAACATTGGCATGTTCCCGCTCTTCGGCCGGTTCGTACTCCACGATATAGCCGGCAACCGCGCTGGCCGCGACCCCGCCACAGCATCAACTATCCTACGTAACCAACCTGAAGGGGTACAATGTCGTCATGGCCGGAAACATTCTTGGTTTCGTTATTGCGATTGCGCTTATCCTCGCTGGCATTTTGTTCAATCGGCAAGACAACAAAGACCTTCGAGGGGCGCTCGAAGCGCTCCGCAACGACATGAATAAGAACTTCTTCGAGTTCTACCGTACGCTCGGCCAGCACGATGCGCGACTGGACAACCTCGAAAAGCGCAGCGGCTAATGTGGCTGTAGCCTACCCTACATATTGCCGTGTAGCAGCCCGTCACCGCCTCAGCGACAATTAGCCACAACGCAAGCGTAACGCCGAGCGTTAGAAGCGCCTTCCAAAACATGCCCAAACCCAGCTAGGCTACCGCTGCAGGCTGCTGCTCGGCTGCCGGTTCGTACTCCACGATGTAGCCGGCAACCGCACTCGCCGCCACCGTCAGCGGACTGGCCAGATACATCTGACCGGGGCCACTGCGTCCGGGGAAGTTGCGGTTTTGCGCGCTGATGACGACCTGATCGGGGCGCGTGGAAACTCCTGGCCCGGCGTTGATGCAGGCGCCGCAGCTCGGTTCGATGACCTGCGCGCCGGCCTCGCGAAAGATGTCCAGATAGCCCTTGCGCACACAATATTCGCGGGTCTCCTGCGAACCGAATTGCAGATAGAACCTGCAGCTCTCCGCGATGCGCTTGCCTCGCCTCAGGGCCTCGCTGAGGACCAGGGCATACATGTCCATGTCTTCGTTCTTGCCCGCGGTGCAGGTGCCGCCGTAAGCGATTTCCACCGGCACGGGCGTGTTCAGCTCGCGGACGAACTTGCCGTTGCCGGGATCGCCCGGGGTCGCAACCATGGGATGAATATCGGCCGCATCGAGTTCGATAACGTGCGCATACTGCGCGTCGGGATCGCTGTACAGGCCTTCCACCAGCGTCTGCGCCTCGTTCTCGCTCATCCCCCGACGCTCCATCAGGAACTCCACCACCTTGCGGTCCGGCGCAACGATGCCGGTGAAGCCGCCGATCTCGGCCGCCATGTTGGTCATGGTTGCGCGCTCGTCCACGCCCAGCGCCGCGATTGCTTCGCCGGAGTACTCGATCACCTTGGCCAGCGCCTTGCCGGAGCGGATGTACTCCATCGACAGCAGCCTGAGGATGAAGTCCTTGGCGGTCACGTTGTCGCGTTTCCTGCCGCGGATCACGACCTTGACCGACTCGGGCACCTTCACTCGCACGTCTTTCGTGAACCAGGAATTGAAAACGTCCGTGGTGCCGATGCCGAAGGCGACGCAGCCCATCGCGCCTACATGGGGCGTGTGGGAATCGCTTCCCACATTGAGCTGGCCCGGCAACGCGTAGCTTTCGGTAACGATGGAATGGCAGATACCTTCGGACCCTTTGCGATCGCGCAACTCGCCGTGCAGTTTGATCCCGCGCGATTTGGCGAACTCTTCCTGCTTCAGCTTGAGCTGGCCGGCCAAATCGAGCAGCCCCATCCTGCGCTTCTCTTCTGACAGCACCTCGTCGAGGAAGGTGAGGTGATCGCGGAAGAACATGACGGTGCCGGGGTCCGTCACCGGCTCCTGCTTACCGAGGAAGTGTTCAAAAAAGATTGCCGCCATGGGCGTGACGTATTCGTGGCTGAAGCGAAGGTCGGTGCGGGCGAAGCCGGTATCGCCGGGCTTCACCGCTTCCACGCCCACCCGGTCGGTTCCGCGCAGCATGTGGCGGGCGAAGATCTTCTCCGCGATGGTCATGGGACGCGGCCTGGTTTTGATGGGCGGCAGGAAGACCCGTCCCTGCATGCGCGCGACGTTGAACGGGAACAGCCCGCCGTACTCGATGACCTGGCGGGTGATCTCGTCTTCCCCCTGGGTGAATTCGGCCAGAGGAATCTCCTTGCCGCGCCGTATCCTGTCGATCAGGCGGAAGTCGGTTGAAGTCAGCAGGCCAAGGTTCTGGCAGTTCTGGCGGTAGATGCGCTCGATGTTTTCCGCGATCACCAGCCGGATGCCCGCCGACATCTCGGCATAGGGCGACTGCTCGCGGCTGGAGCCTTTGCCGCGACGCTTGCCGCTAACCGCACACACGAAGCCGGCGCGCTTCACGTCGCCACGCTTGATGGGCAATTCATTGCCGCACTTCAGGCCGGTGTAGGGAAACTCGCCCAGCGTCTCGTCAAAGAAGAAGCAGATGTGAGCGGGGGTGATCTCGTCGGTGGAGATGTCGTCGCGCAGTTTGGGATTGCGCTCGGGATGCCGGGTGTCCCAGGGCAGGTCCTCGCCAGCGAGCTGCCGTTTAATCAGTTCGGGGTCTTCAGTGAGAAACAGGATTCGCCCCTGCAAATGCACCATGCTGGGGCGCTTCTCGACGGTTCGGTTCAACAGCGATTGGTTCACCCGGACAATTTTATCGCAGTATGGAAGGCATGTGGCGGACGTCCCGGACCGGAAGTTTCGGCGCTGTCCACTACTGCCGCGTCTTCCCATACTCCACCGGTGACGGCAACTCTTCCAGCCCGCGGCCGGCGAAAATCTCCGCGAAATTGCCGGTCAGTTCCCGGTGGATGAGGCCGTTGCTGGCCAGCACCTCGCGGCTGTCGAGGCGAAACGGCGAGCCATCGAAGCGGGTTACCATGCCGCCGGCTTCCTGCACCAGCAGCACGCCCGCGGCCGTATCCCAGGGGTTCAGGTTGAACTCCCAGAAACCGTCATAGCGGCCGCAGGCGACGTTGGCCAGATCGAGAGCGGCCGAGCCGGCGCGGCGCACGCCATGTGAGCGCAGCGTGAGCTGGTGATAGAAGTGGATATTGGGGTTCTTGTGGCGCTTGTGGCTGGGGAAGCCGGTTCCCAGGAGCGATTCGGCGAGGTCCTTCGTGCTGGAGACATGCATGGGCCGGCCGTTGAGGCTGGCTCCGCAACCACGCCCGGCGGCAAACATCTCATCGCGCGTCGGGTCGTAAAGCACGCCGGCTTCCAGCTGTCCATCGTGCCTGGTCAGGGCAATCGAGACACAGAACACCGGATAACCGTGGGCGAAGTTGGTGGTGCCGTCCAGCGGATCCACGTACCAGCGATATTCGGCTTCGGTTTCGCTGCGCGTGCCTTCCTCGGCCACGATGCCATATTCGGGCCAGTGGGCACGCAGCTGTTGCACGATCAGCTTTTCCGATTCACGGTCGGCTTCGGTAACCAGATCG
>Ga0335081_10010811_pt1 | contig 14753 bp, 5 predicted proteins | sample Lox_Sample_35_FD_206713 | JGI IMG/M metagenome (GOLD analysis project Ga0335081, IMG submission 206713) | Soil microbial communities from Loxahatchee National Wildlife Refuge, Florida, United States - Lox_Sample_3.5 | ecosystem: Environmental > Terrestrial > Soil > Wetlands | place: USA: Florida... | reverse complement strand
CCCTCGCTTGCGAGGGTCCCTCGAGTGTCCATCCACGTGCCGATCGGAATGTTGGTCGTTATCTGTTGTCCGTCGGCTTCGTGCACCGGGGGCATGATCGAAAGGCGCAATCCATACGTCAGGGTGAGGTTGGTCTTCACCCTCCAGGAGTCCTGAGCGTACAACTCCACTTCGCGGTTTACGAAATTGCGAAATACTGGCAAGCCTGTGGGAATCACGGTTCCATCGGTCTTGTAGTTGTAGTTGCCGGTCGCTGAAGTCACGATCCCCAGTAGCGCAGCGACGTTGTACTCATAAGTGGTCTTGTCTCCGCTGGCAACGCTGATCGAGGAGGGAATCAGATCATTTCCGCTCCCGTTCAGCACCGACGCGTTCGTGGTCGCCGAGTTGTACGCCCTGGAGTAATCGGTGCTCTGATTCGAGATGAAGCGGGTGACTGCGCCGAATTTGAAATCGTGAGAGCTGTGGTTCCAGTCCAGATCTTCCGAGACAGTGTGAACAGGAATGATGCGAGCGAGTCCAGTAGTCGTCCCATAAAGCGGGTCAATGCCGCGGAACGTGACCGGACTGCCGGCCAGTATCCCGGTGGTCTCGCCGCCTTGCCGGGTGAATCCATAGCGAAGGCTGCTGACCAGGTTGTTCTTGAAAGCAGCGGTCCACCCCATGGCCATGCCCTTGCTGTTTGCCAGGGTTACCGAGTTCGGCTGCGCGCCCGGGAATTGCGGTGTTCCCGCCTGGTGGTCGTTTTGCAGGTTGCCCCGCCAGAACAAGGAATGCTTGCCTGCATCGTCGATTTTGTAGTCCAGCTTTGCGATGTAGGTGTCCTGCTTGTTGTGCTGGGGAGCGATAAAGAGGTATCCCGTGGTGTTTAACCCGTCCCCGAGCGCCGGATCGTTTCCTGCGGGGTACTTTTGCAGCAGGGACAACGCCGCCGGGTCGATACCGATTCCCAGAGGATCGATGATCGTCTTCAGCTCGTTTGGATCGACCTGCGTGAGCTGGCCGCCGGCGTTGTGGAACGTGACGATGCCCTGCTTCATCGTTTCCGTAGGTATCGTACGGGTAACGCTGGTGGAGCTGGCGTCGCGCCGCCCCTCGTAGTTGACGAAGAAAAACGCCTTATTCTTCTTGATCGGACCGCCGATCGAACCGCCGAATATGTTGATCAACAGCGGAGCGATGGGAAGGCCAGCCTTGTTGTTGAAAAAGCTATTGGCCGCTGTTTCGGTGCCGCGGCGGTATTCATACAGCGAGCCGTGAAAGTTGTTTGTTCCGGACTTGGTCACCAGAGTGATGTTCGCGCCGGAGCCGCGCCCGACATCCGCTCCGGCGTTGGTTGTGGTGCTGCGAAACTCCTCCACCGAGTCTGGCGTAACGCGCAGCACGCTGGTGAACGCAGCACGGTTGGACTGCTGATTAACATCCGCGCCATCTAACGTGATGTTGGATTGGTCGGACCGGCCTCCGTTTACTGCGCCGTTCCGGTCGTCGGAACCGCCGAAGTACGCGACGCCCGGCTCCAGGGACAGCAGGTTGGCCACATTGCGCGCGAACGAGGGCAGTTCGACGATTGCCGTTGACGTAATCGCATTGCCCAATGTCGCGTCGACGGTGTTGATCTGCGTGGCCGACGCGGACACCTCGACGGTGGTGGAGGTCGCGCCCAGTTTCTCAAATGTAACGGAAACCGTCGACGGCTGATTCACCAGTAGTTCGATGTTATCGACGATCTGTTCGGCGAAGCCAGGCGCTTTGGCCGTAAGACGGTAAGTCCCGGGCCTCAATTCGTTTAAGGCATAACGGCCCTGGCTGTCAGATGTGGTCGCCCGCTGCGCGCCTGTTTTCACATTGATGACTGTGATGGCGGCATTTGGAACTGCGGCGCCCGTCGGATCGAAGACCGTACCGGTAAGGCCAGTCATTTGAGCGAGGACGCCGGTGGATAGAAGCAGGCTAAGGACAAATATCCCCAACAGACGTTTCATGATCGTATCCCCTTTATCTGAGAGTGCAAAACCAACCCAATTCCGTGTTCACTCTTGATTAGCACAGAAGGTGGTGGCTGTCAACGGATTTGCGGTGATTTTGCTCGTGTCTAAAGTCAAATTCCGGGCGCTATGGCATGCAGAAGCAGACGCGGGACAACTAGAACACTGCCAGGGTGGCTGCCCCCGGGAAATGGGATCGCCCGCGAGGCGGCAGTGAACTTGCGGAAGTCGCGTGTGATCAGCAGCGCGACTCCCTGCCTGTTGGCGTAGTAAATCCACCATTCGTCACCAAGCCGGACCGCCGATGGCGACTCGGAGAACTTGGGGGCAAACGGGTCAGAAGAAGGCCCCCATGGTCCCAGGGGCGTTTCCGACCATGCCGCCCGCAGAGTCAACATCGGGCGCGTGTTGTCATTGTGCATGAGCAGGTAGCGGGACCCGTCGCGCAGAATGGCAGCGTCTCTCACGCTATAGTTGTTGTCAAAAAGCGGGGCTGGCTCGGAGAGTGTTTCGAAGTCGCGCGTGGCGGCGTACCAGATGCGCGGGTTGTTCTCCACATCCTCCTGGAAGGCCTGAATGAAATTCTTGGCCATGGTCGAAGCCCACGTGACGATGAACCGGCGGCCAGGCGCGTCATAGAAGAGGTTGGGCGAGGCCAGGTCGAGCGCATCCAGGTTTGCCATGGGCTCGAAGTATTTCGGCGGCGACCAGTGCACCAGATCTCGGGAATTGGCGTAACCGAGTTGCTTGCGCCCAGTAGCCCAGACCAGGTGGAAAATGCCGTCTGGACCTTCGACCAGCCGAGGGTCCTCGATGGGCTCCGCAAGCAGGGTGCGGGTGATCAGTGTCCATTTGAGGCCGTCGGAGCTGGTGGCGAGGCGCAGGCCGCTGGGCGCCGCGGCCGTTGCGATCAACACCGCCCCTTTCGCAATCCGCGCCGGCTTGGCGTCGCCAGGGCTGACAGCCACGGCGGACTTAACGGCGCCCGTGCGGGGGTTCCAGCCATCGGTGCCGGAGAGGACGGTTTCCGCCGTGAGCTGTGCGGCCTCGGCGCCGGACAGGAAGTGAGCCCAGGCGACGCGGGCCGCCGGATCGGCGCCAGGGCCGGTGCTCCGATATTCCGCGTAGCGCGCGGTTTTCTCCCGAGCAGGGTCGCGCCAGTTGTCCCAGCCCTCGGGGCGTACGTTGGCGGACATCTCCGTGTAGAGGAAAGCGGTGGCGGCGTAGGGCCGCCAGGGGCGGCCCAGATAGGTCCTAGCGCCCGGCTCGCCCGTGATCCTGCAGTGCGATAAGACGTAGCCGTAGCGCTGGTCCTTCGGGGTGTTGGCGGCGGTGATGTAGCCGTTTGCAGTCACGTGGATCTCGCAGTTCTCGAACCACGCGGCCGATCCGCCGAAGATGAAATCCACGGCACCAGCAATATAGCAGCGGTCGAAATACTGGCGGCCGGCCTGGGCCAGAAGCGTGTCCTGATAACCGAGGAATCGGCAGTTCCGGAAGACTCCGCGATCGCCCATGATCGTGAGGGCCACCGCTTGTCCCTGCGGTCCGGCCGAGTTCTCGAAGGTGAGATTCTCGGCGGTGAAATCGTTGGCTTGGATGAACACCGTTGGCGTATCGAACGTGATGAGCGGGCGTGCCGGTCCGGGCAGCCCGGCATGCAGGTCGAAAGTAATGATGGTGGTGTTCGGATCATCGCCCCGCAGCAGGAGCTGGGACTTACCTGGGGGCACCGTGACGCGCTCTTTGTACACGCCGGGCTTGATGTGAATTGCGGAATGCGGAGGGGCAAAATCCACCGCGGCCTGCACCGTTTTGAATTGCCCGCTGCCGTCGGGGCTGACCACCAACTCGGCGGCGAAAGCGCCGTAGCTGGCACAGCCCGCCAGAACCAGCAGCAACGGTCGTCTCATATCACGGCGAAGGGAGAGCCTGCTCCCTCGTTCGAGTCTTCGAGTCCACCGTCAGCGACGACGGCTCACCGATCAGAATACCAGCCGTGCGCCCAACTGGATGGTGCGGAATCGGTTGGCCGTTGCCGTGATGGTGCCGAAAGCGCTATTGGATGCCGTCGTGCTGGGCGCCGCGAAAGTTGGCCGGTTGAGCGCGTTGTAGGCCTCAAACCGCAGTTCCAGGCTCGACTTCTCGGTAATCGAGATGCGCTTCAGCAGGGAGGGATCCCATTGCAGGATGCCATCCATCCGCAAGCTGGAAAAAGTCGTCGGGAACGTGCGGAGATGGTACTGCAGGGCGTCCGCCGCGTTCGTGTCAAACGCGGTCGTGTTGAATGCCTTCTGGCCAGGACCGACTTCGCGATTGTTCAGAATGATCGGCGCGCCGAAGTAGACATAGTCTCCCGGGCTGCTGGAGCTGCCGTTCTCCCAGGCGATGGGAGCACCGATTTGCCAGGTGTAGACGTTGTTCAAAGTCCACCCGCCGATCACCGCATCCAGGAAGCGGGACTGGATGCTATGGGCGCGGCCCCGGCCGAACGGTACGTCATAGCTCATTGCCACCACCACGCGATGCGGATGATCGATCGTCGAGATGCGCTTCTCGGGAGCCGGATCCGAATCGTTCAGCCACGTCATTCGTTCGATCAGCCTCGAGTAAATGTAATTCGTTACGAATGAAATGCCGTGGGAGAGGCGCTTTTGCACCCGCACGTTCAGACTGTTGAAATACGAGCTTCCAATGTTGAGATTCTGTTCGAGGACACCGCCGCTGCCGCTCCAGCCGCTGGCGCTGTCTCCTGTCGGGAACTCGGGGAAATGCGCCAGCAGCTGGGCGGGCGTCGTAGTCGAGCCATTCGAGCTGGTCTGCAGACCGGCGAACGGGTTGGGCACTGAGCTGGTGAGATAGTTCTGGCTCGTGTCGCGGGTTCCCAAAGTGCTCAAGAGCGAGCGTGGGATTCCATTGAGCTGGGTGTAGTCGATGGGCAGATGTACGGAATGGTTGCCGATATACATCACTTCCACGACGATGTCGTTGGACAGAGTGTGCTGAAATCCAAAATTCCAGCGCAGCGAATAGGGACTCTTCACGTCCGGGTTAAGAAAGGTAACGGCTTGCCCCGCGAACGTAAGCAGTCCGAGGGACGAGCCGGAGGCCGGCAAAAGGCCGTTCGGGAAAGGGTTGCTCAAGGTGGCGCTGGGCGTCAGGTAGTTGGTGGTCGTGGTGATGGCCGGCGTGCTCTGGCTGAAGCCTTCCTGGTTGGTGTCGGGATTAGTTGAGAATTTTCCGTCGATGCCCATGGCGGCGATCGTCACCGGCGCGACGAACATGCCGAAGCCCCCGCGAATCACGGTCTTGCCGTGAAGCAGACCGGGCGTCCAGGCAAAGCCGGCCCGCGGGCTCACCAGATGCGAAGTGTTCTGGTAGACGGCGGATTGTCCCGACGCGGGGAAGGTCAAACCGCCCAGCGGGTTAAATGCACCGGCCGGAAGCTGTGCGATCGGGTTCTTGGCATAAGCCGCTTGCGCGGCAGCCGCCAGAGGATTGGCATCGGTGGTATCGAATCCGTTTACGGTGCGGCCATATTTTTCGTTATACGGCCCGTCGTGCTCATAGCGAGCGCCCAAGTTCACCGTGAGATCGGAACGCACGCGCCAATCGTCCTGGACGAAGCCGGCTGCGTAGTACGAATACCACGAGGCGTAAGTATTGACGTCGTACCCGGCACTCGTGCTGCTGGTCGGTAAGCCCATCAGAAAGGCGGCGAAATCCTGGCCGGTGGTCACCGTCGAGGACGCGCTGCTGGACGCTTTGTCCCAGTTGTTGCCGAACGAAAAAGTACCGGTGGAGGCGCCGGCGGTGAACGTGTTCAGCCGGTACTGGCGCACGTCGGCGCCGAACTTCAGGGTGTGGTTCCCCTGGATTTTCACCCACGTGCCGAAGAGCTGGTAGGACTGCGACGGCAGTTTGTTGGCGCCAGTGGCTCCCAGCGGCGTGAGGCCGGTGTTGCTGTTGAAACTGATAACCGGCAACTGCAGGTACCGAGAATTTGCGCTCATGTACGAGGGAAATCCCAGCGTGGTGGGATCGAAGCCGACGCTGGGGATATCGTGACCCTCATTCATGCGCGAGAAATTCAGGCGCACGTCGACAATGTTGGTGGGATTGAAGGTATATACTTCATCGGCCACCACTCCCAGGTTAGAGCGATAGAGGAGCGATCCCTCCGCGATATTGTTGAAGTAATCATTCTTGACCTGGGAATAATCGGTGTGCCGGATGTCGAAAAATACACGGCTCCGATCGCTCATGTTATAGTCCAACCGGCCCAGTTCGTTGCTGTAGTTGTCGGTGGTGTTGGGTGCATTGGCGTAGTTATTGATCAGCGCGCCGGGAACGTTCGGCTCCGGGTAGTACGCCAGGTAGGCCTTGGCGATCGGATTCAAGTAGGTGGAGTTTTGTGGGACTTGGTTCCCGGTCAGTGGCTGGCGCGTGATTGTGGAACCGCTCTGCACCGCGCTATAGGGATCATAAATGGTGGGCAGCCCGGTGAAGTTCCCCTGCCGCATGGCGTCGGTGGGAACGGTTTGATAATTCGGGTTTGGCTGGCCGTCCTTTATGCCCTCCCACGCGAAGAACCAGAACAACTTGTTGCGGGTATCGATCACCTTGGGGACATAGAAGGGGCCGCCGGCGGTTACTCCGTACTGGTTGAAGTGTGTCACGGGACGCGGCGTGCCGGCCTTGTTGAGGAAGAAATCGTTGGCCGTCAGCGTATTCGGCTGGTTGAACTCCCACGCCGATCCGTGCAGCGAATTGGTGCCGCTCTTAGTGATCTGGTTCAGGGTTCCGCCGGCGGTGTGGCCGAAAGCCGCGTCGGTGTCGGAGATCTTGACGCGCACTTCCTGTACCGCGTCCTGGGGCGGGCTGTAAGCTAGGCGCCCATCCCACGTGGCATCGGGCGAGCCGTCCAGGAGCAGTTCGCTGGTCTGTTGGTAAGCGCCGCCGATGGCCCATCCGGCAGCGCCGCCGGAGTCGAAGGGATGAACCAGCGTGGGTTGGGCATAGCTGATGACCCCCAACGACAGATTGGCTGCCATCATGGGTGTGCGCCCATTGATGGGCAGGTCGGTAATATCCCTCGTCGTAACGGTCTGGCCCACGGTAGCGTTGTCGGTGTTCAGGAGTGGGGCGTCGGCCGCGACTTCCACTGCCGTGCTCACGTCGCCCACATCCAGTTTCACGTCGATGACCACGTGGTCGTCCGCCCCGACGTGCACTCCTTTGCGCAGAAATGCCTTGAAGCCCTGCATCTCGACGGCGATATCGTAATCGCCCGGAAGCAGAAACGGAGCCGTGTACCTGCCCGTGGAATCGGAAACGGTGGGAATCTTGGTGCCGGTGTGCGTCTCCGTGACCACAACTCTCGCGCCGGGAACCGCGGCTCCGGTGGGATCGGTGACGGAACCACTGATGGTTCCACGAAACTCCTGGCAGAAAAGAACAGCGGGAACAGACAGCGCTACCAGCGCGACTAACCTGGTCTTCATACAACCCCTCCTTACCCTCTGGCCACGCGAGACGCGGCGTGGACCTGAAGCGTCACTCCACAGCTATGATTTGTCTGGGAATTATTATAAGGGCGAACCCGAGGGAATCCATTCTAAAGAACTAAAGGATCTGTTTAGGTAGGCTAAATGAATTGGGCTGGGCTGACAGCAGTGCTAACGGCGGCCAGCGATCGAAAATGATTGCTGGCCGCCAAACGAACCTGCCAGGTCAGAGGTTAGAAAACGAGTCGTGCGCCCAACTGGATACTGCGGGCGCGGTTAGCTTGAGCACCGCTGATGGTGCCAAACAAGGCGTTGGACGCGGTCGTATTGGGCGCCGGGAATACCGGGTGGTTGAGCACGTTGAAGAACTCGAACCGAAGCTGGAAGTACGATTTCTCGGCGAACTGGAATCGCTTCAGCAGCGACGGATCCCACTGGTTGATGCCGTCCTGGCGAAGCGCTGAAATCATCGTCGGGAACGTCCGGATGTGGTATTGGAACGCACTGGACGAGGCCGTTGCGAAGGCGGTGGTGTTGAACGCCGTGGCGCCGGGGTCGGCCATGCGGTTATTCAACACGATCGGGGCGCCGAAATAGACGTAATCGCCCGGGCTGGTAGTGCTGCCGTTGTTCCAGTTGATGGGTGCGCCCGTCTGGTAGGTATACACGCTGTTGATTACCCAGCCGCCGATCAGGGAGTTGGCCAGCCGGGAATGCAGGTCCAGCGCGCGGCCCTTGCCAATGGGAAGGTCATAGCTGACGTAAGTCACAACGCGATTTGGGTGATCGATCGCCGAAATCCGTTTTTCCGGTACCGGATCCGAATCGTTGAGCCAACTCACCTGCTCGATGAGCCGCGAGTAGATGTAGTTAAATGTGGCCGAGATGCCGTGCGAGAATCGTTTTTGCAATCTGACGTTGAGGCTGTCGAAGTGGGAACTGCCTGCGTTGAGATTCTGTTCCAGCACGCCGCCGCTTCCACTCCAGCCACTGGCGCTGTCGCCCACGGGAAACTCGGGGTACCTGGCCAGGATCTGCGCCGGAGTGGTATTGGTGCTGGTCCCGACGCTGGTGGCCAACCCGTAAAACGGATTCGGCGTGTTGGTCGCGAGATAGTTCTGACTGGTATCGCGCGTGCCAAGAGTGCTGAGGAATTGCCGCGGGATGCCGTTGAGCTGCGTGTAGTCGATCGGCAGGTGGACCGAGTGGTTGCCGATGTACACTACTTCCAGCATCAGATCGTTGGTAATGCTCTGCTGCACCCCGATGTTCCAGCGCAGTGAATAGGGGTTTTTCGCGATCGGGGCCATGAACGTCACGCCCTGTCCCGCAAACGTCAGCAGGCCCAGCGAAGAACCCGAGGCTTTCAGGAAGCCGCTAGGAAACGGGTTCGCCAGGGTGGTAGCCGGCGTCGCGTAGTTGTCGTTCGTCACCACCATCGAGGTCGTCTGGCTGAAGCCCTCCTGGTTGGTGTTGGGGCTTGTGGAGTACTTGCCGTTGATATCCATGCTGGCGATGGTGACCGGGGATTCGAACATCCCGAATCCGCCCCGAATGACAGTCTTCCCGTGGAGCCTGTCCGGGGTCCAGGCAAAGCCCGCCCGCGGGCTCACCAGATGCGAGTTGTTCTGATAGACCGCCGTCCCGCCCGCCGATGGGAAGGTCAGGCCTCCGAGAACGTTAAAAGCACTCGCCGGCAGTTGCGTGATCGGGTTCTTGGCATAGGCGGTTTGAGCGGCGGCGGCCAAGGGATTGGTGGAAGCGGTATCGAAGCCGTTGACCGTGCGCCCATACACCTCGTTGTAAGGGCCGTCGTGTTCGTAGCGCGCACCCAGGTTCACGGTGATCGTGCGGCTCAGTCTCCAGTCGTCCTGCACAAACCCCGCGGCGTAGTAGGAATACCACGAGGCAAATGTGTTGATGTCGTAGCTGCCGCTGGTGGGCAGGCCCATCAGGAACTCCGCCAGATCCTGTCCGAATGCCACGGTCGAGGAGGCGCTGCTGGATGCCTTCACCCAGTTGTTGGCGGAGAAGGAGAACGTGCCGGTTGAGTTGCCCGCCGTAAAGGTGTTCAGGCGGTACTGACGGAAGTCGCCGCCGAACTTCAGGCTGTGGTCGCCTTTGATGACCACGAAGGTCGGGAAGGCCTGGTAGGACTGCGAGGGTAGCCTGTCGGCGCCCGTGCCCGTGTTGCCCAGCTTCTGGAAGGAACTGGTGGCAAACGAAATAACCGGAAACTGCAGATACTGCGAGGCGGACGTCATATATGACGGGAAGCCAACCGTTGTGGGGTCGAACCCGGTGCCGGGCAGGTTGTGGAATTCGTTGAGACGGGTAAAGTTCAAGCGCACATCGAGGATCTTGGTCGGGCTAAATGTATAGACCTCGTCCAACGACGAACCCCAGTTGGTTCGAAAAAGCGTGGAGCCTGTGGCGACGCTGTCGAAATAGTTGTTCTTAGTTTGACTGTAGTCGGTATGCCGGATATCGAAGAACAGGCGGCTCTTGTCGCTCATGTTGTAGTCGATGCGGCCCAGTTCGTTGGTGAAGTTGTCCGGCGTGTTGGGTGCCACGGTAAAGTTATTGAGGCCGTCCGCCTTCGCCGCCGGAACATTGGGCTCCGGGAAGTACTTCATCAGCGCCTGCGAAACGCTGTTCACGTAGGGCGCCACTTGCGGAATCCTATTATTGGCGAACGCGGTGCGCGTAATCGTGCTGCCGCTGACTTTCGCGCTGTAAGGATCGTAAAAAATGGTCCCGTCAGCGCTCGTGATCTGCGACAAATCGCCTCCGCGCTCCGCATCCGTGGGAACCGTGGTGGTGTACGGATTCGGCTGCGCGTCCTTCATCCCTTCCCACGCAAAGAACCAGAACAGCTTGTTGCGCGTGTCTACGATGTGCGGCGCGTAAAACGGGCCGCCCGCCGTCACGCCGTACTGGTTCAGATGCGTCACCGGACGGGGCTTGCCGGCTTGGTTGAGGAAAAAGTCGTTGGCCGTGAGCGTATTCGGCTGGTTGAACTCCCAAGCCGAGCCGTGTAACGAATTGGTGCCGCCTTTAGTGATCTGGTTGAGCGTTCCACCGGCGGTATGGCCGAATGCCGCGTCAGTGTCGGAAGCCTTTACACGTACTTCCTGCACCGCGTCCTGCGGCGGGCTGTAGGCCAGGCGCCCATCCCACGTCGAGTTGGGGGAGCCATTCACCAGCAACTCACTCATTTGCGTGTAGGCGCCTCCTACGCTCCACCCCGCGGCGGCCTGAGCGTCGAAAGGATGGATCAGCGTCGGCTGGGCGTAACCGATCACGCCCAGGGACAGCGCAGCCGCCACCATGGGCGTCCGGCCGTTGACAGGCAATTCTTCAACTTCTTTGGTGGTAATGGCTTGACCCAGGGAGGCATTATCTGTGTTGAGCAGCGACGCATCGGCAGTAACTTCCACCGACGTGGCCACATCGCCGACATCGAGTTTTACGTCGATCACGGGGTGGTCATCCGCCCCGACGTGCACACCCTTGCGGAGGAAAGCTTTGAAGCCCTGCGACTGCACCGCGATATCGTAGTCGCCAGGCAGAAGGAATGGAGCCGTGTACTTCCCCGTCGAGTCTGAAACGGTGGGGATCTTGGTGCCGGTGTGCGTTTCTGTGACGGTCACCTGCGCCCCCGGTATCGCGGCGCCCGTAGGATCAGTGACGACACCACTGATGGAGCCGCGGAATTCCTGGCAGAATAACGCGAACGGGAGAAGCAGCGCGATCAGCAAGACTAACCTGAGTTTCATATAACCAGTCCTTAAACTCCTTTTCACGTGCGCGGCCAACCCCCGCACGGTCTAGTTACCTCTATTGTACCGGAAAGGGCACAAACTTGTCCTTGCAGGCGTTCGGACTTCCCTTACCGGCTGCAGAAGTTAGTTTCACATCTTCCCCGGCGGGTCGAAAGTTCACCGGACCGGGGCCTAAGACAATGTCGGCATGTTGCGCGGAAATCGTTGTGGCTACTGGAGTGTCGAGGTGCATGTTATCGAAAGTTATCCCCAGGCGGTGGGTGGTGTCGAGGCCGTCCAGCGTGATCTTACCGGAACTGAGCACCCGCACATTGCGCAGCACAATCCCCGTAAATACGGGGTATCTATCGCGAGCCGCTCCGTAGTACGAGTAATTAGTATCCATCAAAACCGGATTCTTGGTGTCGCGGATGCACACGTCTTCGTAAAGTACGTCATGAACCAGGCCTCCGCGGCTGGAATTGGACTTGATGCGGATGCCGTTGTCGGCGCCATCGATGGAGAGGTCCGTGACCAGGATGTCGCTGGCCCCGCCATCCGTCTCGCTGCCGATCGACATTCCGTGGCCGGTATAGAAATGATTGTGCGAGATGGTCATGTGGCCAGTGGGCCCGGGGCGGCCGGCTTTGATGGCCACATTGTCATCCCCGGCGTGGATATAGCAGTGTGTGATGGTGACGTTGGTTGCGTTGCCGGGATCGATGCCGTCTGTGTTGCGCGCCGTCTTGGGAGCGTCGATGATGACGCCCCAGGCCGTGAATCCGTTGCCGCTGAAGGTGACGTGGAAGTTGGGCGAGTTCTTGAGGGTGATGCGGTATAGCGTGAAGTTATCGGCGTGCGACGCGACAATAATCCGCGGGCAGTTCTGGTTCTCGTTCTTTACCTTGGCCTCCTGCGCCAGGTCCCACCACGAAACCTTCTGGCCTGCCAGGTGAGCCCCGCCGCGCCCATCGATCACACCGTCGCCCATTACGGCTGCGCTGCTAGCGTGGTCGGCAGCGATCAGCGGCTTGCAGCCGTGGCCGTTCTTGTCGACGACCCCACAAGAACCGGGTGTGAGGTCGTAGTCGCTTGGGTTGCGCGAGCCGTAAAGAATCGTGTTGGCATCCACCAGCAGGGTGACGCCGGCGCGTAACTGAAGCGGGCCGGACAGAAAAGCCACGGCGTTTCCCGCGGATTTGAGTTCGATCGCCTGGCCGGCGGGGCAATGGTCCAGCGCGTCCTGCAGGCGCTGGGTATCGGGCGTGGATTCGTCGGCGTCGGAGAGTTTTGCGCCGAAGTGCGCTGTCAGGGACGTGCACGTGGGCGGGATGACCGGTTCGGTAACCGTGCGGGTATCCTGGGCATGCGCGCAGATGGCCACGACAATGACCCCGCAGAGACCCAGGGCCCCCCGAGAGAATCGGGGTGACGGCGGCCATGGATTTGGTAGTTGTCTCGGCGTCTCGGCGTCTCGGCGGTTCAACAGGACCTTCATGTGCGCAGGAACAGGGGCTCGATGTGCCGGGTGTACAGGTTCTCCGTCACATTGCGCGAAATGGATTCTTCGCAGGCTTCGAGCATCCCCGTGTAACGGCCGTCCATGTGCGCGGCGACCTTGTACCCGACATGTAACAATTGCCGGACGTTCGGGTTGTAAAGCGGATTCTGCCAGTCGTGGCGCAAAGCCCCGGCGTACTGTTCGGACGTCCAGTGCTGAACCTCTTCCGGTGCGGGCAGCCGATTGGCGTCAATATCGATGACGGCGGCATACGGCGCGCAAAGGTCGCCCGAATGCCGGTAAGCGCGGACGTAAATCTCTTTAGCCAGTGCCAGGCCGTCAGGACCGGCTTCAGCCAGGCCGATCAGTTCTTCCAACCAGGTAGTGCCGGCCGTCTTAACATGGACCCCCGCTCCGGTTCGCCGCAGCGTTCGTCGCATGGGTCCGTAAATGGAGAACTTGTCGCTCCCGGAATGGACGCTGAGCTTCAGGTTGGGCGGCAGATTGTATTCTTTTACCGCGCGAGCGATCACATCCAGATCCGCGGCGAACTCCTTTTCGAACTGCTCGACATCGCCCACGTAGTCGACACCCTTGTTGAAACGGCCGGTGAACTTGGGAGCGATGGTCTGAATGGGGATGCCTTCATCGGCGATGGCAGCCAGGATAAGCAGGAGTTCGGACGGATTCTGCGGGCAATCCGTCTCGTCCATTGACACTTCGGTAATGAACGAACCGGGATCTTTGCGCCCGGCGACCTTGCGATAGATGCGGGCAGCCTCGGCCACTGCGTTGAGATACTTGCACGCCGCAGCTTGGGCTCGCGCTGGCGGCATCTCGCGGGTCAACTCGGGGTGGCGGCTGAGGAACGCCGGGGCGGCGCCGGGCTCCGGCGGCTGGCCGATGGCCTCCGCGACGTCCAGGGTGAAGAAATCGCAGGGATCGAGGAAGCGGTCGACGGTATCTACATTAATATGGTCCGCGTCGAGGTAATAGGAATGCTTCCAGCCCAATTCCCGTACGGCGGTGTCGGCCGCCGCACGGGTTCCGGAGGGCTCCGAGCCAACAATCTTGTGTTCCCGGTTGGACTTATTCCAGACTGGAATGACCGTGACGCCTTGTCTGTCTGCACACACGCAGGCGGCTAACTGTGGCTTAGCCTGATGCGCAAAACGGTCCCCGACTCCGATAGAGAACTTCTCCAGTACCATACGGTTCACCGCAAACCTGTCCTAACCCCGGCGGAATAAGCCACCTTTCTTCTGAGCCAACTATAGGTTGGCGCCGCCGCATCGGTCAAGCCGAAATCGCTAAAGTTGTTGTTTAGAAATTCTAAAAATCACCAGGCGCTGGCCGTTAACGTTAAAGTAGGCCGCCAACACCGCAATCGGGAACGGCGGCCGCATCGTTCAGTTTGGCTGAAGGCTGTTTTTAGAGATTCCGGTTTGACAGTAAACCCGGGAGCACGGATTCTAAGAACAAATGCCATCGGTAACTCTCGAACAGGAAGTGGACTCGCGCGCCCTGGCTGCCAGCCAGATCGGCGCGGTCGTGGAGGACGAGCTCCGGACAACTCCTTTTATCGACGTCCACACCCATATCTTCATGCCGTCTCTCGGAACCCTGGGGTTGTGGGGTATCGACAACCTGCTCACCTATCACTATCTGGAGGCGGAGTTGTTCCGCTCGTCCCATATCCGTCCGGAGGAGTACTGGCAGCTTACCCAGCCGGAGAAAGCCGGCGTGATTTGGCGGGCGCTGTTCGTGGAAAACGCTCCGGTGTCGGAAGCGACGCGTGGCGTAATCGCGGTGCTGCGGGCGTTCGGGCTTCCGACCGGGAGTTCCGGCCTCAAGCAGGCACGCGAGTTCTTCGCGCAGCAATCCCTGGAAACACACATCGAGCGGGTGTTTGCCTTGGCCGGGATCAGCGAAGCAGTGATGACCAACGACCCGCTGGACCCCGCCGAAGCGCCTTTGTGGCTGCGCGGCGCGG
>Ga0335081_10010810_pt1 | contig 14753 bp, 15 predicted proteins | sample Lox_Sample_35_FD_206713 | JGI IMG/M metagenome (GOLD analysis project Ga0335081, IMG submission 206713) | Soil microbial communities from Loxahatchee National Wildlife Refuge, Florida, United States - Lox_Sample_3.5 | ecosystem: Environmental > Terrestrial > Soil > Wetlands | place: USA... | reverse complement strand
GCGGAATAGGCCTTCCGCGCCTTCTTTGGATCTGGTTCGTCTATTCCATGTTCCAACGCAGCGACTTGGATTGCCTCTTCCCTCGTCGCACGCAGCATCTCGTCTCGATGAAGTAAGACTTCCTCCGCCGCGACAACGATGAGGGCGTACTTTTTGACCAAATCTGGCGTAATTGCAAGCTTGGCTGCCTTCTTCAAATACGCCTCTACCCGACCGTCGAGCCCTTCAGGCATGGTGTCCCACGGATCACTCATATCCGAACCGCCTCATATCGAAATCCGATCTGCTAGCGCAATCACCTGCGCCTTTTGACAATTCTGCTTGATGGGAGGGTGGCCTGCCAAGGAAAACAGGCACCTGCTAAAGACGTTCTAAAAAAAACTTTTCGATCAGCCGGACACTTTTCGATTTTTCCGCGTATATAGTAACCAGGAACCACCAGACAGCGCGTTCACCGCCAAGCGGAAATCGTTGTGGGTGTCGAAACGACACGACCATGCGAAACCGCCGCCCAAACCTTCAATCCATTTCCGATCCAGTTCCAGTTCTTCCTCGCGCTACGCCCAACGTTGAAAAGGGAGGTGGGTTGAGCCCGAACCCGCGGGCCAGGATGACGGTCGACGAGATCGCGCGTCGCTTGGCGATCGGCCGCGTTGCAGTTTACCGGATGCTGGAAGAGGGACTGTTGCCGGGCATTCGTCTCGGCCGCCGCTGGATTGTGACCAGGGCGGCATTCGAAAGTTGGGAGCAGAGCTGTGGCCTTCAGAAGGGCACGCCAATGAGGACTGGATTTCCGGCCAACCTTGAGGTACCTCTGGTCAACTGATGGCGGCCTACAAACGCAGGAATACCTCCGGAAGGACGGTCTGGTACTACAAATTCCAGCCGCCTGGCGCGACGCGCGGAACGTTGCCCATCAGGGAGTCTGGGTTCGGCACAAAACAGGAAGCGGTCGATGCCGAAGTGGCGCGACGTACCGAGGAGCAGAAGAAGTACCAGGTGGCAAAGGCCGGCGCCGCCGGTGTCGCCGCGGCGATGCCGACCACGCTGGCGACGCTACTCGCGGAGTTTATGAAGCAGCACGCAGAAGAGAAGCTGGCACCGAAAACAGTGGAGCGCTATCAGGAGATGATCGGATACCTTGCACCGGAGCTTCTCGCGATGAACATGAAGGAGATCACCCCGCTGCATTGCAGTCGTGAGTGGGCACGGTTGCTGAAGAGTGGCGGCCACACGCGCAGGGACAAGACTCCGCGTCCGATGAAGCCGAAGACGGTCCGGAACATCGCCGGCATGGTGTCCTCCGCATACGTGCGGGCGATCAAGTGGGGGCTGGTGACCACCAATCCCGTCACCAACAGCGACCTACCCAAAGTGAGGATGCGGATCGGAATGGCATTGCTGCCATCTGAGCAAGACCGGCTGACACAGTGCGCAACCGGCCCCTGGTGCATGGCAACGTTCCTGGAAATGTGCGCGGCCACCGGTGCGCGGCGCGGGGAGGTCCTGGCGCTACGTTGGCCGGACTTGCAAGGCACCACGGTATTCATCGATCGATCGCTGTGCCAGACTCGGGACGGACTGGAATTCAAGGGGACCAAAACCGAGGAGCCCCGCAAAGTGGAACTGCCGCCGTCAATGCTGGCTTGCCTCGAGGAACACCGGAAGCGCCAGGATGAGTTCCGGAACCAGTTCGGTGCGGACTATCGCAGCGATCTCGACCTTATCTTCGCCAACCCGGATGGGACACCTCTCATGCCGAATTCGGTGTCGTCAACGGTGTCGCGGCTCTGCCGCCAACTGGGCCTGCCGAAGGGGGCCTCGCTCCACGTCCTACGTCACAGCCACGCGAGCCTCCTGCTGGCCAACGGCGTGGACATCGCGACCGTCTCCCACACAAATGGCCGCTGGATGTGCGGCAGAAACAACGAATAGTTGACTTCTCCAATCAAACGGAACAGTGAACGTGGCTTGTAACTCATGGCGCCTCCGAGTTTAACAGGGCGAACCGTGCTACTCGACTCTTTCCTTCCCTTCAGCCTGGGCTTTGATCCACCACGGCATATTGCTCGCAGTATATCCGTGCATTATCGCTTGAGGGCCGACTTGATCAACTGCGTAGCCCTTTGAGCTACCGGATGCGCCGCCCAGTCATGGGATGCCATCATGCTGCGAGCGCGCGCGGAAAGTCAACCGGCGGAAACTAAGAGCGTCATGCCCAGGAAAGCGGACCGCGAACGGGACCTGAGCAGGGATTCCAAGCTCGATCACGAACTCCAGGTGGCGCGCTACCTGGTGTCGGCGTTCATCGCGCAGAGTCACGGCATCGGGATGGATTACGCGTACAAGAAGTATGCCCACATGCCGGTCGGGGCCTTTTGGATCGACATCGCACGTCAGGTAATCGACCACACGGCGAAGAGCGGTGGGAAGCCGGACGTCAGCGCCACGATCCAGTGATCTGGGCGGGCCGCAAAACGGTGGTGCTGCAACAGCGCGAACCGGCATCTCCGGAACGCCGTATGCGGCCAATCGCTAGGTCGAAGGGGGACTGCGGGATCGTCCGAGCTTTGTACGAGTGGCTGACAATACGTCCGCAATCGGAAAGCTGACCGCCTTAACGCCAGTCGTCGATCACGTAGGCATCGGCCCGATTGAACCCGTCCGCATGCGGACGTTGCATGGCGACACCCAGCATGGTCACTAGATATCCGTGGGAGCGCAAGCGCCGGTAGGCATCTTCGCGAGCCAGGTTCACGCCAGCCTCTACAGTCGCGCCGCGCGAGGATGCAAACGCTTCGCAAGCATCCAGCAACTTGTCGAAACGTTCACCGGCTCCGGCACCACCACGGGCCGCACCAAACTTGACGTAACAAGTTGTCTCGCCGCCCTCCGATCCGGGTCCGTTCAGGCACACTGCGAAAGCATCGAGAACACCGCGCGTGTAGGTGAACACGACGTCGCCGGTGCGCTGCGCAAGTACCGCCCGGATCTCACCAGCCAGATCGAGTCCCTTATCGATGTTGTGGGTGAGTTTCCCGCAGGCCTGGATGGCCTGTTCGCGCTGGCTTTTGGTGAGGGTCGATAGCAACGCTGGCGCATGCGCAGGTTTAGCCTGTGACGCTGGGTTAGGCTCCGGTGTGCGCGTCATGATCGCGGTAAGATAGCGCGGCCAGTAGCCGAACTTCTGGTACAAACCCACGTGCTTGGCGCTTTGCGGGAACGTGAACAGCCCGGTGTGCCGCACGCCCCATCGGTCGAAAATCGTCATAGTGGCTTCGAGCAGCCGCTTCGCCACGCCGCGATCCCAGTATTCCGGCAGCACAGTCAGGGGTCCGAAGAACCCGAACGATCCCCAGCGCGTGGCTACGTTCGATCCGATCAGGCGGCCGCCTTCGCGCGCCGCGATCACCTTGACGTGGGCCGAGCGCCAGCGCGGCGCCATCAAATTGCGGTCGCCCATGAAGTCGAGGGGATTAGGCAATCCCAGAAACGTTCCGAACGCCAGCCGGACAATACGGCCCGCCTCCTCGAGTTCACCCTGTTTGAGCAGACCAACTTTGATGGACCGATTCGTCGACATTGCTTTTACGTCTCCTGTGTTAACCCCGCGATCGCATTAAGTTTCGAGATGTCCAAATCAGATCAGTTTAGCTGATCAAGGCCGGCTGGCGCCCGGGTTACGCACCACTCGTACGAAGCGTGGCCGGGTGGGAAGCTCGGTACGAGTCGCCGACCAACCGGACGGAGCGCCAAGCCCCTCCCTCGTAACAATGCGGCGCAGCCCAGGTGCACACATGGAACAATGTTTCCCCGGGGTTAATCCTGACTATTCTGCCGTCGTGCTGGTTCTCGCCAACTATCCAGGCGTTGGTGCGTAGTGAATGCGGTCCTGCAAGGCAGCACAATCGAGGTCAAAATCCGAGAGCGCTCTTTGCCGCCGCGGTAGCCACCCCAATCCCTATCTTGGTCGCCACGTCCCACACCCAGACCCCAGCTTTCTTGAGGTGCTGGAGCGCACCAGGTCCATCCCCGGTTGCCGCGGCTTGCTCAGCCGCAGCGACCTCTCCTATGGCGATGTAATGATCGGGCGCAGCCGCCTGTCCAGCCAATGCCGTTCGGAGTGCCGTCAGTTCGACCGCGAGCTGTTGAACATCGATCTTGCCTTCGGTCTTGTTCCAAATTTGGTTGAAAGTAATATTGCTCGCCTGCGAGCCGGGCCCAACCGCTCCAGCTTGGCCGACTTCATATCGATCATTGGACATGGTCACGTTACCTCGATTCAAGAATACCGATACTGTCGTACCGGATACGGCCGCTCCGGCCGCAAGCTCAAGGAGACCTTCGGTGCCTGAAAGGCCGAGGATCTGATTCGACAATTCTCTTAGTTGATCAAGCGCTCCCCGAACTGCGCTCAACTGTTTGGCAGCGAAAAGCGTAAGCTGGTTTAACGTCGCGGGTTCGACGTAGCGAAGCCGTTCCTGCAACTCGCACGTCGTTTGATGAACGAGCGTGATCAATCTGCCCTCATGCTCGTTGATTAATCCAAAGATGCCTTGCCAGCTATGGCCATCTTGAATGCCACTGACGAGCGGCGCAATCTGCTGATGATACTGATCGCTCAAATGATGCAGGCGGCTGCAGATCTCTTCAACGTCACGATACCGGCTCCGCACCGTCAGCAGTTCGATTTGTTTCTGCAATTCGTGAACGCTCGATGAATTGAGATCGGCTGCGGTCAGGTATTTAACGTCGACCAAGACAGCGACCACATCTTGCAAAGCCTGTTCCGCCACTTGGGACACTTTGGCGATAAACGCCAGGACATGGCGCAAGTCCGGCGAATTCAGCCGCTGTATCGCAAGCACGGAATTCGTGAACTCCTGCAGTTCGTGGGCGAGCGCATTGAACGGTTCATTTTGCACGGCAGCAGCCTCTCTTCAAATCATCCGACAGCCAAGACACGGTCTATACGAGGTCCTCATTTCCGCTCGTCAGATGAAATCGGCGACGCATCGCCGGTACCCCTGGAGCCGCCAAGACCCTGCCGGAATGAAAGATTTTCAGCGTTAGCGTTTGGCCCTACAGCACCGGCCTGGCCGCTGATCACGTATTGATCGCCCGTGCTCATGAAGTGCTGCACAACGACTTTTTGTTCTTCCTGAAGCAAGTACTCGTAGGCGCCCAGATGTGAGCCGTACTCGGCAGTCGTGGCATCTTTGAACGTCGCCTGCGGAAAACGGTCGGGTGAGACTTCGAAATCAACGTCGAGTACGAAATCGAAAACTCCGTGCGATGAGCGGCACTCAAGATACAACGCGAAACGTCGTCGTTGATCGTCCCGGACAACGGTCTTCCTAAACTCGCGGCCAGAACGAGGGTCGGCAAACCTCACCGAGCCCGGTATGGCAAACTCGGGAAGGCTAAGCGCGTAATAACTGAGTCTATGGCGTTCGGTAGGAATACCGGTCCATGAGGTTCGCAACAGAAATCGGTCATCGACCCTGCGAAACCGGCTCTCCCCCAATCTCCTGGCCCTGCACTCCGCGAATGCGTTGCGAAAAGCCTGTTCGTGATGCGTGTCAAGGAAGTGAAACGGCCCGCTGCGTTCGTCCTCGTAGGCATCAGCAAACGAAACTGTCAACGGCTCGCCGAAGTCGGCGTGCATCCGGAAAGTGCGCAACTCCCCGTTCGCCTCAAGCTGTTCAACGAGTACTGTGGCGACGTCCATGAAACACCTTCTTCCGGTAGATATTATCAGTTTGAAATGTTCCATAGGGGAGGGATCGAAGCAGCGGGATGAAGCCAACCCCGGCCCACCGCTGATGACGCGAACCCGAGCCGATCCAATGCGGCGCCCCCGTCCTTACTCGGTGACGATTAACCGTGAGTCCTCTCAGTCCGCTTTCAGAAGCGATCTGCCGCCGCGACGGTTGCCAGCCAGGTGTCACTTGGCTTCGGCCGGATGACGCGCCACTCGTACGGAGGTCAGCGACGGAGGGCGTCGCGGCGGCCTCAGTCCGAGTAACCGATCCGCTCGGAGCTAACACACCGAGTTTGCAGAGACCGCGAAATTCTGGCGTCCCATTTTCGGACACCTCTTCCCGTAACCGAAGTTTAGTTTGGTTTCACCGTTGCATAGAATCGAGCATATAAGGCCGGTAACGAAAGTGCCTTCCGAAGAAAAACCATGATGTGGGCCGTTCTTGAAGACTTCCGGTACGCGGCGGGTGTCCTCCGCCGGACTCCGACATCGACAACAGTCGCAGTCCTGACGTTAGCGCTCGGCATTGCCGCCACCACGACCGTCTTTGGCTGGATCGATGGGATGGTCCTGCACCCGTTTCGCGGCGCCACAGACGACGGACAGCTAGCCGTATTGGAATCCGTCTATGCCAGCGGCCTCCAGGCGCCTAACGTTTCCTATGCCGACTGCCGGGACTTCCAGGACAGCCTGCGAAGCATCTCCGGATTGCTGCTGAACCAACATGTTCCCGCCTCGGTCGGCGACGGAGAGAGCGCCTATTCCGCGTGGTTCGAGCTGGTATCCGGAAACTACTTCGACGTCCTGGGGGTAAAGCCGTCCCTGGGCCGCACGTTCACTCGCGACGAATACGGCGACAGGGCCGGAGCGTTCACGGCAGTCATCAGCTACCGGCTGTGGCAGGAATATTTCCGGGGCGACCCGTCCATTCTCGGCCGCGCCGTGCGTATCAACCGGCATCAGGTCACCATCATCGGCGTGGCGCCTCGGGAATTTCACGGTGATTTTCCGGGGATCGCGCTGGATGGCTGGATACCGGTGGCGCTGACTGGGGAACGCGAGCGCGATGCGCGGAACTTCCAGGCCATCGTCAGGCTTAAACCCGGCGTCAGCATCTCCGAGGCAAATGCCGAAGTGGCGGCGGTCGCCAAGCGCCTTGCACTCGTTTTTCCGAAGACAAACCAGGGGGTCGGCGACCGGATCGTACCGATCTGGAAGGCGGAGAACGGGGGCTTATCAAGTATTTCGGCTTCGCCGTTGGCCATCCTCGGAGCGGCGTGCGGACTCGTGCTACTGATTGCGTGCGCGAATGTTACCAATCTTCTGCTGGCTCGTTCTTTTTCTCGACAGAGGGAGTTCGGCATCCGCGTCGCGCTGGGTGCGGGTCCGGGCCGGTTGGGCCGACAGTTGGTTTCCGAAAGCCTGGTGCTGGCGGCTCTGGCTACGCTCGCGGGGTTGCCTCTCGCTTTGTGGTTTCAGGATCTTCCCGTTCACCTCGTGCCGCCTACGGGATTGCCGGTGTACTTTGACGCTCATCCGAGCGCTCGGGTATTCTTTTTTGCCGCTTTGGTCTGTCTGGCTTCCGCCCTGATCTCCGGTCTGCCGCCCGCGTTTCAATCTGTACGGCGCAGCGTAGTGGATGCACTGAAGCAAGGAGGAAGAAGCGATACACAGGGCGGGAACTCGCGACGCATCTCCGGGCTAGTGGTGGTAGCCGAAGTGGGCCTTGCGTTCGCGACCCTCGTGACGCTCGGATTGTTTCTCCGGAGCCTCTCCGGATTGGAGAACACTCCGGCCGGTTTCGATCACCGCAACGTGATTGTAGGCCGTCTTTTTCTGGCGACAAACAACTATTCAGTGGCGCAGGAGCAGCAGTTCTCGCGGCAACTCCGGGAGCGCCTGCTCGCCGCGCCTGGTGTGACGGGCGCCGCCTATTCCGACTCGATTCCGCTCGGCTTCGGGCTCGGGAAATGGAACGACGTTATGGTCGAAGGCTACGCGCCGAGGCCCGGCGAGAGCCTGGCTGTTCATCACGCCTCGGTGTCGCCCGGCTACTTCGACGTGCTGCGGATGCCGCTTCTCGCCGGACGCGATTTCAGGCCTCAGGACAACCCGGACGCGCCTCGCGTGATGATCGTCAACGAATCCTTCGCGCGGCGCTTTTTCGACGGACGTGATCCCGTGGGGCGCCAGGTGTGGACGAATCGAAAACCTTTCACGATTGTGGGAATGGTAAAGGATAGTAAGTACTACACCCTGTCTGAAGGACCACAACCATACTTTTATATGTCCTTTGACCAGGTACACTACGGAAGTGGCGAAAGCGGTGTAGCCCTCTATGCCCGGACCGAACGCGATGCCCGCGGTTTGGTCTCGGTACTCCGCCACGAAATGTCAGCCATCGATCCGAACTCCGCCGGCCTGACGGCCATGCCGCTGTCCGATTACATCTCGGCCGCCTGGTTCGGGCCGCGGCTCACCTCGTTCTTCCTCGGTGTGCTCGGCATTATCTCCATCTTGCTCGCCGCCGTAGGCCTTTACGGAGTTATGGCTCACGCGGTGAGCCACCGGACCCGGGAAATCGGTATTCGGATGGCGCTTGGGGCCGACCGTGAAGGCGTGCTCCGGATGGTCCTGAGACGAGGCTCTTTGCTGGCCTTAACGGGGGTCGCCTCCGGACTCGCCATCAGCCTGGCGGCGGCCCCACAGATCGCGCCTCTACTGTACCGTGTCAGTCTGGCGGACCCTGTAAGCATATTGGGAGCAGCGGTGTTCCTAGTTGTGGTTGGCGTACTCGCAAGCCTGATCCCAGCACTGCGGGCTACGAGGATTGACCCGATCATCGCGCTCCGCCAGGAGTGATTTCGCCAAGCCCCTTGTGGCAGTGACAAGCATTGGCGGGTTCATGGGACGGAGCGCCGGTTGGGCGCCGGGTCGAAAAACACCCCATGATGGGAAGTCGTCGCCCCGGGATTGATCCTTCTGATAGCGTACTGTTTACGCGCGCCTCCGGCTGGGTAGCGGACGACACTGAAAAGCCCGGAAGTTGACGTCGAGCGATAGAGGTCGGGCCGCGGTATCCGGCGGCAAGTCAGCCCCAGGATCGACCCTCCGTTTGCAAGCGATGGTCCCCTATTAGTCGCTAAGTGTTTACTATATTTTTGAATATTTTTGGGCTTTGGTCGGAATACGCTCTCTACCGGCCAATCTCTGCCCGAGTTGAGCGTTAGCTGGGGCCGAGGCCCTTTGCCACGGTGACGATTTTGGTGAGTCTGTTGGAGAGTCGGTCGAGGCCCGTGCGGGTTGGGCCGGCTGGCAGGGTGCGGCGGAACATCTCCAGCACGTGCTGGGCGCCGGATAGCGCGTCTATGATGCCGGCAAGCCCAACTCGAAGCGGTACTACTGAAGCGTTGGGCTGGGGCGTCAGATGTCTCGGCTTTGAGCGCGCCAGTTCGAATTCCCGTTTGAGATCGGTCAGCGTCACGTCCAGGTAGCGCATGGTCATGTCTGGATCCACGTGACCGAGTAGATTCATCAGCGCTGGCAGATTAACGCCGGCCCTAAGCATCTCGGAGGCGTACGTGTGCCGGAATTGGTGCGGGACGATGCGTGTCGAAATGCCGATTTCATGGCAGACCTGATGGAGGTAATCACGGAGCTGTCGAATGAGCGCCTCTTTGCTACGGGGGCGAGGCAACAGGAAGCCATCGCCTGGAAGTTGCTCCAGCGAACGAAAGAAGCGCAGCCTCTGGGCGAACTTGCATACAAAGGGATCCACCGGGACCAGCCGTTCGGTTTTCAGTTTGCCGAGCGGGACATGGACGGCCCACTGGTTCGGACCAGTGGAACGGAGGCAGTCCGATGCCAGATCGGCGCATTCACCGATGCGCATGCCGGTGTGGCGGATCAGCAGGAAGGCATTCGCGCCAAGGTCGTTGCGGCTGAGGAACTCCTGCTGCAGCAGTCGATCCTGTTCGGGGCTAAGCGGACGGGGCAATCTGTAGGGGAGGCGCGGGATGTCCTCGCGCCGGATCAGGTGAGCAAGTTCGGGAAGATCGTTGATCCACGCCAGTTCATGAAACGTCCAGCGCATCGTGATCAACAGGTTGATATAAGAATTAGTTGTCAGCGCCGGTGTTTGGGAGCGTCGACAAGACATCCACCCGAGGACGTGGGGGTCGCGGCGGAGTTGCGTGAGTGACCTGACGTCGGGATAGGTGGCGCCGAGATAAGTGAGGAAGCTGCGGACGGTTCCGTGGTACCGCCGAACTGTCTCAGGATTGAGCGCGGCGCCGAGCGACGCTACGGCGCGGTCGAAGGAGGTGGCCAACGGATGTTGAAGTGGGGGGCGTCGTGCGCGATTCATGATTGAAATCCGGGAATAGGCCGTATATGCTGGGCTACGGCGCGCGCGTACTCGAGGTAGACATCTTGCGGAGTGACCTGCACATACAGCAAGGTGGTTTGGATATCGGAATGACCCATCAAGCGCATGAGCGCGGGGAGGCTGACGCCGGCCCGCAGCATGTCTGAGGCGAACGTGTGCCGAAAGCGATGTGGATTGGCGATTTTGATTCCGGTGGTTCGGCGATGATGCCGGAATAGGGATCTCAGCCCGGCCGGTGTCATTCGCTGCCCGCGGGCCGGTCCTTTCAAAGAAACGAAAAGTGCGGCACTACAGGGACTGGGCCGTTCCAACCGCATGTAATGTTCAAGCAGTTGAACGGTTTCGGGAGCCAGGGGAAGAAATCGCAGCTTGCCTCCTTTGCCGCGAACGCGCAACTGCCCTTCGGAAAGCAGCACGTCGTCCGGGTTCAGGCCCAGGACCTCCGCTGATCGGAGTCCCTGCAGGAGCATCAGACCGACTATGGCGAGGTCACGGGTGGTGCGAAAACTGGACCAGAAACGAGCCACCTCATCGATGGATAACGGCACGATGCTCCGCTTGGGTTCCTTAACACGGAGCCGGCTGATTGCCCAGCGCGGTCTGCCCAAACCCATTGGTTGGCGGCGCAAATAAGCTTGATGGAATCCTCGGGCGATCTGGCAAGGAGCGTCGGGGAACTCGTTGCGGAGGGCACGATCGGCAACGGCGATGCGTGCGTTGATCGTGGAACCGGAAGGCCGTGGTTGAAGACCGGATTCAAAACGAAGAAACTCCAATAGCGTTGATTCAGTGAGATCACGTTCCAAAACGTCGCCGGTGCGATGGATGCTTGCCCACCAGCGGACAAAGTGCAGCAGGTTGTGCGCGTAGAGGCGCAGACTCCTGTCGGCCAACCGGCGCACGTACTCACGATCCAGATAGCGGTTAACCCAGCCTACCTCTCGGCCGGTGGTCTGCTCGATGATGTGAACCGGACTCCGTGAGTTTTGCGGGGTCTGCAGATCGATTACGCGGAACTTCATGGCTGAGAGTCCTCCAGGAGCGATTGGAACTGCTGCGCATCGCCGCCCTGAACGAACCACGAGTTCGGATCGTGGCCCTCGGGCAATGAGACGATACGGGCATTCGAACCGTGCTCGCGCAGTTGGCCTGCAAGGCTTTGCGCTGTCTGTTGACCACTCCCGTTTGAGTCCGTATCGAAAGCCAGGTAGACGGTTCGCTTGCAGTCGGACAGCTGCCGTAACTGGTGTTGGTTGAGATGCGTTCCCATACTGCAGGTCACATTGTGAAAACCCGCCTGCCACAGCACGGCGTAATCGAAGAGACCCTCCACAAGAATCACCTCGCGATAGCGTCGGACCTGATCCCAGCAGTACAAGCCACCTTTGCTGCCAGGCAGCAACCGGTGCGGCGGCGCCGCAGCCGAGATGCTTCGCCCGTAGAGATTGCCTTCCAGCGGAAAGGTGATGCGGTGAATGTACGCGTCGTAGCCCGCCGATGTGACCAAGCCCGCCTGAGACAGGGCGGCCAGAGGGTGGCCCAGGTCCATCAGCCAACGGCGCAGGCACGCGCCAGGCGCGTAACCGATTCGCATGTGATCGATGACTTCCGGTGAGCGGATTCCGCGTTGGTCGAGATAGGCAACCGCCGCGCAGTGCCGGTGTAGCTGGAAGCGATAGAAGTTTGCGGCGTCCTGAAGTAACGGTGCGAGGCCAAGCCACTGGCGCAGCAGCGTTACTGCCTGTTGGAATCCCACCTCGTGATAAATTTCGGCAAAGCGAATCACGTCTCCGCCACGTCCACAGCCGTAGCAGTAGAACAGGCTTTTGTTGGGATCCACCATGAAACTTGGCTTACGATCGCCATGCAGCGGGCACAGCCCCATCCATCGGCCGCGGCTGAACTGTCGCACGGGCCGCCAGTCATGAGCCTGGAGATAGTCGACCAGTGGAATCTGTCGTTTCAGATCGTCGAGTGCGTCGCGTTTCACGGACTCTTGGCCTCGGGAGGCAGAATACGGCAGAACGCGGCCAGGTCCCAGGCAACGATGGTGGGGCCTCGCAGAAAGTGCGGCCCATTGCAACTGAACCAGCACCACACAGTCAGCAAGCGCCGCCAGGACCATCGACGTAGGGTTGATGGATCGGGCAAGCGTGAAGGGTCCCTACAATGCGGCGCTGCCTGCTCGGCAACATGACCGTCGCTGATTCGCTCACATGCCTGCTGGCGACACCGTAACGTGAAAGGCGCGAATGGGGTCAGCCATTCCGGCAGGATGGTGAAGGTTTTCCGGCACGGATGGCAGATCCCGCGACGGACCCAGACGCGTTGGTGTCTGTCATCGTTGGCTTCCCGCAGTCGCCGTCCGTGGCCAATGATCGTTTGGCTGTGGCATAGCGGGCATATCCGCGGCAGAAGCTCCAGCGGAATCACCCCGGATCAAGGTTGTCTTGCGTCTCAGGTAGTGAGATAAAGAGAATCACGGCTGGCGTGAAGGCCCGCCGCTGACCGTCGCCTTACCAAAGTTCCGATCTGCTGGTTGGGCCTTCACCCTCCCGACATAAATGTAACCGTTCGGCGAACCTTTTGGGGCTGCGGCCTATATGCCCGGTGGTGCTCCGGGCCTTCGGCGTGTAATTTTTGCGGAAATCGTCGCAGTTGAGCGGGCGCATCCTTTCAGCTCACCCTAAAAGCGAGCGGCGGCGTTTCACCGAGCGGACGAAAATCATTACTGCGCCGCTGGTAACCAGGGGTATGCCGAATAGGGCAACGAGGAAACCAAGGTGGTTTTGGACCCAATTCCACTCCAAACGGTCGAATAAAGATGTGAGCAAGCCACTCACTGAGCCGCTTACGAGCATATTGCGCCAATGCGCCGGCGAAGGAAGGACACAACAAAAGAGCGATAGAAGTACTACGGCAGCGATCCGAATTACGACAAATCCAATGACTTCACCTTCCCAAAAGGGGACGTAGCTAACGCCATTTTGAATTCCGATTCGTCCTCGATCTAGAGGGACCCAGTCAGCCCAGGTGAGCGCGGCGTACACGACAACGAAGCCGGCGAGCAGCACGAACCAGTTCCATCTCGAAATGTGAGTCATCTTGTCGAATCGATCAGCGTAATCGAAGGCGTTTGTGTTTTCAAGGGAGGCGTTTCCACTCAGCGGCTTCAACCTTGCCTGCGAGCTTCCGCGTTGTCCAGCGAGCACTCGAGTATGTTGCCTCGGGGAGAAGGAATATGGACTCCTTCGCGCACACGATCACCCCCGGCGAGAAATGGCGCCCCCGTGCGGCTCCCAACATGGATCAGATTCAAACAAAAAAAGAATACTGCTTCAGAACCGGACGCCGCGAGCCCCTCAACCTTAACATTGGCCGGTAATCTTGCGCCACTCGGAAACTGGCCGAATTTGGGGATCGGGGGCATCAGCCAAGTGACAACCGAGTGACAACGTCGGCAGTCTGTGGCCGTGTTTCGGACCATCCCGGAATACCAACCGCACTGAAAACACAACTACTTAGACTCAACTGGACTGAACTGGACTGGCAGCCGTCGGGTTCGACTCCCGTTAGCGCTACCATCCCTTCAATAACTTACAGCCCTTGCGCTAACACCGGCTAACACATTTTCCATTTATAGAAACGGATCATCCTCTGCGGGTGGCTTGCGGGGAACCGGCTCGATTTCCGTCTCGGGAGGCGTCACGATGTCGGGCTCACCAGGTGTCAAGGCGCCTATCGCATAACCTGCGGCATTGTTCATGGAATGCCATTGATCGGCATCGGTTCCCTGCTTGGCGATAAGCCGGACATAGGCGCCGAAGACTCTTCGCAGGAACTTTTCGGTCTTAACATCCTTGTTTTCGACTGCTTTCTGGAGGGCAGCTTCGGCTGCGTAGAAAAGCGTTTCCTCATCCACCATCTTCTGGGCTTTTGCAATGATCTTCTTCGGAAATGTCGTTTCGCGATTCTTGGAATGCCTCATAGGAAATCTCAAAACGGAACATCGGGATTCTTTTCCGGCGGCACGCCCGTGAAGTAATCCCATGCCTTGGACGCCTGGCGGCTGATCGCGCGGGGGGCCTTATCGGCGCGGCGCTCGATGTGAAGGGCATAGGCGCCGAGGACCTTGCGCCAGAACTGCGTCTGCCGCAGGTTGCCGGCGGCCGTGACGCGCAGCAGATGCGCCTCGGCCGTTTCGAACAGCCGGGGATCGGCGGCGATGCGCAGCGCCCACGTGCGCGCCGCCTTGGGAAAATCCTTCGCGGTGCGCGGGGCCTTGATCACGCCGGCTATTGTACCGACTTCTCGGGCGTCTGCGCCGGGGCTGCGTTGCGCTTCTGGAATTCCTCCCACGCCTTGGCTGCCAAGTCGTCGCGGCCGGGCAGCGCATGCGCATAGATGGTCGCGGTGACGTGCGGGTTGGCATGGCCGAGGCGGCGGCTGACATCCGGCAGCGGCACGCCGGCCGCCAGCAGGTGCGAGGCGTGGCTGTGCCTTCTATGTCTTTGAAGACATAGTCGCCACTATCTACCCTTCCGGACTATGTCTTGTCGCGGCGTGCTGGCCCTGTGTTTTGGGGCGAACGAGCTCGTCTGC
>Ga0335081_10010809_pt1 | contig 14755 bp, 13 predicted proteins | sample Lox_Sample_35_FD_206713 | JGI IMG/M metagenome (GOLD analysis project Ga0335081, IMG submission 206713) | Soil microbial communities from Loxahatchee National Wildlife Refuge, Florida, United States - Lox_Sample_3.5 | ecosystem: Environmental > Terrestrial > Soil > Wetlands | place: USA... | reverse complement strand
GTGGGTCCATCCCAAGCCCGAATATCAGGAGACCTTCGCCGTGGGCTTTCCCGACTATGAGTCGGGCGCGCGGTTTATCTCGGCGCTGCAGCTCAAGGATCTGACGCACAATCTCTGGTATGGCGCGGGCTACGAGGACAAGGCGATCGAGGGCCGGGTGATGGCGGCGCGGCCGCAGTTCGATCGATCCGCTCTGCCCCGGTTTTGTCTCGCGCTCGATGCGCGCGGCACCCGCGAAGACGTGGCACGCGATCGCGCCAGGATCGTCGCCGAAAGCGGCAAGTTCGGCGGCGCCGAGTTTGCCGTATTCGATGAAATCTTCTTTGCCAGACTGCGGCGCGACCAGAGCTTCTGGTATTCATACGCCGGATATTTCGCCCGCTCGATGTGCGCGCTGCTGATGTGCTCGATGGCGAACGAAACCATCCCGCGCTTCTTCGGCGCGATCGAGCGCAACCGCCAGGCCTGCCCGCAGTTCGTCTGGGCCGGAGGGCTGGTGCTGTGCCGCCGCGGCGTGCACGGCGCAGTAATCGTCTTTTACGACGAACGCCAACAGTGGAACGAGATGCGCGAGGCGTCCGAGCGATGCTGCCGCGATCTGCTCGCGATCGGATGCGTACCGTACAAGTCCGGGCGCGTGTGGGCGCCGATGATGGATCGGTTCGGACGCTATCACACCACCCTTGCCAGGCTGAAAAAGACGCTCGACCCCAACGCAATCATGAGCCCGCAGATCCTGGGGCTATAAGGACATCGAGAGGAAAAAAGGAGAACTCCAATGCGCGAACTCAAGCTCGACGAGGTACGCAAGCTGCTCGAAGCCTCCGGACGCGAGGCCCGGCGATGCGGCAAGCCCAGCACCACCGCGATTGTCGATTTCGGCGGCCATCTGCGCGGACTCGAACGGCCCGAAGGCGGCCGCATCGCCAACGTCGATATCGCAATCAAAAAGGCGTGGACGTCAATCGCGTTCAAGCGGCCGACCGCGATGGTGCGGGCGGTGATGATGCCCGACGCGATGGGTTATGGCTTGCAGCATACCGATCCGCGGATCTGCATGGTCGCCGGCGGTCTGCCGATCGTTGAAGGCGGCGAATTTCTTGGCGCGATCGGAGTGAGCGGTGGCACCATCGACGAGGATATTGCCTGCTGCCTCGAAGCGCTCAAGGCGGGAAAATTCGAGACCGAGTTCGCCGATCCGCTGAAAGCGTCCAGGTAACAAGACTTCGGGCCGATATTTTCGAGGTGTTTCATGAATCATCCGATCAGCCGGTTTCCGGTTCCATCGCTCAAGGAGATGCCGGATGATATTCGCACGCGGATCGAGCAGGTCCAGGCCAAAGCCGGCTTCATTCCCAACGTATTTCTCGCGATGGCGCATCGTCCGGACGAGTTTCGCGCCTTCTTTGCCCATCATGACGCGCTGATGGACCGGGCCGGCGGCCTCAGCAAGGCCGAGCGCGAGATGATCGTGGTCGCGACCAGCAGCGCCAACCAGTGCCACTACTGTGTGATAGCGCACGGCGCGATCCTGCGCGTGCGCGCGAAGAATCCGCTGATCGCGGATCAGGTGGCGGTCAATTATCGCAAGGCCGACATCACGCCGCGCCAGCGTGCGATGCTCGATTTTGCGCTGAAGACGGCACTCACGCCGTACGCTGTCGGCGAGCAGGACTTCAATGTCCTCAAAGGCCACGACTTCAGCCAGGATGATATTTGGGACATCGGTGCGATCGTGGCCTTCTTCGCGATGTCCAATCGGTTGGCCAACCTGAGCGACATACGCCCGAACGACGAGTTTTACTCGATGGGCCGCGGCTGACGCCCAGCCCGGTCACTTCGAAGGCTTGGCGGCAACGAATACATAGTGATATTTGAGCGGCGCTTTCTCGTTCGCGCTAAGGCCGGCGGCCTGCAGCCGCTGGCGCGCTTCGGCCGGACTGTACACGTGATCGCGAGGTGGTCCCACCGGACGATCCACCTCGGAATTCCAATCGACGACTAATGCTGAGCCGCCCGGCTTGAGCATGCCTGCCAGGTCCTCCAGCGCTTCGTCGCCCAACTCGTGCAGCACGTTGATCGCGAGCACCCGTTCCGCGCTCTGCGCAAGCGCCATTTCGCCACTTAGCACGGGTTTGAGGTTACGCAGCTCGCGGGCGGCCGGTTTGGCCTTGAGCAGGTCGAGCATCTGCGGCTGTTCGTCGAGCGCGATAAGCTCGAGGTCCGGGCGGCGCCGGGCAAGCTCGATCGCGATCGCGCCGGTGCCGGTGCCGAAATCCACCACCCGTGTGCCCGCGGGGGCATCGAGCAATTCGACGAGGCTCTCCGGCGGGAGATACTCCAGGCGCGCCGGATCGTCGAGTAACGCCGCGCGGGCGGGATCGAAGCGCTCGGGCTGGCGCGCGCCGTGCCGATCGCCGCGGCGATGGATGTGCGGATGACCGCCGTGACCTTTGTGCTCATGCCGGCTCATGTCTGCTACTGGCTCCTCGGCAACGTAGTGGGCGGCGCAATTCTGACGAGACGCGCTTGTAAATCCGCGGCGTCGCGAATTGCGGATATCCCCTTCTTCGCATCAGAAACGTTCAGAGGTCAACACACATTCATGGTGGTCGAGGCCCTGGTGCAGTCACAACCCGGGCTCCCGGAACGGACTCAAAGTCGCTTTTGAATCCGGCTTCTTTTTGACGCGACACGTCATCCCTGTTAGTGGTCGCTCGCGTACTCGAGACCTGAAACCGGAGGGGCATAAAGAGGACGATGCGTTTGATCAGGTACGGAGAAGGATGGACCAGGCGCCACTTCCTGCAGCAGCTCGCCAAGGGTGTGGTGGGAGCGGGACTGCTCGCGCCATTGATCGATGCAATAGGCCGCAACGGCGACTGCGCGGCGGCTTACCCGCCCGAATTGCTTTCGATCGAGGCTTACACCAAGGGCAAACTCAAGGCCGGCGATGTTCTTAACGCGGATAACGTCGATCTGGTTAAGGATCTACTCGACGAAGTAGCCTATTGGCAGGTCAAATACGACAAGCGGACGATTGACCTGATCGCGACCGAAACGGACGTGACCAAACTTTGCGCACGCCCCTATATGGAAGCGACGATGCGCAACAGAGGAGTTCATCACATCGGGCCCGACGGCAACGTCTGGACCAAAGACGGCAAGCCGTGGATCGGCGGCAATCCGTTTCCCGAGGCAAAGACGGCGCAGGAACTCCTGCTTCAGAATGCTCTTACATCATCCACCCTCTACTATGACAGTGTCGCGTATGCCTCTCGAGAGTGGGAGACCACGGCGGACGGTGGCGTCAACTATACTTACGACTACATATTCGTCGGATATCGCGCGGTCGGGCGTACGACCCTGGACCCGAAGCCTTATCTTCCGGGCCACGAGAGCGAGCTAAGGATAAACAGTCTGCTCATGACCGCACCCGAGGATATGAACGGGACCTCGTCGCTTGAGGTCTGGGCGTACGACCAGCACAAACTGCCCACTGCGCATGCCTATTCGCCTCAAACCAAGCGAATCAGATCGGTTCCCGACAGCGCTCGTTTCGAGCCGGCGATGCCGGGCGCCGCATGGTTTTCCAGCGATGTCGCCGCTGCGGGCGACCCGGTTTACACCTGGGGCGACTTCAGGATCATTGGTCAGGGGCCGTTCCTTGCCGCCACGCACGGCAACTGCCACTTCGGATATCCGAACTGGGAAGTGCCCCTGGTCGGCGGAAAGAACGGCAAGAAGTATTTTCGCACCTTCATGGAATTGGTTCCCGAGGGCTATGTGGTCGAAATGAAGCCGACTGGCTATACCAATTGTCCCTACAGCAAGAAACGGGGCTGGTTCGATGCACGGACCAGTATCGTACCACTAATCGTTACCTACGATCACGACGGCAAGCCGTTCCATCAGTGCGAATGGTTCTACGATTACGCAGTGAAAAAGCCAGGCATGCAATGGCCCAAGGGCATGCCCGACAGCTTCTGGGCCAGTTACCTCAACATGCATATGTATGATATGAAAAGCGGACGAATGTCCCGCATGGGAATAGTCCCGGAAATCTCTGGCGGAATGATATCCAGCATCGATAATCCGACATTATACGGTCAGTTCTGCACCCTTGACGCGCTTCGGCGCCAGGGACGCTAAAAGACCATCGCGCCTCGGCGTAATCCAGGCGCATGGCACGGTTTTGAAAGCGACGTAACGGAGGAACGGATCATGGCAGAGAAAAATCTGGAATATCGCGATCCCGAAGCCCTGGTGCAGACCGATTGGCTCGAGGCCCATCTGGCCGACCCCCGCTTGCGCATCTTCGATTGCACGACACACTTGAAACCCGCCGAGCCGGGCAGCGACATGCCCTATCTCATCGTCAGCGGCAGAGCGGAGTACGACGCCGAGCATATTCCCGGCGCCGGATTCCTCGATATTCAGGGTGAACTGTCGGACAACACGACCAGGCTGCGGTTCATGATGCCGTCTGCGGACTATTTCGCCGCGGCGATGTCGCGTCACGGCGTGGGCGAGGGAACACGCGTCGTACTGTACAGCGCGGGCAGCATAATGTGGGCGACGCGGGTCTGGTGGATGCTGCGCGCCTTCGGTTTCGACCATGCGGCGGTATTGGACGGAGGCTGGGATAAATGGAAGGCCGAAGGCCGCCCCGCTTCCTCCGGTGCGTGTGCTTATTCGCCCGCCCGGTTCATCAGCCGCCCACGCCCGGGGATGGTTGTGGGTAAAGAGCGGGTGGCGGCGGCGCTCGGCGATGCTGCCACGAGAATCGTGAACGCTCTGCCGCCCGAGTTGCATCGCGGCAAGACGCCGAGCCGCTACGGGCGCCCTGGCCGGGTTCCCGGCAGCGTGAATGTGCCGGCGGGGACCCTGCTCGATTCCAAGACCAAGGGGTTTGTGCCTCTTGAGCAGGCGCAAGCCGACTTCGCGGCGATGGGAATTGACAAGTCCAAGGACGTGATTTGCTACTGCGGAGGCGGAATTTCAGCGACGGTCGATTTGTTCATGCTGTATCAACTCGGCTACGACCGTATCACGCTTTACGACGGCTCGATGGGCGAATGGGCCAGGGACGAGTCGCTGCCAATCGAAACTGACTAATGCGGGGCGCTTCCGTTGGGTGCGAGCGTTTGTCTCGATCGTCTATTCCCAAAAGGGAAGCAACATAGAACCGGTCGTCTGGTTAATCAGTTTTGATGCGAATAAGGATTGTCTGGCTCGTTCTCATCGGAGCGATTTTACATCAGCCGGCCTTTGCGTGGTTGGCCGAAGGCCACGAAATCGTCGCCGTTATAGCCGCGGATAACCTGACGCCGGCGGCGAAGGCGCACGTGGCCTCGATACTGGGTGTTTCCAGCGATACCAGCTCGATCGCGAAGGCGATGGAGGCCGCGTCGATCCGGCCGGACACTGAGTTTCGCGCGGATTAAGACCACGCCGCCGTGGCACTATATCGATCTATGCCTTGAGGACACCGAACGCGACCTGCCCTCTCGATGTCCCAACGGAAACTGCGTCACCGCGAAAATCGACGAGTACGCCCATCGTCTCCGGGCCGTGCAATTCGACAAATGGGGTGCAGCGGGCGATCTCGCCTTTCTCATTCATTTCGTAGCTGACATCCACCAGCCTTTGGATGCTGCGACCAACGCCGATCGCGGCGGCACCTGTCAGAAGGTCGACGTCGTTCCGGCGGAGCCGAATCTTCACTTTGCCTGGGACGATGCAGTCGTAGTCGAAATGGAGCAGCAGCTTGGAACTCAAAGTCCGGCGGCCACGGCCGAAAAACTCGAACGCCTTTATCCTGTGACGAGCAATCCCGAGAGCTGGCAAGCCGACAGTTCGGAGCAGATTGCATGGGAGTCGCATCGGCTGGCCGAGTCGGCAGTTTACGAGGCGCTTGGCATTCCGCAAAAGCCGTGCATGCCCGATTCCTGCGATCCAGCCACGAGTTCCGCGCTGTGGCTGAGTCAGTCCTGCATGGAGGGGGCGGCGCAAATCGCCGAGCGCCAACTCGTAAAGGCCGGCCTGAGATTGGCCGCGCTGCTCAACCAGATCTGGGCGCAGTAAACCGCCGATATTCGTCTCTTTGGCCTTTTGATTTACGCATGTCCTCGGCCAGGGCGGCGTGCCAACGAGACGACGCCAGCGTAAGCGCTCTCGCGATATTTGCCTTACGCCCGGCGATTGGTCTATTCGTCTGGACGGGAACAACTGAAGAAACTCCTGCGTTTCCATGGGCGGACGCCATCAGAGGCGATGGATGCGTCATGCCTGAATCGGCATCTACCGCTGGCAGATTCATCGCGGCCCGGACGCTGGCAGCGTGGTTGATCGGGACTGCTCTGCTCGCGGGCGGCGCGAGTCCTGCTCAAGCCGACCAAGCCGCTTCCGGAAAGGATCTCGGGTCGATCTACGAATATGAACAGAGCGCTGAGCGCCCCGCCGATTACGCGAATCCATTGCTGGGCATCGAGGTGAAGAACCGGAGAGAATGGCTCGGAGGCAACCGCTGGCTTGAACACGGGCGCTGGGTAGATGGAGTAGAGATTCTTAGCGTAGTTCCCGGCAGTCCCGGAGGGGCGGCTGGCCTAGAGGGCTCTCGCCCGGGGCCTCTCCAAACAACGGTCCTGATGACCGGGATTGTGGCCGCCGCCTTTTTCCCGCCGGCGATCATGGCCGTGATGGCGCTCAACAAGGCGGCCGAACAGCACTCGCTGATCATCGCGGTGGATGCGCGTCGCGTTGCTGATGTCATCGACTTTGAACATGCGATCGAAAACATCGAGCCTGGCGAGGTCGTGTACCTGACGGTTGTCCGCCACGGAGAGCGCCAACAAGTTCCGCTGGCATTGCCGGTTCAATGACTACAACTCAAAGAGATCTGTTGTGGAGCCAAACGGTTGCCGATGCCCGGATAAATCACCTCGCCCGAAACGCCCTCGGGTCCTGATCCTGAAGACTTCAATCAAAGGGAAGCTTACGTGCCAGTCGGCGACTACAGCCCGTGAGAGGGATAGCAGGTCGAGGGATGGCCCGTGACGACAATCCGCGGGGTAAAGTGATCGTCGAGAAAGGCGGGAAATGCCGAGAAAAGTCGACCGGTGGTTTTGCGCCGGAAAGGCTGCCTGGATCTTCTGTGCGGCGGCGAAGAAAAGGCGCCGCGAAAAGAATTCACGATTCCCATCGGATCGGTGCCTTGAAGAAATCCCAAGCGATCGTTTCGGTCGGATCTTGACGAACATGAGGTCAGCGTTACTGAGGAAGCCGAAACGCTGTTGTCGGCCCACGCGAAGGCACCAATCGTGCACTGCCCTTTCCTGAAGCCCGGCGCGAAGCTGCCAACCCTGTTGGTGCTGTTGCCCGAGCCCCCTGCGATAGTGGAGAAGGCGCCGAAGGCGGCATTTTGGAATCCGCCGGCGACAGTCGAGGCGCGGTCATTCACCGAGTTGCCCGCGCCCCCGGCGACGGAGAAGATGCCGACGGCGGAGGTAGCGAGCCACCGCAACCGAAGCGAAAGCGACGAACGCAGCGTTCAAAAGCCGCCGCCCACGGTAGCAAAGTCGGCTTGCACCGTATTTGGATCCGGGCTTCCCGCGCTCACTCCACCGCTCCTGCCAATACGGCAAAGCAGCAATTTGTGGCGTTTATTGCTATCTCAAAACGTTTCTAAACGAGAGCAACCGCCGTTCTACGCCTGTAATGAGAAGCATCGATTGAGTTATAACACCGTCCATTTTGGTCTGGGGCTGAACCATTTTGAATCACGGCGGCATGACGTGATAGGTTGCTGTGGCGTTTTTGGATCGTGTTTTCCTTTTTGTAACGTTTGGTGCAAGCTTCCAATCGACATGTGTTCGGCAAGCTCGGTTCACCAGGTACAGGGTTGGGTGAGTGCGGTACCGGTTTGTTCGGCGCGGCGATTTCGTATTGCCTACCGAACTTGCTCGTATGGCGATGCATAGAGCGTCTTACCCAATCCCTCCCGACTGACGGTTAGAAATGAGAGCCAACAGTCTCACGAAATCGGGTTCGCAAAAACCATCGAGCGACCTCCGAACCCGCAGCGAATCGACGAACGGCGTCCATGACCTGACTGTGCGCCCTGCCCCGCGCGCGCTGGGCGTCCGGCGCGCTGGCTTCGCGGCTCCCCGTTTCCTGCGGATCGGCCCCGTTCACTTCCAGCCGCTAGAGCGGGAGCTCGAGCCTTTGCGGATGTATTTTAGCGGACGGACGTTGAACGCCGGATGCGGCGATCGCGATATCACCGAGACGCTGCGCGGCTTCGGCGCGACCGAGGTCGTTAACTACGACATCGCCTCGAAAATCTTGAATGCCGTGATCGGTCCGCTCGGGAAGATGCCGTTCGCGGCCGCGGAATTCGATTCGATTCTATGCAATGCTGTGCTCGGGCACGTCGAATCTCCAGAACGGGTGATCCGTGAAATGGTCAGAGTCTTGCGCCCGGCTGGCCACCTGGTGGTGGGGATGCCATTCTTGCAACCTTTTCATTCATGCCCTGGAGACTTTCGCCGCTCTACCGTGGAGGGGATACGGAGGCTTGGGACAGCGAGCGGGCTGGAAGTGATCGCGATCCATCCAACGCATACGATTGCGCAGACTCTCGGTTGGATCATCTGGAGCTACCTCGAAGAGAAAAGGAGCCGCGTTCGCAAGGCCATCTTGTATCCGCTACTGTGGTGCTGTACACGATACTGTTGCCGCACCGACTCGTCGCTGGTCGGAACGGCCAGCGCGTTCCAAGCCGTATACCGCAAGCTTCCTTGAAATCGAATTTCCAGTGAAGTACGCGGATCCCATTAGCAAAGCGCTGTGAACTTATGGCGGTTTTTCCCCATTTACCGGTAACTGGCGCTAGCTTGGCGCGTTCCTCGAATCCGGCACGCGTGTGTATCGCAAGCTATGAATTTCTCGGCCCCGCGCGCAACGGCGGTATCGGAACTGGCTATTCGGCGCTCGCCGACGCACTGACGGAGGCGGGGCATCAGGTAACCTTGCTCTATCTGTTCAGCAATTGGTGCGAAAACCGCACCATTTCCGAATGGCAAACCTATTACCGTAGCCGCGGCATCGAATTCTGCCCGCTACCTATCTCCAATCATCCCGCAGAACTTCCGCAAAGCATCGGGATCTCATTCGACGCCTATCGTTGGCTGAACGCCCGTGATTTCGACATCATCCATTTTCCCGAGCTGCTAGGACACGCCTACTATAGCGTTCTTGCCAAGCATCAGGGACTAGCGTTTCGACATACCGTTCTTTGCGTTGGGGTGCACAGCCCGATTTCGTGGATTCGAGAAATCAATGGCGAGCTGCCGCTGACCATCGACGAGCCGGAAATCGAGTTCATGGAACGCGAATCAGTCGCCCTGGCCGCTACGGTGGTGAGTCCGAGCCAGTATATGCTCGACTGGTTGCAGTCCAACGGCTGGCGTCTTCCGCGCGCGACGTACGTGCAGCAGTATGTGTTGTCGCCTGAATTATCGGCCGCCTGGAAAGACCGCACTGAGACCAGCGCCCCGCAGCGAGTTAGGGGGTTGACCTTTTTCGGACGGCTGGAAGAGCGCAAGGGGTTACGGCTGTTTTGCGACGCGCTCGATCTGCTGGTCTGCATGAACCCGCCACTTTTCACCGTAAGCTTCCTCGGCAAGAGCGCGCAGATCGCGGGCCGCGACGCCATCGGCTATATCGAAGAGCGCGCCAGTGACTGGCCTTTTGTGTGGAGGATAATCCCCGACCGCGACCAGCAAGGAGCGCTCGCCTTCCTGCGCCAGGGTGGACGCCTTGCAGTGATTCCCTCGCTGGTGGACAACCTTCCCAACGCCGTACTGGAATGCCTCGCTGCGCAGATTCCCTTTGTGGCCAGCCGCTCCGGTGGAATTCCCGAAGCGATTGCTGCCGAGGATTCGGATCGGGTGACTTTCGCGATCGATCCCCTCGCGCTTGCCGAACGTCTTTACGCAGCGTTGCGCGATGGCGTCGCGCTCGCAAAGCCAGCCGTCGATCCCGAAGAGAACCGCCGCCAATGGGTGGCATGGCACAGCCGACCCGCCCTTGGAGCCAGTTCCGAAGCCCCGGAGATCGAAATGCGCGTGCCGGATCCTCTGGTCAGTGTATGTCTGACCCAGCCTGCCCAGCCCAATTTATTGCGTCAGTCGCTGGCCGCGTTGCAGGCGCAGTCCTGGCGCAACCTAGAGATCATCGTGGCCGTTCCAGACGGTGAGAGTGATAGCGAGACCGAGCTTGAGCGCATCGATGCCACTGCAGGCAACAAGGGGTTGCGTATCATCACCCGCCGCCGCGGCTATTCCAAGGACATGCGCGATCTCGCGGCCGCGCACTCCAGGGGCGACTATTTGCTCTTCGTGGACGACCGTGCGATCGCCAAGCCCGAGCAAGTCACCACCCTGGTCGAGGTCGCCGAGCACTCGCGCGCTGATGTACTGACCTCTTTCCTGGATCTCTATACTGGCTATGAGCCGCCGGATGAGACAACCAGCCTGGGTTGCCGTCTGTTTCTCGGCGCCGCACTGATCCCTGGAGTCTTTCGTAACTACTACGGCCAAGGCGGTATCTTTCTACGCAAGGAGGCCCTGCTCCGAGTCGGCGGATTCGCCACGGACTACTGGAGACCGTGCGAGGACTGGGAATTCCTGGCCAAGGCCGTTTTTTCGGGCTTGCGCCTCGAGGTAGTGCCCAGAGCATTGGCGTGGTATCGGGTCGACAATCCCGCCGCTCTCAACGGTGCCGACAACAACGGCAATGGCAACGAGACTCACCGGCTGCGACCGTATTTGCAGGCGATGCCACCAGCATTTCGGGAACTGATCAAACTGTCGCTCACCCTCAGCCGGCAGAATGACCGCGCAGCGGTCACCGCTTCCAACGTCCCTGACGCTATACTCATGAGCGAACCGGAGCTCTTGGGGATAGTACAGCAGCGCTTCATGATGGGCGGGAATCGCAGGATCGTCTCCTTCCTCAAAAAATGGACGGACTACAATGCCGTTCGCGCCAATCTACCCCACCGGCGCATGGAGCGGCTGCCGCATATCGTCCGGGAACTAGCCAAAGGCAACTACCATCGCTTCGGCCATGGCTTCGGGAGTGCGCTCCGAGATTTGCGTCGGCGATCCGGGTCGACTGATACTTCTCAGGATGGGTGACTCTCGGGGTCTCGCAGCCGCCTTGTCGATATTTTCGCGCAACGTCTTGGGGCGAGCGTTATGGTTGAGAGCACCGCGATACTAGTGCTCGGGATGCATCGCAGTGGCACTTCCGCTACTGCCGGTTGGCTGGAGGGGCTCGGCGTCAACCTAGGGCCCTGCCTGATGGCCGAGGATCCTACTCAGCCGAAGGGATATTTCGAGCACGCAGAGATCGTGAGCATACACGACGAGCTGATGGCTGCTTTCGATTCCTCATGGGACGATCCGCGACCGCTCCCAGAGGGATGGGAGCACGATCATAAAGCCCGATTCTTTCGCAAACAGCTGATGGACATTATCCGACGAGACCTAATGACCGAGCAGTTATGGGGCGCAAAGGATCCGAGGCTCTGTCGTCTCTTGCCTATTTGGCTCGGGATGCTCGACGAGCTCGACGTGCCAGTGCGTGCAATCTCCGTGCTGCGGCACCCAGCGGAAGTGGCGGAATCCCTGGCACTACGCAATGGATTCTCCGCCGACAAGAGCGGACTTTTATGGCTGCGCTATGTGCTTGAGGCCGAATGGCATTCACGTGCAATACCACGGATCACGATTCGCTTTGTCGATCTTCTGCACGCCCCGGGCGCCGAGTCGCAACGCGTAGCGCAGGCCTTCGGGATTCTGTGGCCAAAGCCCGACCGGGGCCCGGACGGTGCCGCAGATTTCCTCGAACGCGGGCTTCGCCATCACGAGAGCTTGTACTTCGACCGCTTTCCGCCGCCTCTGCGCAAATGGATCGTAACAGCTTATAGGGCGCTGAAGCCGGTAAGCGGCCCGAGCGAATATGGGCGGGCAATCCTCGACGGTCTGCACAGTGAGCTAGCGCCATATGATTCGTATGTTGCGGCGTGCTGGCTCGAACGGGTCAGAAACATCGGCGTCGAAAATGCGCAAACTCGCGCCATGCTGACCCAACTTCAGACACAATTTAATCAGAAAGAAGCGGATGCGACTCGGGATCGCATCGATTTAGATCTTGCACGATCAGCATTGAAGGAAGCGAGGACCGAGCTCACGCAAGCTAAATCTGAACTCATAGCGGTCCATGTGGAGTTGGAACAGAAAGTTGGCCAGCTCGCAAGCGCCGAAACCCAAGTCACGGCGATCACTGCGGAATTGACGCAGGCACGAACGGAATTAGCACAGGCTCACGGCGAAATCGAACGGAGCCACGCGGATTCTCAACGCACGCATCAGGAACTGGAGGCCGTTTATCGCTCGCGCTACTGGCGCTTTACCCGGCCGTGGCGCACGTTCGATACTTATCTGCGCAATCGCAGGCACCGCCGGCGGGACCGAAGGCGCCAGAACCAAGCGGCTCAATAGTCACATAACAATAGCATTGAATAGTATCGAGACCGAAGCTGAACCCATTCGCCGTTCGTCTGGAGTCCTGGCAAGCGCGCTAGACCGACACGAGTTACTGACTACATGTGTGCTCGATTCAGTAGACAGGTTTCTTTGCTGAGCAAGCGTTTTAAAGTCGGCGAGATTCTTGGAGCCGGCGTGATATTTCTCGCCTTCTTTCAAATGCTCTGGATTCCCTGGTCGACGGGGGAAACGACATATTTCAGCATCGGAGGTTACCTTCCGTGGTCTGATGCTTCCTGGTGGTTCAGTGGTGGTCTTCACTTGCTCCTCGATGGAAAGCTGGAAGGGCTAAGCGCAACCCGCATTGTGAATGAGGTATTCCTCGCAGCGCTCCTCGGCATTTCGGGCGAACGTTTGCAGCTTGCTTTGATACTGCGTGCGATTCTGATTGCGGCCGCAACGTTTCTCTTCGTTAGGGAGGTTGCCTACAGATTGGGAATTGCGTCGGCTGCTGTCACGACCATCGTCATGATTGCTTTCATAGGACGATTCGTGCGGACAATGATGTCGGAGCCGACCGGCTTTCTCTACGGCATACTGGGAGCTAGCCTCCTACTTGCAGGAGCTGACGATCAAAAACCGCGCCTGTTCGCCGCTGGGGTTTTTTTGATCTCCCTAGGCCTGACTGCGCGGCCCGGTCCCTTCTTTGTGCTGCCCCTGCTCGTGCTGTGGGCTGGTCGATGCTTCAGAGGAGAAGGACGCTTCGGCATTAAGCCCACGGTCTGGGCAGCCGCGGGTCTGGCTTCGGGTGTCGCAGTTGTAGCTCTCCTGAACCGGCTTTGTACATTGCCGGGAACGGTTCCGTTCAGTAATTTCGCGTATACACTCTACGGGCTTGCAGAGGGCGGGCAACCGTGGACCAATGCGTTGTCGCAACTGAAGAACGTTCCCGGTTCGCTTGCCACAGCCGCGACCACACAGTCTCTTGCCAAGATTCGCGCCAATCCTATTCTCTTTGTCGCTGGCATGTGGAGTTTCGTCCTTCGCTTCTTGAAAGATCAATTGCTCTATGTCAACTCATATCCGTGGGAATGCTGTTCTGCCTATAAGTATGCACAATGGTACCGCGCGCCATTCGTAGTGCTCCAGGCGATCGCATTGATATATGCTCTGAGGCCGAATCGCTCTAAGATAGAAGAGTTGTGTTTGCTAACATTTGTCGGCTGCGCGCTCTCATCAGCGTTTACGTTTTGGGATGCCGATGCGTACAGGACTTTTGCCTCGACCAATGCTCTACAAGCCTTGTTCGTAGGGCTCGGTGCTTGGGCCGTGTGCCGAGCGTTGAGCATCCGTGCAATCGTCGATCGTCATTTTGTATCATTAACCACGACAGCTGTTCTCTTTAGTATTACGATCGTGGCGCTTTCATTGTCCACGCCTTTGATCGCGACTATCGTCAGACTACATACCCGATCCGGTCGCGTATCAGCTTCCTGGTGTGCGAAGGAGTCGACACCACTTATAATCGACCTTGGACGGAGCTCGCCTTTTTTGCGGATATTGCCACCGGGAAGTAGTGCGTTCGTCCCGAATGTCGGAGAGGATAAATTTCTCCAGGATAAAACGTTCAACGGTATAGGTATCGCACAAAAGCTCGCTGGGTTACGTTCAGGCGATCTTCTTGTTGTGGCTCACGACCTTAGCGGCCTGAATGATAGCACGGTCGCGAGCGAGAACTATCCGGTGTGGCTAATCATGCCCAGCGCAGCCGGATTAGCTACGCCGGCTGTGTACCGGATCTGCGCTACGAAAGATGATATACCTACCAAGTGGGGAGTTCAGCCCGTGTTCACTGCGCAGAAAATCGAATTTGCAGAGCAACCGTAAGGTTACGTGACACCTTGGAGTGCGCGCTGAAGTGGCTCCGCGGTGGCATCGTCCAGCACGTTTGAACTTTAGCAGGGTAACATGAAAGAGGGGTCGAGGTCCGACGTAGAATGGGTGGATGCGATTTCACCATCTTACGAAAGGAGCGACGACCCCCGATGCTGTACGCAGGAATAGACTACCACAAGCGATACTCACAGGTGCACGTCATCGACTATGGGGGCGAACGCGCGCCACGGCGCGGCTGGCCAACGACGGGCGAACCGTAGGAGAGTTCTTCAAATCGCTGGAAGAGCCGTGCGCAGCGGTGC
>Ga0335081_10010808_pt1 | contig 14755 bp, 13 predicted proteins | sample Lox_Sample_35_FD_206713 | JGI IMG/M metagenome (GOLD analysis project Ga0335081, IMG submission 206713) | Soil microbial communities from Loxahatchee National Wildlife Refuge, Florida, United States - Lox_Sample_3.5 | ecosystem: Environmental > Terrestrial > Soil > Wetlands | place: USA... | reverse complement strand
TGATCGTCGCTGCGGAAGCCGAGGCATCTTAAGGAACGGCAAACAGTCGTTTTCTGTTTAGTCTGGCGTGCAGATCTTGAAAAACCTTTGCTTGCGAAAGAGCACAGTTTTTCTCTATATTGCTCAACGATTTCTTAACTTCGTTCGATTGACGGATTCATGAAGAAAACACTTGCAAGAACTGTGCTGATACTCCTGGGACTCTTTGTCGTGTCACAGGTTTTCCGTCCCGAGCTCACAAATCCCACGAGCGATCCTGCTCTCTCGATCAGAAACTACAAAGGAATCCCTCCGGAAGTGGTCAGCAAAATGGAATCCGTTTGCTTCGATTGTCACTCGAATGAGACTCGATGGCCCTGGTACAGCTACGTTACTCCCGTGAATTACCTCATCGCGAGCGACGTCAGCAACGGACGGCGCCACGTGAATTTCTCAGAGTGGAACAACTACAGCCCAGGGAGACTGAAGTCCATCCTTGACAATATCTACGATCAGGTTTACAATCACGATATGCCACTCCCGAAGTATAAATGGATGCATCCCGCAGCGAGACTGACGGATGCTGAAGTCAAAATGATTTGTGACTGGGCCAGCGGAGAGGAAGACCGTCTCGACCAGGTTTCGGAAATGCAGATGGAGAATAAAGGACTGCAAAGGATGAGCAATGACTCCTCAAGAGCGAAAAAGTAAGATCCGATCGTACGGCAAGGCCTACACCGAGGTCAAGCATGCCCTCCGCAAATTTCCCAAACGCATGTGGAAATACAAACCAGCTTCGGACCGATGGAGCATCCACGAAATCATCGTCCATCTTGCGGACAGCGAAGCCAACAGCTATGTTCGATGCCGGCGGTTCATCGCCGAGCCGGGCAAGCCGGTCCTTGGCTATGACGAACACGGATGGTCGCAGTCTCTTTCCTACCACAAACAGAGTACCGAAGAAGCCCTCGAGCTGTTCAAATGCCTGCGACGAGCCTCGTACAACGTCATCAAATCTCTTCCGGACTCAGTCTGGTCGAACACCGTCCAGCATTCCGAGAGCGGGACGATGACCTTCGAGCGTTGGCTGGAGATCTACGAGAAGCATACCCACAGTCACATCAGCCAGATGCAAAAGAACTACGAGGCCTGGAAAAGGAACCCGTAGGAATACCTCCGACGATCTCGGTCGATACACCCGTGTGATTCTCTGAAGATCCGGTTCGAGACTTGGCGGATTCCGATTCCCATTCCCATTCTTGACAAGCCACTTCTGTGGTTTTTGTCGTTATTCTTTGTTACACTAAAATCGGTTGCCGTAGGTAGAGAATCAGACTCTGCCTCCTCCCATTTTTTATGACGCGATCACATTCCGACCTTCCCGGCTATCTTCACGTTCTCCAATTTGAGATTGTGCAAGAATCCCGACACCCGGAAATTGCACTGATTGAAAAGGAGTATATCCTATGATTCGTCCGATCACATCGTATACTGTTGCCCCCGCCCTTCCGAAAGAGCTTGAGTGTCTTCGTGAATTGGCTTACAACCTGTATTGGGTCTGGAGCCACGATTTGATGGAGCTTTTCATCCGACTCGACCCCGATCTGTGGGAACGGACGAACCACAATCCTGTACTGATGTTGGGCACCATCAAGCAGGAACGCTTGAACTCTTCCTCCCGCGACGACGCTTACCTTGCGCAAGTTGAGAGGGCTTGCCAGCAATTTCACGCATACCTCGACAGGAACTCCAGCTGGTTTGTGAAGACATACAACGAAATCGCAGAAGCCAACCGGATTGCCTATTTTTCGATGGAGTTCGGAATTACGGAAGCGTTGCCGAATTATTCAGGAGGACTCGGAATCCTCTCAGGGGATCACCTGAAATCAGCCAGCGATCTTGGCATTCCTCTCATCGGCGTCGGACTCCTGTACCAAGAAGGATATTTTCGTCAGTATTTGAATGCGGACGGATGGCAGCAGGAACGTTATCCACAAAATGACTTCTATACGCTCCCGATTCGACTGGAAAAAGATGCAAACGGGAAACCGATTGTTATCAGCGTCGATCTTCCGGGACGTTCACTGAATGCACAAATCTGGCGAGTACTGGTTGGTCGCATCTCGCTCTTTTTGCTGGATACGAACATCCCATCCAATTCTCAGGCAGATCAGGATATCACTGATCAGCTTTACGGCGGCGACCGTGAGTTGCGAATGAAGCAGGAGATACTCCTGGGTGTGGGAGGGTATCGAGCGCTGAAGGCTTTGGGTTTGCACCCAACGGTCTTTCATTTAAATGAAGGACATTCCGCGTTCCTGGCATTGGAGCGATGCCGAGACCTGATGCAAACATACAAAATGTCGTTCGCGGAGGCGCGCGAGGCGACGACGGCCGGGACCGTTTTCACGACCCACACACCAGTCCCGGCGGGGAACGAGTACTTCTCCCCCGAGCTCATCGACAGGTATCTTTCAAGTTACTATCGCGATCTCAGTATTTCGCGAAAAGACTTCATGGCGCTTGGCCGTCAGAATCCGGACAATGAGCAGGAGGCATTTTGTATGACGGTCCTCGCACTGAAAATGTCCGGGTTCAGCAACGGCGTAAGCAAATTACACGGCTCGGTCTCGAGGAAGATGTGGCAAAACATATGGACAGGAGTGCCCCTGACGAACGTCCCGATCACATCAATTACCAACGGGGTGCACGCACCGTCGTGGATCAGCCGTGAAATGGCCGGATTATACGATCGTTATCTTGGCCCCCGCTGGCGAGAAGATGCCGGCGATGGGGCCATGTGGAGCAGGGTGCATCACATCCCGGATGAAGAACTGTGGCGCACCCACGAACGCCGAAGAGAGCGACTGGTCGCATATGCTCGGCAGCGACTCCATTCGCAGCTCGAGGGACGGGGCGCTCCCCCGACGGAAGTGGCCCAGGCTTCGGAGATTCTCAACTCGGAATCGCTCACCATCGGTTTTGGCCGGCGCTTCGCGACCTACAAGCGCGCAGCATTGCTGCTCCGCGACCCAGATCGCCTTATCCGTATCCTCAACAATAAAGAACGCCCCGTGCAAATAATCTTTGCCGGCAAAGCCCACCCCATGGATACGCCGGGCAAGGAGCTGATACGTCAGATCATTCACCTTGAACGAAACCCCGAAGTGCGCCGCCGGATGGTGTTCCTCGAAGACTACGACATGGTCGTCGCACGGTATCTTGTACAAGGAGTTGACGTGTGGCTGAATAGTCCGCGCCGGCCGTTGGAGGCGAGCGGAACAAGCGGCATGAAAGCGACGCTGAATGGAGCCATCAACGTAAGTATTCTTGACGGCTGGTGGGACGAGGCTTACTCGGTCAACACAGGATGGGCCATTGGCAAAGGGGAAGAATACGAGGATGAGAAGTACCAGGATGAGGTTGAATCGAACAGTCTCTACGACATGCTCGAGAAGGAAATTGTGCCGCTGTTTTATACTCGCGGCGCCGAAGATCTGCCCCGAGGATGGATCGGCAAAATGAAGATGGCGATGAGATCGATAGGGCCTCAGTTCAACACCAACAGGATGGTCCGCGAGTATACGGAAGCGATGTACCTCCCGTCTCTCGACCGGTTTGAGAATCTGAGTGCTGACGGCTTCAAACGGGCCAAGAACTTGTCGTCGTGGAAATCGCACCTCGGGAATCACTGGAAGAGTATGAAGATCCTGAACGTGTCCGCTGAAAATGCGGACAAACTGAAAGTAGGCGATGGGTTGAATGTGCACGCAAAAATAGATCTGGGCCAACTTGCGCCGGATGATGTTTCCGTCGAGCTCTACTACGGTAGTTTGAATGCCCACGGGGAAATCGAGAACCCGCGGCTGGTCCTGATGAAAACGACAGAAAACGTCCAGGGCTCCAAATACGAATTTTCCGGAACAATCATCCTCGACACCAGCGGCCGGTTAGGACACACGGTCCGTATTCTTCCGCGCCACACCGATCTTGACAGCCCGTACAAGCCGGGATTGATTCTTTGGGCGGATGGAGTCACCTGACAACGGCCTTCTCTGCGATTTCATGCGGACGCCGTTTCAAGGACTCTTCCCATTCTCCAGATCGCACCACGGGTAACGATCGGTCGCTTCCCACGTGAACCTTACAGGCGAAAAACATGAAAATTCTCCTTGTCTATCCAAAGTATCCAGATACATTCTGGAGCTTTAAGTACGCGTTGAAGTTCATTTCGAAGAAGGCCGCTTTCCCTCCCCTGGGATTGCTCACCGTGGCAGCCATGCTTCCTCCCCAGTGGGAGCAGCGATTGGTTGATATGAACACCGCGCCACTCAAGGATAGGGATCTGCAATGGGCAGACTATGTTTTTCTCAGCGCTATGTCCGTCCAGCGGGAATCTGCGAAATACGTCATAAGCCGTTGCCAACGAATCGGAAGAAAGATCGTTGCGGGTGGGCCATTATTCACTGCTTCGCACGATGAGTTTGAGGGAGTAGACCACTTTGTTCTCAATGAAGCCGAGATTACGCTTCCTCCGTTTCTGAATGACCTTCGCAATGGACACGCAGAGAAATACTACACCTCAAAGGAATGGGCCGACGTCACGACCACGCCTGCGCCGTTGTGGAAGCTCGCAGACCTCAAGCGCTATTCGACGATGAACATCCAGTATTCCCGGGGTTGTCCCTACGATTGCGAATTCTGCGATATCACGGTTCTCTATGGCCGAATCCCGAGGACAAAGACCAGGGAGCAAGTTCTCGCCGAGCTCGATAGACTCCTCGCGTATGGGTGGAGATCCGATGTCTTCATCGTTGACGACAATTTCATCGGCAACAAGACGAAGCTCAAAAAGGAAACCCTCCCAGCGCTCATTCAGTGGATGGAAATGAATAAACACCCGTTTGCACTGTCCACGGAAGTTTCGATCAATCTTGCCGACGATGAAGAACTGATGCACATGATGGTTCGCGCCGGGTTCGATGCCGTCTTTGTTGGTGTCGAATCTCCGAACGAAGAAAGCCTCATAGAATGCAAGAAGATTCCGAACAAGAACCGCGATCTTCTCGCCTCCGTCAAGAAAATTCAACAATTCGGCCTGCGCGTGAACGGCGGGTTCATTGTGGGATTCGACAACGATCCGGAGACAATTTTTCAGCGGCTGATCGATTTCATCCAGGAGAGTGGAATCGTCACGGCTATGGTCGGCCTCCTCAACGCCCCGAAGGGGACAAGGCTATATCAACGCCTTGCCAAGGAAGGAAGAATTCTGAAACTGTTTTCGGGGGACAATACCGACTCTTCCACAAACTTCAATCCCCGCATGGGCATCGACGCCCTTCTCGCGGGATACAGGAATATTCTCAAGTCGATCTATTCTCCCAAGCAGTATTATGCGAGGGTCAAACACTTTCTGAAGGACTACAAGCCGACGCAGGAGAGGGTTTTCCGGTTTCAAATGAACTATGTCAACGCGCTGCTGAAATCCATGGTGGTGTTGGGGATTGTCGGCAAAGAGCGATTTCATTACTGGAAACTGTTCTTCTGGTCTCTCTTCACCCGACCCAGACTGTTCCGTCTGGCGATTACGTTTTCAATTTACGGGTTCCATTTTCGCAAGCTGTTCGAAGATGAAATTATGAAGCTGTAATTAAGATTGATACGCCCCTGAGAGCAATGCAGACACCGGAATGAAGACGATGGCAAAGAGACAATTCTCCAGCAAGAGACTGGACATCGCAGGGTTGCCGCAATATTGCGATTTCTCGTGTCCTCACGCTTCATTTGCACCCAACGACGCAGTCGGAGCGTGCAGGAAAGAACTGGCGGTTTACTGCAACCTGCTCGCCAAATACAACAGCAAGAACGCCCGATGTGCTGCGCGCGACGACAGGTTTGGTTCAAGCGGTATGAACAGGATCGTCTGAAGGAGCGGGAATCGGTAAGCGATTAAAAGAGAAGTTCATCCACGTAACGGGCAATGGCGGGAGAGCTCGTGAGTCCCGGCGATTCTATGCCAATCAGATTAACGAAACCGTCAAGCCCGCGATCTTTCTCGTGGACGATGACATAGTCCTTTGGCGGATCTCCCTTGCGCTGCAATTTCGGTCGAATTCCACTCATATCCGGTGAAATGTCGTCGTCGGCAATAGCAGGGAGGATTCGTCGAATCGACTCGGCGAATGCTTTCCGTTTCGAATCCGAGACATCGTACTGGTAGCTTCTGTCATTCAGGTACTCAACATCCGGCCCGAACTTCAAGCGCCCGCCAAGATCGATGAGCGCGTGAACGCCGAGGCCTTCGGTGCTCGGGACAGGATAGACAAGCCGGGATACGAGTTTCGACTTGGAGGGTGCAACCGCAAAATACGATCCCTTGGCGAAGACCATCCTATATCCTGCCTGGTCGATGTCGATTCCGGCCATCTGGGCAACGAGATCCGATCCAAGTCCTGCGGCATTGATGACAATTTCGGAAGTAAAGCTGGATCGTTGGCCGTGCTCGTCAATGTGCAGCTCATAACCATCCGGCTTCTTCTCGATGCCGACGAGCAGGCATCGGAGGAGCACGTTGCCGCCGTTGTTGAGAGTGGTGTGATAATAGTAATCCATCAGTTCGTGGACACTGAGAATTCCCGTTGTCGGCGAGAAGACCGCCCCGAAGGTGCGAATGTTTGGTTCGAGCTTGCGCGTGCTTTCGGCGTCCAGAATCTGCAAGAGAACACCATTTTTGTTACCGTTCTCATAGATCCCTTCGAGCTTCGACACTTCTTCCTGAGTCGAAGACGTGATGAGTTTGGTAATCTGTCGGTGCGATATGTTGTTCTCCCTGCAAAGCACATAGAGCCTTTCGCGCCCTTCAACGCACAACAATGCCTTGAGCGAGCCGGGCTTGTAATAGATCCCCGCGTGGATCACCTCGCTGTTCCGGCTCGACGTTTCCTCGCCATACTTGTCATTCTTCTCGAGGAGGACAAGGTTTGGATGTTTGACCGACAACCGCGAAGCTATTGCCAGCCCGACAACACCACCACCGATAACTGCTATTTCAAAGTCCGGCATGGAAGAATCCCGATTCCGTGTTCATAAATGGGCTATCAAAATACTCATAACAGATCGCAAAACCAAAAGGAACAGGCGACGGACACATTCGACCGAATGAAGGTCTGCGTAGTCGCTGATTTTTCTTCATTACGAGTACGCTCGCGTAGTTTTGACACAACATACATGAGGTAAGCATGAATCCAAAGAATCCGCGCGGTGAACTAAAGCTGTTGCTGCGTCTCGTGGAAGAATCATACGCCAGGAAAGCTTGGCACGGTCCGAATCTACGTCGCTCGCTTCGTGGAGTCACGCCTGAAGAAGCGGCGTGGAGACCCAATCCCGACCGGCACAACATCTGGGAGATCGTTGTCCATTGCGCGTATTGGAAATATGTCGTTCGGCGGAGGCTATTGGGAGAACGCAGAGGCTCATTCCCCTCGATGGGAAGCAACTGGTTCAAACGGCCCGTTGTTTTCACGGCAAGGGCATTTTCGCAGGAAATCGCATTACTCGAGGACACACACCGATCGATGGTTGAAGCGATCCGGGCTCTCGGTCCGAAGGAACTCACAAAATCTTCCGGCAAAAGAAAGACCACGCCTGAGACTCTGATCCGCGGCATTGCGTTGCACGATGTGTACCACGCCGGCCAAATCCAGCTTTTGAAGAAACTGATGAAATAGAGCCGGCAAGCCAGATCGCGCTTTTTTTGATTTCCACGATTTTTCCTCGCACGGCGTACGCGCAAACTTGTATCAACATCCCACGAACATACGAACGGCCATGAAAAACCAACACACGCTCTTTAAAGTCCAGCCATTCACGTCAGTTCAAGATATGCTGCTGCAATCTGCGGCACGATTCGGAGACAAGGTGGCGCTTGAAGACCTGAAAGAAACCCCCATTTCAAAAGTGACCTATGCCGGACTTCTTAAAAACGTGCTGAAATTCGGCGCTGCGCTCGAAGCGCTTGGACTGAAAGAGCGGAGTCACATTGCCGTCATCGGCGAGAACCGCGTCCAGTGGGGCATTGCCTATCTTACTGCAATGTGCTTCAATCACGTGATCGTTCCCATCGACAAGAACCTGAGCGCCAATGAGATCATCAACATCATCCACGAATCGGACTCCGTTGCCGTCGTGTTCTCGGACACCTTCGATTCACTCTTTCGCGATGAGCGGCATTCTCTGAAACGCTTGCATTATTTCATCAGCATGGATCTTCTTACGCAGAAGGATGATGTCCATTCGATGGCCGAGCTCATCAATCGCAGCAGGGGTTGCTCGATCGAAGACCTTCCGTCGATTCGACCCGATGAGCTTGCGGTCATTATCTTCACATCGGGGACACTGGGAAGGGCCAAGGGAGTGATGCTTTCACAGAAGAACATCGCGGCCAATCTCATCAGCATGCGAACGTTCTTCGAAATCCTCCCAAACGACCGATTCCTCTCGGTTCTCCCGATGCACCATACCTATGAATGCACGTGCGGGTTCCTATGTCCGCTTTCCGCCGGGGCTTCAGCCCACTACGCACGTTCTCTCAAGACCATCGTCGACGACTTGCAGATCGTCAAAGCGACCATGCTTCTGGCGGTTCCACTTCTCTACGACAAAATGTTCAAGCGGATTCAGAAATCAATTGAGGAAAACAAAACGGCGTCGCGACTTATTGGACCATTGAAAACGTTCAGTTCCATCGCCGAGCAACTTGGCTGGAAGAACGTTCGGAAAACGTTGTTCAAGGAAGTGCATCACAAGTTTGGCGGACACATTCGCTGCTTTATCGCCGGGGGTGCAGCCCCCGATCCTGCGGTTGCGAAAGGGCTCCGCGAGCTCGGTTTCAGTTTCATTCAGGGCTATGGGCTCACTGAAACCTCGCCAATCCTCGCGCTCAATCAGCTGGACAAATTCAAGGACGACTCTGCCGGATCTCCCCTCCCGGAAGTGCAACTTAGAATAAACAATCCTGACGCGGACGGAATCGGCGAAATCTGGGCCAAGGGACCGAATGTGATGCTGGGCTTCTACAAAAACGATAAAGCAACGAGCGAGGTGTTCGAGGATGGTTGGTTCAAGACCGGAGACGAAGGATATTTCGACGAGGATGGGATGTTGCACATCAGCGGGAGAAAGAAGAATGTCATCATCTCAAAGAGTGGGAAGAATGTCTTTCCAGAGGAAATTGAAGACGTGCTCCACCGGAGCCCCTATGTCCTGGAATCACTTGTGTATGGCGAGAAGGACCCGAAGCAGGACGAGATCATCGCCGCGCAGATCGTTGTCGATGCCGAGGCATTCGTAGAGCTCTCCGAATCGAAAGGATTACAAATCACGGACGGTCTCATCAACGAAGTGATTGCCAAGGAAATCCGTACTGCAAATGATGCCCTGCCAGCATACAAACAAATAAAGAAGTTTTATATCCGGGAACAGGAGTTCGAAAAAACGACCACCCAGAAGATCAAAAGATACCTCGTCGTGCAGCAGTAGGAACTAGATAGCGCGGAGGAAATGTTCTCCAGGGCCCGGTGGAATGCCGGGCCTTTTTTTTTCGTTGGCAGGACAGGAAGAGTCTATGGAACCCCTGGCTGATTCACCAGCCAGAGGCTGAGTTCGGGCACGTACGTGATCAACAGCAGAGCAATGAATTCCAACAAGATAAACACCAGAACCGACCGAGCGATATTGAATACGGGTCTGTTAAAACGCAAGCTCGAAAGAAACAGGTTTAGTCCGAATGGAGGAGTGAGATAGGCGACCTCCATATTTGTCAGAAAAATGATGCCCAGATGAAGAGGATTGACGTTGAATTCCTTTGCGATCGGAAGGATGAGCGGTACGACGACGAGGATTGCGGGAAACATCTCCATCGTCATACCCACGATGAGAAGGAACCCGTTGAGCACCAACAGGAATTTTGTTTGACTCGTGATGGTCGATTGAATCATCTGCAGCAATCGCTGCGGTACCGATTGATCCACGAAATACCCCGTGAGGGCAAACGCCAGACCGAGAACGGCAAGCTCGGCGCCGACCAAGACCATGCTCTGCTTCACCACCCGCGGAACGTCTTTGAAGAGATGAAGGTCACGGTAGATGAGCACTTCCACGACAAAGACGTAGAACGCTGTCACAGCCGCTGCCTCGGTTGCAGTAAAATAACCTCCATAGATTCCGCCAACAACAACAAAGGGGAGCGGGATCTCCCACGCTGCCGCTTTGGTAGCCACGGCCACATTCTTCCAGGAAAAAGGAACCTTGGGGATTTTTTGTGTGACGCCCGTCTTGATGGAGTAGAATGAGAGAACGAGGATGAACAGAACTCCGGGAATCAAACCTGCAATGAACAGCTTGTCGATGCTGACCTTCGCAACGATGCCGTAAAGAATAACCGGAAGACTCGGCGGAAAGAGTAGTCCAATACTCCCGGAGGCGGTTACCAACCCCATGGAAAATTTCTCGGGATATTTTTCTTTGAGGAGAATAGGATACAAGATGCCGCCGAGAGCAATGATCGTCACCCCCGATGCTCCCGTAAATGAAGTGAAAAGCGCACACGTGACGAGTGTGACAATCGCGAGACCTCCTCTCATCCATCCGAACAATGCGTGCGACAGGTCGACGAGGCGTTGAGGGGCCTTGCTTTCTGCGAGGACGTACCCTGCGAACACAAACAACGGAATGGCGACAAGCAGCGGCGTATCTGCGATCTGGTACAGCGAGATGATAACGACAGAGGTATTAACCTGGATCGAAAAATACGCGAAGAGAACAAACGCCCCAAACACTGCAAACAGAGGCTCTCCGAGGAGCGCGATGACAACCAGCAAAAGAACAACGATCCAGAAGATCATACCGCGCCCTCTTTCTTCCTCAACGCTTCAATACTCCCAACTGCCCGAACGATGAAATGAAAGACAAAGAGGCCGAAACCCACGGGGATGATAATTTCTGCATACCAGGAGGGGATGCCGCTAAACACCGTCGAGCCGGACGATATCTCATCCGTGACAAAATTCACGGCAGCAATACTCAATAGAACACAGATACAGGCGCCGAAAAGATTCGTGAACACGGAGATTGCCGAATGAACCTTCGGAGACATGTAATGCGTGAGCGCGTCGATATTGATGTGGCGTTTTTCACTGATGCCGAGAGCTCCTCCGAGGAAGCCGACCCAGAGAACGGAGTGACGCAGGAATATGTCCCCCCAGATGATGCCGGATGCAAAGACAATCCGTAAGACGACTTGTGCAAAGGCAAGCACAATCATCAGAATCAGGAACACAATGAGCAGAGTGCTCTCCGCCTTGTTGAGCCAGCGGTCGATCGTCTTGAGGACTCTCATTGTCCTTTGTGTTCGGTCTTTCTGTACTTGTTCACCTCGGCCTCGACTCGATCAAGAAATTCTTGCGTGAACAATCTCCCGACAAGCATCCGGCGAGCCTTCTCACCCACCTCGATGTAACGCTGGACATCGTTCTCCGTCGCAGGCGTGATGACAATCCCTTGTTTTTTCAGGACCCCTATAGCATTCTCATTGTCCTGCCTGCTAAGTTTGGTGAGTTTTGCCATATAGAGTTTGCCGTTGCGAAGCAGTATTTCCTGCAGATCAGGAGGCAGGGCGTCGAAGTACTTTTTGGAAATCAAGACCGCTCCCGCAGCATCAGCAAGAGGTGCATTGACCATATACTTGACGCGCGTATACCATTGGAGCGACACCGCGGCATACGGAGTTGTATAAACCGCATTGATCAGTCCTGTCTGGAGAGACATTAGAACATCAACAATCGATAGCGGGATAGGGCTAATGCCAAGGACTTTGAACGCGGTCTCAGCGATGGGATCCCCCTCCCACGTCCACATTTTGAGACCCTCCAAGTCGTCGGGTTTTTCGATGGGGGTATTTGTGAATACATAAACAAAGCCTATGTCGACCCAACCAAGCAACACATATCCACCCTCTGCGAATGCCTTTTCAAATTCGTCATTGAAAACCTTGTACAGATCATCCGCTTCTCCGTATGTCCGAACCAGGAATGGCGAATCGAGGATCCGCACTTCGGGAGCGATCTCCCCCATTCCTACTCCCGTGAACCCGCCACTTTGCAGGAGACCAGCCTTGATCTTTCGAAGAACCTGTTTCTCGTCCCCCTGAACATTCCCCGCATAGATCTTGAACCCCATCCGTCCGCTGCTTTCCTTGCGCACGGCGGCATCATACTCCTCCATCACATTCATCCACGTCGTCCCTTTGGGGGCGATGGTCGCAAACTTGATGGTGTATTGTTGGGATAGAGTAGCGGAGGTGCACAAAACGGCACTGAGGGCTATCCAAAGAGATTTTTTCACAGGTACTCCAACGTGTAATGATGGGATGGCAGAGAGGTTTCAGAACAATTCACTCATTTTCGCACGCAGCAGTTTCGCTTTGTGTTTTGCAATCGCATTCGCAAGCCGGGCCTCGGGGAGGACGTCGATCGACGTCTCATCGATCTTATTCAGCAAGGACTCAAAGAGTTGCTGGTCCTGCACCTGGACTGCGTACGTTTGTGCATAGTATAGATCAGCCAGGAGAAACTTGCCGCCGCTGATCGCGAGACTCTTTTCAAAATATTCTTTGGCCTGTTCCGGATGACCTCCAAGCATCGGAGGGGTGCTCCCTTCGATTGCGCCGAGAAACAAATATGCCCCGCCGTAATAGTACGCAGAATCCTCTTGCAGAACATATTGCATCATTGCAGTAGCTTTTGAAATATCCGCCAGGGCGGAAACATCGGTCCGGGTAATATTAATATAGCTGAACCAGCTTGAGGCAGTCCAGAAAACCGCAGGGATGTCCGCCCGAGGAAGAGACTGCAGTGCGCCGGCAAACGTCTGAAGGTCTTTTCCCGACGCGTCTCTGAATGTCAGGTTCTTCTTGAGAATCTGAAGACCATAGTTCTTGGCACGCAGGTAGAAGACGCGTGCCCGCTCCACGCTGTCATCTTCGGCAAAACCAAGCCCATAGGCATTATAGCCTTGTGCAGCATACAAGAGGAATTGATCGTTGCCGGGATCAGCTTTGATCAAAGCTTCAACAAGTTTCAGATTGCTCGCCAGCGCTTCCTGGGCAATTTCAAGGTCGGACTCCTCGTTGAACGCCTCAAAACCGTACCCCAGAATATCTCCCATCGAGCGTACAGCAAGCGTCTGAATGCATCCTTGCAGAGCAAAGACTAATGGAACGAACAAGATGAGTCGTTTCATGATTCCCGGGGAAAGACTGCGCAAATCCGACCGTGAAGATAACGAAAAAAGTGCGTGATTCAAACCTGGACCAAGTCTCGTCAGTGTCTCAGTTTCTGACACGGCACTCCTGTTCGAGGATTCCTGCCGACATTTCTTTTGTCGTGACGTGTGTTACGCCGTTACAAACTTGGTCACATCCTGGGCTCGACGTGCCGGGACGTGCCGACCAACAATCAACGGCATCGTTCCTCGGTACTGCAGAGTGCAGAACGCGACGATCGAGAATTTGCAGATCGATGAAGCCGCGACCGATCAAGTCGTCGGCCTGCAATCGTAATTTGACAGTTGGTGGAAAAGGAGGTACTTTTCCGTGCCATAAAACTACCGCTGAATGTTTTCATTTTTCCTTCACGGCGTATGCGAATTCTTCTTGTAGAGGACGAACTCAAAGTAGCTCGATTCGTTCAACAGGGGCTGGAGGCAGAAGGTTACGAGGTGGAAATCGCTGCCGACGGGAAGCTCGGCGAAAAAAAAGCGCGGACCGAATCGTTCGATCTCATCCTTCTCGATATTTTGCTCCCGAAGAAGAATGGGTTTGAAATCCTTCAGGCACTCCGAAGCGAGAAGATCAGGACTCCCATCATCATGCTGACCGCACGAGGGACGACCGAAGATATCGTCAGTGGTCTCGACCTGGGAGCCGATGATTACCTGACCAAACCGTTTGCGTTCGACGAGCTGCTGGCCCGGGTGCGTTCGCACCTGCGAAGAGGCTCTCAGAACAAAACCATCCTGAAGCTCGCAGATTTGCAGTTGGATACGGTTACCCACAAGGCCTCACGAGGCGGCAGTCAGATTGAACTTACCACCCGTGAGTATGCACTCCTGGAATTCTTTCTAAGAAACCCTTCCGTTTTGTTGAGCCGGACGCAACTGGCAAAAGAGATCTGGGGGTTCAGCTTTGATCCCGGCACCAATATCGTCGATGTGTACGTGAATCACCTTCGCAAGAAAATCGACAACGGGTTTCCAGTGAAGCTCATCCATACCGAGCGCGGGAAGGGATATTTCTGTTCCGACAGGGCGCAAGTGAAGGCAGGAAAATGAGATTCTTTCACTCTATCAGGACAAAACTGACACTGTGGTACGCAGCCTGGTCCGCGGCTACGCTTCTTGGTTCCGGCCTCATTGGCTATCTTGTCCTCCGCGAAACACTCGAAAGCAACCTCGACCGTTCGCTTCGCAGCGAGATCAAGTGGGTCAACGATTTCATCGAGCCCACTGCAAAAAAGATCAAGCTGACAAAGTCAGCCCTCCTTGAACTCAACAGGATCAAACAAGAGGCATCGGCGTCGGAAGACTCGACCGACGAGGATGTTACCCCGGAGGAGCGCGAGCAAGTCGACGCGATGTGGAACCAGATCTATCAACATACGCTCCTCAGCCCGCGGCGTCACTTCATTCAAATTGTGGACCGGAATGGCCAGTTATTGTATCG
>Ga0335081_10010807_pt1 | contig 14756 bp, 10 predicted proteins | sample Lox_Sample_35_FD_206713 | JGI IMG/M metagenome (GOLD analysis project Ga0335081, IMG submission 206713) | Soil microbial communities from Loxahatchee National Wildlife Refuge, Florida, United States - Lox_Sample_3.5 | ecosystem: Environmental > Terrestrial > Soil > Wetlands | place: USA... | reverse complement strand
GCCGGCACCGTGATTGTCGAGAATCCGCACACCGGAGAAATTCTGGCCCTCGCCAACCGGCCGACATTCAATCCCAACCTGCGCAAGCAGGTCACCCCGGCGGCGCTGACCAACCGAGCCGTAAGTTTCATCTATGAACCCGGCTCCGCGTTCAAGGTGGTTACAATTTCTGCGGCGCTCGAAGAGAAGCTGACGAATCCCAACGAAATTTTCGACTGCCAGATGGGATCGATCACTTACAACGGAATGCGCATCCGCGACGCGAAGCCGCACGGCCTGCTGCCGGTGTGGGGAGTGCTGGCGGAGTCGAGCAACGTAGGCACCATCAAAATCGCGCTGCGCCTGGGCGAAGACCGCTACTACCGGTATATTCGCGCCTACGGATTTGGCCAGCAGACAGGGATCGAACTGCCCGGCGAGACGCGCGGCATCACCAAGCCTCCCAGCCGGTGGTCGAAGGTTTCGATCGCAGCGCTCTCGATCGGGCAGGAAATCGGGGTTTCGCCGATCCAGTTGGCCGGGCTGATTTCAACCTTCGCAAACGACGGAGTCTATGTGGCGCCGCGCATAGTCGCGGGAACTGTGCCTTCGCAGAGTGGAGTGCAAACTGTCGCATTTCACCCGGCTGACGGGCGGCGGGTGATTTCTTCGTTCACGGCGGCCGAGATGCGCTCCATGATGCAGAAAGTCGTACTCGAGGGGACCGGTCGCCGGGCGAGCTTGGAAGGCTATTCATCGGCAGGAAAGACGGGCACGGGGCAGAAGGTCGATCCCGCGACTGGAGCGTATTCGAAAACAAAATATGTTGCGACGTTCGCGGGATTCGCTCCGGTCAACAATCCGCAGATTGTGGTTTGCGTGATTCTCGACTCGGCCGTGGGACCGCATCAGGGCGGAGAAGTTTCTGCGCCGGTATTTCATCGCCTCACGCAGCAGGTGCTCGAATATCTGCACGTCGCGCACGATCTGCCGCTCGCGCCGAAACATCAGCTGTTGCTGGCGCAGTCCAAAACAAAGGACGCTGACCTGGCTGACGACACACCCGATCATCCCGGCGAGCCGCTGGATACGGCAGAAGCGAATGAAGATGTTGCCAATGTGCCGAAGACGGAGACTGCAGCGCGGACCCGCCCCTTCGACCAGCTCAGGGCAGGCTCTGAGCGTGAGTCGAAGGGACCCTCCCCCGCAAACTCGGATGTCCAGGTTACGCCAGCCGCCTTGCGCGAGCCCATGGCACGGGGCTCGGGTGCATCGGTTGCTGCGCTGAGAGGCCCCCCGACTAAAGGCCCGACACCGGCGCCACCGCAGCCGTTGCCCACGACCGGCACCGTGGTTCTCGATGTGGAACAGGGTGGAGTTGTCGTGCCGTCGTTTGTGGGCAAGACGGTGCGCGGGGCGATCGAAGCCGCGCAAGATTCCGGTCTTGAACTCGAAGCCGTGGGGAGCGGAGTGGCCCGACAACAATTCCCCGCCGCCGGAACCCACGTTCAGGCGGGCTCTCGCGTGACAGTGCAATTCGGAAAGTGAAACAAAATCTCAACCACAGAGGACACAGAGGGACACAGGGTAAACAAAAAGCGCCTCTGTGTTCTCTGTGCCCTGTGGTTGCGCCTTTTCCTCGTTTGACCCGCCGAAAAACCGCGTGATACGGTAATCAGTCACAAGTTGTTCATTCAAGTATCCTGCGAGACCAGCCGCTCGTGATTGAGGTTTCCATTGTCTTCGGTTGAGGCGACGCCCGCCATCCGCAAAACTGCGCTGAACGCCGTCCATCGCCGGATGGGCGCGAAGATGGTGGAGTTCAACGGCTGGGATATGCCGGTCGAGTATCCCGCGCCGCTCGGCGGCGGCATCATCGCCGAGCACATGGCCGTCCGCACCGGTGTCGGCATTTTCGACGTCAGCCATATGGGCGACATCCGCCTCGCCGGACGGGAGGCGCTCGCCGCGGTACAGCACATCTCGATGAACGACGCGTCACGGCTGGCCATCGGCCAGGCGCAGTATTCCGCGATGCTCTATCCGCAGGGGACGTTCGTCGATGATGTGATCGTGCATCGGCTCGGCGAGAACGAGTATTTGATCGTCATCAATGCAGGCACGCGCGAGAAGGATTTCAGCTGGGTGCACGACAACACGCGGCAGTTCGAGTGCGAAGTTGAAAATCTCTCGGACGACTTTACGCAGATCGCGATCCAGGGGCCAAAAGCGGTCAACTTGCTGCAAAAACTGACCGACGCGAATTTGAGCGCTGTGAAGTTCTACTGGGTCACGCGCGGGCGGCTGTGCGGCCTCGACCATATTCTGATGGGCCGCACGGGGTACACGGCTGAAGACGGCTTCGAGATTTACGTTCCTGCCGACGAGGCAAGCAGTGCCCGCGTCTGGAACGAAATTCTTGCAGCCGGGAAGGAGTTCGGTGTCGTGCCCTGCGGGCTGGGAGCGCGCAACACGTTGCGCCTTGAAGGCAAGCTGCCGCTCTACGGCCATGAGATTTCCGATACGATAAATGTCTGGGAAGCCGGGCTCGAACGCTTCTGCAAAATGGAGAAAGTCGAGTTCGTGGGCCGGGAAGCGCTGGAACAGGCTAGGGTCAAGGATTTGAGTCGAATGCTGGTCGGGTTAGAGATGACCGAGCGTGGCATCGCGCGCGACGGATATCGAATGCTCGACACCGCAGGCCGCGAGATTGGGTCCGTGACCAGCGGCTCTCCGGCACCTTACCTGAAAAAGAATATTGCGTTAGCGTATGTGCCGCCGCAATTTGGCGCGGTCGGTACGGCAGTAAAAGTGGAGATTCGCGGGCAGCGCGCGGGAGCGGTGGTGGTTCCCACGCCGTTTTACAAGCGACCGAAAAAAAACTGATTAACCACCGAGGACACAGAGATTCACGAAGGTTCACCCAGGAGCTAGAGGCTTTTATGGCTTACCCAACAGACCGCAAATACACGAAAGAGCACGAGTGGATTCAGGTGAACGGTGCGACTGCGGCCGTCGGCATCACCGACTACGCGCAGGAGTCGCTGGGAGACATCGTGTTCGTCGAGGTCCCCAAAGTCGGTGCAGAATTGGCTGTGGGCAAGACTTTTGGCACGGTCGAATCGGTCAAGGCGGTATCAGACCTGTTTGCTCCGGCATCAGGAACCGTCACCGAGCTCAACACCGAGTTGGCGACGTCTCCCGAAAAGGTGAATAAAGACCCCCACGGCGCGTGGATGGTCAAGATCACGCTGAAGAATCCCGGCGAACTGGATGCGCTGCTTTCCGCCGCCGACTATGAGAAATTCGTGGCCGAGGAGTCGGGACACTAGGAATTTCGAGTTTCGATTGCCGATTTCCGAATTACGCGGTGTCGCGTCGACTTCTTAAATCGGCAATCGAAAGTCGGAAATCGAAAATCTTCCTATGCGCTATCTTCCTAAATCTCCCGCCGACCGCGAAGCCATGCTGAAAGCGATCGGGCGGCGCTCGGTGGATGAACTGTTTGAGCCGATTCCCGCCGAGTATCGTCTGAATCGCAACCTGAAAATTCCCCGCCAGATGGCGGAGTCGGAAATCGTGGACTTCTTTCGTCAGCGCTCGCGCGAAAACGGCGAGGGTTACACCAGCTTTCTCGGCGCCGGCGCCTACTTTCACTATCGGCCGGTCATTATTGATTCCCTGATTTCGCGTGGCGAGTTTCTCACCGCTTACACGCCCTATCAGGCGGAGATTTCTCAAGGCACGCTGCAATCCATCTTCGAGTTTCAGACCATGATCTGTGAGTTGACCGGCATGCAGGTCGCCAACGCCTCGATGTACGACGGTTCGACCGCCGCGGCGGAATCCGTGCTGATGGCGGTGCGGCTGACCGGACGAAGGTCGGTCGTGGTGGCACGCAGTCTGCATCCGGAGTATCGCGAGGTCCTGGCGACATACGCTGCGCATCAAGGCATTCCGCTCACGGTTGCCGACTATGGGGACGAAGGCCGGGTGACGGTCAAAGACCTGGAAAAGTCGATCACGCCTGAAACCGCGTGCGTGCTGGTGCAGTCGCCGAACTTCTTCGGCACGCTTGAAGATGTCGCGGCCATCGCCGATCTCGCTCACAAAAACGGAGCAATGCTGGTGGTCTCGGTTGCCGAAGCCGTGTCGCTGGGTATCGTCGAGCCGCCGCGCGAAGCCGACGTCATCGCCATGGAAGCGCAGTCCTTTGGCGTGCCGCTGGGATTCGGCGGGCCGTATTGCGGCGTGATTGCGACCCGCGAAAAATACGTCCGCCAGATGCCCGGTCGCCTGGTCGGACAAACCACCGACAAACTGGGCAAGCGCGGGTTCGTGCTGACACTGGCCACGCGCGAGCAGCACATCCGGCGCGAGAAAGCGACCTCGAACATCTGCACCAACCAGGCCCTGGTCGCGCTGATGGTCAACATCTTCATGACGGTGTATGGCAAGGTCGGGCTCAAAGAACTCGCAAAGCAGAATCTGGCGAAGACAGCGTATGCCGCGGCCCAGTTCGCCAAGCATGGGAAAGTCTTGTTCAGTGCCGCGCCGCGCTTCAACGAATTTGTGGTGACGACGAGCGAGACTCCACAGGCGATCAACAGCCGCCTGCTGGGTCACAAAATCGTTGGAGGATTGCCGCTGAAGAGGTTCTATCCCGAACTGGGGAACGCAGCGTTGTGGTGCTGCACGGAACTGACGACACGCAGCGCGATCGACACGGCGGTCGGTCTGGTGGCCGAGAGCGAGCGCTCGGTGCGGTCAGCCAAGGAAGAAGTGGAAGAGGTGGCGCGATAGCCGTGCTCAACGAAAACGCTTGTGGTACCTGTCGGGGTGACGGCAAGTGCGTGGACTGTTACGGGTCGGGAACCAACATTCATCTCGATGAGGGTGAACCTGTATGCCGAACCTGCAGAGGCACCGGCAAATGTCAGAGCTGTGAGAGGACCGGAGTCGCATCAGCGATAGAACCCGGGATTCTCGACCTGGGGCTGGACACGTTATGAAGCGCATGACCCGCAAAGCGACGCATCACGTCAATCAGAACGAGGGACTGATTTTCGAGAAGTCCTCGCCAGGCAAGGCGGCGTGGAAGCTTCCGCCGCTCGACGTGCCTGAGGTCGATGCCGGACATCTTCTCGGCGCCTCCGCAAGAAAAGATCTGGGCAATATGCCCGAAGTCAGCGAGATCGAGATCATCCGTCACTTCACGCGTCTTTCTACCTGGAACTACGCCATCGATCTCGGCATGTACCCGCTGGGCTCGTGCACCATGAAATATAACCCAAGGGTGAATGAAGCTGTCGCGCGCGTGGAGGGAATTGCCAACGCGCATCCCTATCAGCCGGAGAAAATTTCCCAGGGCGCTCTGCGCATCATCAAGACGCTGAGCGAGTGCCTGATCGAAATCACCGGCATGGATGCCATCACTCTGCAGCCCGCCGCCGGAGCGCATGGCGAGATGAGCGGCCTGCTGATGGTCCGCGCCTATCACCAGTCGCAAGGCAACCCGCGGAAAAAAATTCTGATTCCCGACTCTGCGCACGGAACCAATCCGGCCACGGCGGCGATGGTGAATTATGCGGTCGAAAATCTGAAGTCGGATTCTCGCGGCATGGTGGAACTCGCGGCGCTTGAAGCGCAGATGAACGAAGATGTCGCCGCACTGATGCTGACCAATCCCAATACCCTGGGCGTCTTCGAGCAGGACATCATTAAGATCGCCGCCATTCTCCACGCCAAGGGCGGCCTGCTCTACATGGACGGCGCCAACATGAACGCGCTGGTGGGCAAGGCACGGCCCGGCGATTTCGGTGTGGACCTGATGCACCTCAACCTGCACAAGACTTTTTCCACTCCGCACGGCGGCGGCGGACCGGGCTCGGGGCCGGTTGCGGTCAAGAAAGCGCTCGAACCTTTCCTGCCGAAGCCGGTAGTCGTTGCCAACGCCGATGGCACGCTGGCGTTCGACTACAACCGTCCGAAGTCGGTCGGCCGGGTGCGCGCTTTTTACGGAAATTTCGGAATGTTTGTGCGCGCTCTGGCGTACATCCAGGCGAACGGGCCGGACGGCCTGCGCCAGACCACCGAAGACGCCGTGCTCAACGCCAATTACATCCGCCAGGGGCTTGCGGGCGACTACGATCTGCCGTACTCGACGCCAACCATGCACGAAGTCGTCTTCAGCGACAAACTGCAGGCGAGGAAGGGCGTGCGCACCATGGATATCGCCAAGCGCCTGATTGACTACGGTTTTCATCCGTATACGACGGCCTTTCCCCTGATCGTGCCGGGTGCGCTGATGATCGAACCCACCGAGAGCGAATCGAAGGAAGAACTGGATTTGTTTATTGAAGCCATGAAGTCGATCGCAGCTGAAGTGGAAGAAGATCCGCAAATGGCGCTCGATGCGCCGCATTCCACGCGAGTTTCACGGCTGGACGAAACCGCGGCAGCGAGAAAGCCCGTGCTGCGCTGGAAACCCGGCGACTGATTTCCGATTGGCGATTTCCGATTGTCGATTGCAACTCGTTCTGTTCACCTCTTCAATCGGCAAGCGCAAATCGAAAATCTGAAATCCCGCCCCGTTGCCTTCCCTGTTTCCTCCTGTGTTCCTCGGTGCCCTCTGTGGTTAAATCCTTCTATTGTCTGACAAGTCAAAAATCAGCCTGTTCGCGTCTGCTGAGAAGCGCAACGCAGTCGTGTGCTTGTTGCTTGCGGCTGCCACGCTCGCACTGTACAACCCGGTCAACAGTGATCCATTCGTAAACTATGACGATGACCGCTACGTCACCGAGAACACGCACGTGCAGCAAGGTCTGACCAGACAGACCGTGGTTTGGGCGCTGACTTCTATGGAGGTGGCGAACTGGCATCCGCTGACCTGGATGTCGCACGCGCTTGACTGTTCGCTATTTCACCTCAATCCTGCGGGCCATCATTTCACTAGCGTGCTGCTGCATACCGTGAACGTAGTCCTGCTGTTTCTGCTTCTGATCTGGGCGACCGAATGCCTGGGCCCGAGCCTGTTCGCGGCCGTTCTGTTCGCGCTTCATCCCATCAACGTCGAGTCGGTGGCCTGGATTGCCGAGCGCAAGAACGTTCTCTGTACAACGTTTTTCCTGCTTGCCCTGTGGGCCTATGGCTGGTACGCCCAAAAGCCCGGCTGGAAGCGGTATCTGGCGGTAGCAGCGCTGTTCATCGCTGCGCTGGCAGCGAAGGCAATGGTGATTACGTTACCCTTTGTACTACTGCTCGCGGACTACTGGCCCCTGAATCGAGTGGCGGCGCCCGGCCGGGAATCGGAAGCGATGCCAGCGTCCACATGGCCGCGTCTCGTTGGGGAAAAAATACCGCTGTTTTTCGTTTCTGCCGCCGACGCAATCGTCACCATGCAAGCCCAGCAAGCCAGCGGGGCAGTACGATCAAGCGCGCAGTTCTCTCTTGCCATTCGCTTGGCTGACGCGATCTACGCCTACGGCATGTATCTGTGGAAGATGATCTGGCCGGCACGCCTCGCGCCGCTCTATCCGCATCCGGGAGATTCGCTCGCAGCGCGGCAAGTCGCTGCCGCCGCATTGATTCTGGTGGGGATTTCCATTTTAGTGTTCCGGTTCCGCAGTCATCGTTACCTGGTTGTGGGATGGCTCTGGTTCCTCGGAACTCTGGTCCCCGTGATCGGTCTGGTGCAGGTCGGAGACGCGGCCATGGCCGACCGCTATGCTTACATCCCACTGATCGGATTGTTCATCATGATCGCGTTTGGTCTTGCAGATATAGCGCAGCACACAAAACTCGGCTGGTGGCAAGGGATCCCAGCGACGGTCGTCATTCTTGCCCTCGCGCTCGCGACGCACCGCCAGATCGGATATTGGCAAAGCAGCTACGACTTGTGGTCGCACACGCTCGCCGTGACGGAGAACAACTTCATCGCGGAAGACAACCTCGGCGGAGCGTTAATTCTCGAAGGTAAAGAAGAAGTAGCGCATCCTTACTTTGAGGCGGCGGCGCGCATCAATCCGCGCGATCCGTTGAGCCGCAGCAATCTTGGCACCTACGCGCAGACTCACCACCGACTGCGCGAAGCCATCGCGGACTATCAGCAGGCGATCGATCTGACTTCCGATCACGGTCTGCGGGCGCAGAACTACGCCAATCTCGGGGCGGCGCAAAGAGAGCTTGGCGAGGACGAAGCTGCGCGCGACAGCTTCGAGCAATCGCTGGTCGAGAATCCGAGTCAGTTCAACGCCTGGATTGGCCTGGGGCTGCTCGCCCGGAAGCAGGGGAATCTTGCGGAAGCGGTCAGCGACCTGTCGCGGTCAGTCGAGTTGCGCCCGACGGCTCAGGGGTACTACGAACTCGGACGTTCACTCGCATTGTCCGGACGTTCCGGCGAAGCACTCGATGCCTATCAACAGGCGCTGAAGTTGTCTCCCGACTTCACGGAAGCCCAGCACGGCGCGGACGTGCTCGGGCAGCCGAAGCGGTAAAGTTCGCTCAACCCTTGCTTCCAGTTCCCGCGTCAGCTCTTTCGCGATGTCACGGCGAAGAACGCTGCCGCCTCCTGCTCCACGTTCTTGCTGCCGCAGTGCGGGCACTTGGGCCTTTCTTTGTCGTGCTCGCGCAGCGTGAGAACCGTTTCGAAAGGCTTATGACAGTCGAGACAAACATAGTCATAAACGGGCATGGATACCTCCCGTGGGAATGACGTTGGGAGAATTGTACGCCGGAAAGAAATTGATGATTGTTGATTTTTGATTGTTGAATAAGCGCCGAGCAGCTCGCTCCTCAATCAATAATCCGGTAATCAACAATCATCAATAGGCGACGAGACATTCTACTTTGCACTGATCTCGACCGACGCCCGGGTTGTCTCCCAATCCATCCGCAACGCGCAGCCTGTCGCCGATTTGTCGTAGGAAATCGTGAAGTTCTCGACCGACGATGGCAATTTGGTAACTTTCATGTCCACGCGAGCCAGTTCATCGCTCTCGTATTTGTACGGGATGCCCCACTCGCCGGTTTTCTTGTTGATGATCAACGTCCACTTGTCCGCGTTGGGGACGGTGAAGATGGTGTAGCTTCCTGCCGGAACATGCGCGCCGCCGACCACAATGTCGGCGCTGGTCACGAATGTGGTCGCTTCGTTGGCGCCCGTGCGCCAGACCTGGCCGTAGGGGACCAGGCCGCCGTAGATGGTGCGTCCCTTCATGCGTGGGCTGGAATAGTCGGTTTTGACGGTCTTGCCGCCGCCAAGATCGCAGGAGGCAGACGCCGCGGGACTCGGACGATTCCCGCCTCCCATCTGGGCAAAGCACAGCGTGGTGAGAACGAGGGCGAAAAGTGTCAAGAGGGCGAAGCTTCTCTTCATGGTCTCTCCTTTTGCGTTGGTGATGTAGCCAAAAGCCTTTGACGTTTGAAAACCTGTTTGGTCAGCCGAGCCATTATGCGCCACGCAACGCGGCGGTTACAATCATCCGCATGCCGGCATTCGACGACAAGCAGGAAGAACTGGAACACTACGAAACCATGATGGGCGTGCCCCGCGGCCGCCTTGCCGTCACCATGGACATGATCACCGACGCCATGGCCCTGGTCGGCCAGCACGGTGTCTATTGCCAGAGCCAGCGCTGGCCGGGCAAGCCGGTCATGGACATCCAGATGATCATGAAGAGCCTGACCGGCGCGAAAGAACTGATCCAGAGCGTGATGGAAGAACTAAAAAAGGCTCCGTGACATTCACCACGGAGTCACGGAGGCACGGAGAAAGGCAAAATTGATCTCCCCTGTGGTTTCGCTCCTCTGTCGTGACGGGTTTTCTACGGCCTCACCGTTACCATCACCACGCCGTGCGGTACCACCCGAGCTGCAAATTTCCCCGTGAATTTGCCCAGTTCCTTGTGCTCCCACAGATCGCGCACCGATGCGCTTATCGTGTTCGGATAGCCGATATCTTCCCACTTCACTGAGATTTCCTGCTCGCCGCTGCCGCGGTTGAGCAAGACGACGGCGCGGCTGCCATCTCTCAGTTGCTTCGCCCAGACTTCCAGGTCGCCGTTCTTGGCGACGCGCTCGCCCTCGCGACCGAGGGCATCCTGATCCACGGCAATGACTTCTGTGTTGGTGAGGATGCCGCGTATGTCCGGCTGCATGTCGCGCAAGTCGTTGCCTGCGATCAGTGGTGCTGCCAGAATCGCCCAAAGACTGAAGTGCGCGCGGTATTCGCCGTCGGTCATGCCGCCATTGCCCACTTCGAGCATGTCGGGGTCGTTCCAGTGCCCCGGCCCGGCGAATGATTGCAGCCCGACTTGTTCGTCAACATTCTCGAGCATGCCGTTCATGCAACAATTGCCGTCGGGCCATTTCTCGTGGCCCGCCCAGCGATCGCCAATGTCGCCGGTGGTCCGCCACAGGTTGCCGCCGACTTCCTTGCCCCAAAGCCAGGGCTTGGCGGTGCCCCATTCGCAGATGCTGAGCACGATGGGCCGGCCGGAAGCATCCAGGGCCGCCCGCATGTTGGCATAAGAAGCTTTGGCGTCCTGCGAGGTCGTATTGCACCAGTCGTACTTCAGATAGTCGACACCCCAGGATGCGTACATGAGCGCATCTTGATATTCGTGTCCTAGCCCTCCCGGCCGCCCGGCGCAAGTTTTCGAGCCTGCGTCGGAGTACACGCCGAACTTCAGTCCAAGCGAATGAATGTAATCGCCCAGGGCCTTCATTCCGTGCGGGAAGCGCTGCGGGTCGGCCACGATGTTGCCGTTCGCGTCGCGGCTCACTTGCCAGCAGTCGTCAATGTTGACGTAAACGTAGCCCGCGTCTTTCAGGCCCGATTTCACTAGGGCGTCGGCCATGCCTTTGATCAGGTCTTCGCTGATGTTGCAGCCGAACTTGTTCCACGAGTTCCATCCCATGGGCGGCGTCAGCGCAAGATTCGCCGACGGTGACGCGCTTTGCGCGATGGCTTCTGTAAGAGTGAGTAGAGCGAGAAGGGATATGAGGACAACGAAGCGTATGGTTTTCATGCCCACGTTGTACCAGAAGCGGCGCAGGATTGGTAATCTGCAGAGTATTTTCGATCGTCACCAACCCACGCGCGAGACCAAAATCCGCTTACGGGACCTGAAAGGTGCCCACAGTGGTCAGATTCCGAGACGAGTTGCCCAGGTAAACCGTATAGGTTCCGGACGGAACCAGCCATGCGTGACTATTCGTGTCCCAGTAGGAGAGAGGATGTGACGAATCGGTGGCGTTCACCTGAATCGTCTCGCTCTGTTGCTGGCCAGCGGTCAGCGACACTTTTTGCCATCCCACCAGGCGCTTCGCCTCTCCTGTGGCCGGCGGCAATCCCAGGTATACCTGCGCCACCTCTGCGCCAGTGCGCGTGCCGGTATTCTGCAGGTTGAAACTCACCTGAAAGCTGGACGAACTGCCGGAAACATTCGCGGTGAGCTGCGGGTTTGAGATCGAGAAGGTTGTATAGGAAAGGCCAAAGCCGAAGGGGAACAGGGGCGTGAGGCCTTTGGAGTCGTACCATTTGTAACCCACATTGAAACCGTCAATCGTATAGTCGACTGGGAATGGCGTGGTCTGGTCGGGAGGGGTCGCGATCACCGGACGCGGCAGGTCGTTCATGCTCGCCGGAAACGTCATCGGCAGTTTTCCCGAAGGATTCACATCGCCGAACAAGATATTGGCAATGGCCTGGCCCCCATTCTGTCCTGGATACCACGCTTCCAGCACCGCGCTGACGCTACTCAGCCAGGGCAATACCTGCGGCCCGCCGTTCTCCATAACTACGATCGTGTTCGGATTTGCCGCCGCTACAGCACTCACCAGCGCATCCTGATCGATGGGAGGAGTGTGAATCACATCCGTAAAATTCAGGCTCGGCAAGTCCATGCCCTCACTCGCCCACTGACTTACGAAAACGATGGCGACGCTCGAAGAAGCGGCCAGCGTGGCAGCTTTTGTGGCATCAGTGCCGTCGTTGTATTGCACGCTTGCGCTGGTTTTGGCCTGGATCGCATTCAGAGGTGAAGACGGATCCCAGATCACTTGCGACCAGCCAGGCGGGTTGGGTTTTCCTTCAATTAGGGCCGGTCCTCCGACCGGGTCCACTTGTGCCGAACCGCCTCCGGAAAGAACTGCGATGTCCGCATGAGAGCCAATTACCGCGATTGACTCGACCTGCGCAGCGTTAAGCGGGAGCACGCCCGTATTCTTCAGCAGAACCGCACCTTGCTCTTCCATCTCCTGCGCGATCGCTGCATCCCCGGTTACGTCAATCGGCTGAATCGTGGCCGGATGGTCAAAGAGGCCGTTAGCGAACATTGCCCGCAGAATGCGATGCACCATGTCGTCGAGCCGGCTTTCGGGAACTTGCCCGCTCTCGACCGCCTGCTCGAGGCTCGTACCAAAATAAATGTTTTCCGGCTGTTCCTGGTCCAGGCCGTTCACCGCCGCATTGACCGTGCTGTGCGTGGCGTCCCAGTCGGACATCACGAAGCCCGGAAATGCCCAATCTCCCTTGAGCACGGTGTTGAGGAGGTAAGCGTTTTCACAGTCGTACACATCGTTGGTCAGGTTGTAGGAGCACATTACAGACTGCACACCGGAGTCATTCACCCCGATCTCAAAGCCCAGCAGATCGCTCTCGCGCCCTGAGCGATCGTCGATTTGAACATTAGCTGTGGCGCGGCCGGTCTCCTGATCGTTGAAGGCAAAGTGCTTGATGCCGGCGAGCACGTACTGCGCCTGAATTGCCTTGAGATGCGCCGCCGTGATCCGACCGGCGAGAATCGGATCCTCGCCCTTGGTTTCGAAGGTGCGCCCGTCGCGAGGTTCGCGTCCCGTCATGTTGACGTTGCCGCCCAGGTTCACGTTGATGCCGTAGTCGCTCAGTTCGGTGCCAATGACTTGCCCATATTTGGCCGCTTCATTGAGATCCCAACTGGCCGCGCTGGCGATAGAGGAAGGCAGGGCGGTCGCGGGGCCGACGGCATTGCCGACGCCGACGCTTCCATCGGCAAAGTAAAGATCGGGAATATTGAGCCGGGGAATGCCCGGAATCCAGCCGCCGGCGCCGCGCGGCAGCGTGTAGTTCCACCAATCCAGAGCAGCGCCTCCGTGGACGAGTTGAATCTTCTCGTCTATGGTCATCTGCCCGACGAGATAGTCGGCTCGCTCATCCGGGCTGGCGGTTGGAGGAGGAGGCCCCTTTTGCGTGGAACTACCGCTCCCGCACGAGGCTCCAGCCATTGACAGGGCTAACGCGAATGCTGCGCGGACAATGAATTTGTGCATGATGTCTCCATGGCGCCGAAACGGTCTCATTCCCGTGACCGGGCAGATCACTCGTTTGTAATTATCCCTCTGACGCTGCGGAAGAACAGTGCCCGAAATCACATGCCCGCTTGACTCGGCCACCGAACCTGGGACGTTCCCAGAAAGGGCTCTGCCTGAGGTTTACAATTCCGGGTTGTCACCGTGCCGGGGCTCATCCCGGGGAGGACTTTTATGCGCAGAGTTGCAATTCTGATTGCTTTCTTCGGATTTATTCCTTCGTCTGGCCGTTTGGTCTCGGCGCAAGGCCCTGCTGCCCCTGTTGGAATCTTTGAAGGCCACGGCGATGTAGGCACGGTCTTGCACGCGGGCTCGGTTGATTACGATGCCGCCAAGCATACGTACACCATCAGCGGCAGCGGCGAAAACATGTGGCTGGCGGCCGACGCGTTTCACTTCGTCTGGAAAAAGATGTCGGGCGACGTGACCCTGGCCGCCGATATTGCCTTCTTGACGAAGACCGGAAACGAGCACAAGAAGGCAGTGCTCATGCTGCGGCAGAACCTGGACGCCGATTCCGTGTATGCAGACGTCGCGCTGCACGCCAGCGGCCTCACCTCGCTCCAGTTCCGCGACGAAAAGGGCGCGATCACGCGCGAGATTCAGTCGAATATTTCGGATCCCACACGGTTGCAGATTTCGAAGCGCGGCGAATACGTCTACATGTCGCTGGGATCAAGTGCAAATGTGGAAGTTGCGGGAGGATGGCTGCGTATCCCGTTGCAGGGCGAGTTCTACGTCGGGGTCGGCGTGTGCTCGCATGACAAAGACGTAATTGAAAAAGCCGTCTTTTCCAATGTCGAACTGAGCCGGCCCTCCACGGCACCCGGCCAGCCCGTTCTCTATAGCACGCTCGAGACGATGGCCATTGATTCCGCCGACCGCCGCGTGGCCTACCTTGCGCCGGGCCGATTCGAGGCTCCCAACTGGACACGCGATGGCAGCGCGTTTCTCTTCAACCGCAACGGGCGCATCGAGCGCCTGCCGGTTGAGGGCGGCACGCCGCAGGTTCTCGACACCGGATTCGCCACGCGCTGCAACAATGATCACGGCATTTCGCCCGACTCGACCGGGCTTGCCATCAGCGACAATTCGCAGGAGGATCACGAATCGCTCGTCTACATTGTCCCCATCGCCGGCGGCACGCCGCGGCGCATCACGCAGAAATCTCCGTCGTACTGGCATGGCTGGTCGCCGGACGGCAAGACGCTCGCGTTTGTCGGCCGGCGCAACGACGATTTTGATATCTACGCGATCCCGGCCGCGGGCGGCGAAGAGACGCGGCTGACCACGGCCAAGGGACTGGATGACGGCCCGGAATATTCACCCGACGGCAAATACATCTACTTCAACTCGGAGCGCACCGGTCACATGCAGATCTGGCGCATGAAGGCGGACGGCAGCGAGCAAGAGCAGGTTTTCTCCGA
>Ga0335081_10010806_pt1 | contig 14756 bp, 13 predicted proteins | sample Lox_Sample_35_FD_206713 | JGI IMG/M metagenome (GOLD analysis project Ga0335081, IMG submission 206713) | Soil microbial communities from Loxahatchee National Wildlife Refuge, Florida, United States - Lox_Sample_3.5 | ecosystem: Environmental > Terrestrial > Soil > Wetlands | place: USA... | reverse complement strand
GGTGCGGAAGAACTCAGGATTGCCCTCCTGAGAGCAGCCGGGGATGCTGACGCGCAGATCGGGAGAGCCAACGAGTACGGACAGCGCTACCTCATCGATTTCGACATTGTCCGCCAGAATAGGACCGTGAGAATCCGTAGCGCCTGGATTGTCCGATTCGAGGAAGGGGTGCCGCGGTTGACGAGTTGTTATGTACCATGAGAAGTAAGGAAGGGCTGGCCATGACGGGCATCGATGTGCTCTCGGTTGTCGCGCTACTCGAGGACCTACCGAAGGAGGGCTTGGTCCGAGGTCAAGTGGGCACCGTCGTGGAGAATTCGGCCCCAGGCGTCTACAAAGTCGAGTTCTGCGATGACAGTGGCGCGACCTATGCTATGGTCGCATTAAAGGCTGAACAGCTCATGCGCCTGCATCACAAGCCAGTCCACCAGGCCGCATAGCGGCTAAGCTGTCCCGGTCACTGACCGGCTCTCGGTTCCGGCGCGGTCTTGGGCTGCGCTTCACCGCGGTGACACGTGTAGCAGGAGACGTGCATCTTGCCGTCCGGGAATTCGGCGTTGATCTTCTGCGCCATGCGGATCATCTGGCGCGCAACATCCTTCTTCGGGTTTTCGTCGCTGGCGAATTTGCCTTGAACATGGCAGTAGGAGCACTGCACGCCGAGCCCGCTGGTGAATGTGTGCATGATCTGAGTCACCTCGGCTCCGGTGGTGACCTTGAGAACTTTCAGATTCGTGGGATTGGGCGGTTCGCGTTTGGGCGCCGCTTCCTTTTGTTCCTGGGCAGCTAGAGTGAGCACAGGCACCAAGCAGGCGGCAAGCAATCGCAATCGCATTCGCATTCGCATATGATACTACCGGTCTCCGGAAGGCTGCCAATACTGCGGCAGGTTGGGTTTCGTGTCCCGCAGGATCTCCAGAATGTTGCGGAGGTCGTCCGCCGACAGGGTGGCAAATTTGGCGCTCTGATCGCGGCCTGTCAGGACATCATAGAGTCGCTGGTAAATACGGGCACGAACGGTGTCGGGCAGGGCGTCGAACGCAGGGCTGTACACCATGTAGGACAGCGGGTACCGGAACAGGCGCGTTTGCAGGTCGAAGTCGCGAAGGCTGCGGCCATGGCTGTCGCGCGGGCCGCGCTGCGGGAAGGTCGTTGCAAAGCTGGAAACGCCCTGAACCGGCTCGCGCAACGGAGCCTCGTCCACAAACAACATATACTCGACCGTTTGTTCGAGATCGGAATCGTACGCAGCACCCATGCGGGCTTCCCAGCCGAGGCGGGTGAGCAGGTTGGTCATCTGGGTCTGGTGCTCGAAGGTCATGAGTGCCACGATGTCGCTGACCGGTGCCAGGTAGCCCTCGGTGTTGAACTCGCGGGTCAGCGTGCGGAGGTTTTGACGGCCGCCGGCCGCCAGGACGAGCGGATCGGAGGGATCGGGAGCGATGGAGTTGGCGCGGTCGGGCTGCTCGCCATGAATCGCGTTGACGTACCAGCCTCCCCAGCGGTCGGCGAAGGGCGTGCGGTGATCGGTGATGATGGCGCCCTGTCGCGACGGCATGCCGGATGAATCGGGGAACACCGAGCCGACGAAGAGGCCGGGCACGCCCAACGTGGCAGCGCCCCGATGGCACTGCAAGCACTCTTCGCGGCGGGTGAGCGCGGGCTTGCCGGATGGCTGGACGTTGAGGGTATAGAAGACGGTCCCCTGTCTGGGGTCAAGAGCGGCGACTTCGATGCCCTCTCCGCCGCGCACCCACCCGACTGCGACCTCGTCATTGAAGTAGATGGCGCGCGGATTGCGCGGGCTGATCTTGGACGCCTGGAAGCTGGTCTTGGAGAAAACCAGGGCCTGCGAGTCGGGATTGATGTTGAGGTGCTCCAGCACGCTGGGCAGGTATCCGAGCCCCCCTTCGCGGAATTCTAGCGTTGCTGCGCCGGACACGAGCCGTTGGCTCAGTCGGGAGACGGGATTATCGAGGGCGCCGGTGCGGTACTGAATGGCGGGATGGTCGAGCGGGAGATTCGACACGTAAGCCTGCGCGAGGGCGGAGGGAACCGCAGTCAATAGAAGCGCCACTGTGCTGTAGGGCAGCTTGGCAAGCTGCGTGCCGGGCCCAGAGGGCACCCCAAATCGGCACGCGAGGCGCTTGCCAGCCGCCTCGCAGGATGCCATCCTGCCCCGCAACAAAAACCTCATGCGCTTGGGCCGCTAGTTGCCCCCAGGCCTTCTCACTGGTGGGCCGTCAGCAATATATTCGACCGACTGAAATCCCAGAGACATGGCGAACCGATCCAGGTTGTCTTTTTCAATCTGCTCGGCCGGCGACAGCGGCCGCGTATAGATATTCGCGTTCGCCTGCACCACGCACTGGTCGGACCGGCAGTTGTGTGAATTGGACGAACCGAGCTTCTCCAGCAGCGCCACGGTATCCAGATGCGGCTGGCCAAACCGGGTCGGGCCATTGGCCATGTCCGCAACCGTGTCGCCGGCCTTGCTGCGGGCCGTGACCTTGGCGCCCTTTTCCACCAGGTAGTTCACCATGTCGTTGTTTCCGAGGTAAGCAGCACCGTGCAGCGGCGTATAGCCGCGATTGTCGACTGCGTTCACGTCATCACCCAGCTCTACGCAGTATTTGACGGCGTCCAGTAAAGGTACCGGCGCATTCACGGTCCAGTTGGCGGCCCAGCCGATGCCGGCGGCGGCGTGCAGCGGAGTGTCTCCGGACTTGGTAGGCATCTTGGGATCGGCGCCGTGCTCCACAAGAAGCCGCATAGCGGCGGTGTCGCTCGATTGCGCGGCGCGCCAGAAGGGCGTGGCGCCGGCCGGGTCAACCCATGTGTAGTCGTTGGTGTACGACCGGAACCACAGCTTCTCGTTGATCGGCGCGTTGACGTTGGCGCCGTGCTCGATCAAGGCCTTCATCAGGTCCAGGTAGCCTGTTTTTTCCTGCTCGGTAGTGGGCTGAGGGAACCAGGCGTGAGGCGCCCACTGCACGTCGATCACGGCATACAGAGCGGTCAGACCGGAAGTGGTGGCCGGATTCGGGTCCGCGCCGTGGTCGAGCAGGTATCGGGCAAGGTCGAAGTGTCCGTTGGCCGCGGCCTCCACCAGCGGGCTGAACTTGTCGGCGCTGAGTTGGTTGAGGTTGGCGCCGGCTTCTACAAGCGCCTTCGCCGCTTCCGTGTGACCTTCGCGGGCCGCGTACAGCAGCGCCGTCATACCGCCCGTGAACTCGGGCCCGACGCGGCGCGGCGCGCGCGCGGCCACATCGCCGGCTAACGCGCGCGGCTTGCCGGGCAGAAACTCGGCGGATTGAAAGCCAAGCGCACGGCCGAAAGCGTTCAGGTCGGATTGGGCAGCTTCCAAAGCGGCCTTCGCGGCTTGAGCCGCAGCCGCGGCGTCGGCGGCCTCATCGGCCTTGTCGGCTTCTTGAGCCGTCATCGGCCGCCCCGCCGGCGCCGTTCTGGTCGCGCCTCCGCGGCCGCCTCTTCCAGCGGCAGGAGTGGTTACGATGTTGCCATCCTGGTCGAATCGAACCCGCTCCACCATCTTGGCCGGTGTGGCCACATTGGCGTCCGCGCCACGAGCCAACAGTAGCTTCACTACAGCGGCCCGATTCAGCGAAGCGGCAAACATCAGCGCCGTCTGCCCATGGGCCGATTCCTTCGCGTTCACATCCGCGCCACGGTCCAGCAGCGCTTTCACGGCGTCGGCGTTTCCGGCCGCGGAAGCAGCCATCAGGACGGTGGTGCCGTTGCCGTTGCCGGACATCACATCCGCGCCGGACTTCAACAGCGCTTCGATCATCGGGGCATCGCCGTTAGTACAGGCCAGATACAGCGGAGTGATAGCGCCATCGCGGGTCGCAGCCTTCACATCGGCGCCGGCGGCGAGCAGCGCTTTTGCCAAATCGAGGTCATCGCGAAACGCCGCCCAATGCAGCGCAGTCATGCCGTCGCCTTGCGCGCCATTGATATCGGCGTTTTGTTTCAGCAGCGATTGGACGCCGTCGCGGTCGCCCTGCATGGCCGCGTCGGCCAGCCGCGTGTCCGCCGCCGGCAGCAACGCCGCCAAGCACAGTCCCGCCAGTAAGCTCTTAGCTAGCATGTTGGCTCCATTCCGCCCAGCCTCAGACGGCGATTTCCCCGGTGCTGTCGCCGAACTTGTCCATGTCCACGCCGAGCTTGCGGATCATGGTCAGCAGGATGTTAGCCATGGGTGTGCCGTCATCGCATCGCACGTGCAGGTTCCCCTTCAGCTTGCCGTTGGCATGGCCGGCCAGGAAAACCGGCACGCGCTTGTGGTTGTGCACGTTTCCATCGCCCATGGGGCTGCCGTAAAGCACCATCGAGTGGTCCAGCAGGTTGCCGTCGCCATCGGGCGTGGATTTCAATTTCTCGAGGAAGTACGGGACCAGGCTGACGTGGTAGCGGTTCAGTTTGGCGAACTCGGCCAGCCGCGTGGGATTCTCGCCGTGGTGCGAACAGGGATGGAACGGCGTCTTCACCCCGCTTTCCGGGAAGACCCGGCCGCTCACGTCGCGGCTCATCTTGAACGCGGAAACGCGCGTCACGTCGGTCATGAAGGCGAGTACTTGCAGATCGAACATCAGCCGCACGTGTTCTTCGTAGGAATCCGGCACGCCCAGCGGCGCCGCCGGCAACTGGCGCGTCTCCCCGCTCGAGTTGTATTTTTCGATTCTCTCGATGCGGCGCTCGATCTCGCGGACGTTATCCAGGTAGGCGCTCAGCCGGTTGCGATCGCTCGGACCGAGATTCCGCTGCAAGCGGGCTACGTCGTGCGAAATCCAGTCTAGAATGCTGCGGTTGACCTGCTGGCGCGCGCGCCGTTCTTCCGGCGTGCCGCCTTCGCCGAACAGGTTCTCGAACACCATGCGCGGGTCGAGCGTCATGGGCAGCGGATTCGTCGGCGACGCCCAACTGATGGTGTCGGCATAGACGCAGGCATAGCCGTAATCGCAAGCGCCGGATGCATCCACCATCTCGATGCAGAGCTGGATGGATGGCAGGGGCGTGTCCTGGCCGAACTTCTGCGCGTAGACTTGGTCGATGGACGGACCGACAAAATAGTCCGAGCCTTCGGTCATCTTCGGATGCGCCGCGGTCAGGTACACCGCGCTCGAACGGAAATGATCCGCGCCCTCCTCGGCGGCGGAGTAAGCCGTGGCGGGATGGAGGTCCGTGTCGCTGATGATGGTGATGTAGTCGCGGTATGGTTCGAGCGGGGCCAGTGTCTGCGTGAACTCGAAATCGCGGCCGGCCTTTTCCGGCGACCAATAGTGCTTGTTGGAGCCTTCACCGGTGCTGCCGGCGGCGCCATGCACCATTTCGATGCAGGTGAGCCGCGTCGGAGGAGCGGCCGCGGTTTGTCGCAATGGCGTCTGCGCCGGGACCATGGAGTCCAGCAGCGGCAAGGAAAGCGCCGCTCCCATCCCACGCAGCGCCGTGCGCCGGGAAATATGCTTTTTCGTCACGAACTGCATCTGTCGCCCCTCACTGCCGCGGTTCGCCCGCGGCCATTTCAGTCTTTGCCCCTTCCGGTTCTTCGGTTCTTCTCATCTGGAACGGCAGGCACTTTACGATGCCCAGGATAAAAGACGAGAAACGATTGTTGTTGCGGGCGGCGTCGCGATCGATCGCGCGAACCACGGGCATGTCGCGGTAGTCGATCACGCGCCCCAATCCATACGCCAGGAGATTCTCGGTGAAGGTCCCAAGGAACGCATCGGTGTGCTTCAGCACGGCCTGGCGCAAGCTCGCCGGGCCATCGAGCTTGGCTCCGTCAAACATGACGCCCGTGGCGTCGATGGGAAACCCGCTGTCCTTGGTTCGCCATGTTCCCACCGCATCGAAGTTCTCGAGCGCGAAGCCGATGGGATCCATCATTTTGTGGCAGGCCGCGCAGACCGGGTCGGCGCGGTGCGCCTCCATCCGTTCGCGAACCGATTGGAACTTCGCCACATGGCCGGTGCGGCCCTCGGAGTTCTCGGGAAGCGCGGGAACGTTCGGCAGCGGAGGCGGCGGCGGCGTGCCGAGCAGGACTTCCATCACCCACTTCCCGCGCTGCACCGGAGAGGTGCGGATAGCTGTGGATGTGAGCGTCAGGATGCCTGCTTTTCCCAGGAGGCCTTTTCGATTGTCATCGGCGATTTCCACGCGGCGGAACCGGCTACCCATGATATTGGGAATGCCATAGTGCTTGGCGAGCCGCTCGTCCACGAAGGTGTAGTCGGCCGTGAGCAGCTCAGGGACGCCGCGGTCTTCGCGCATCACGCTGTCGAACAGCAACTCGATCTCGCGCCGCATGGAATCCGACAGCGTCCTGTCGAAGTTCGGGAACAGGTAGAGGTCCGGGTTGGCGTCCCTCAGGTTCTGGAGGTGCAGCCACTGGTCGGCGAAATTGGTTGCCAGCGCCTCCGAGCGGGGGTCGGCCAGCATCCGGCGTACCTGCTGCTCCAGCACGGCCGGGTCCTTGAGTTTGCCCTGGCTAGCTGCGGTGATGAGCTTATCGTCGGGAGCGCTGCTCCACAGGAAATACGACAGGCGCGAGGCCAGTTCCAGGTCGGACACGCGATAGTTCTTGCCGGGCGCGGCATTGGCGGGAACGCGTTCGAAGCGGAAAACGAATTCGGGACTGGCGAGGATCGCCTGGATCGCCATACGCACGCCGGAGTCGAAGCTGCCGTGGTTCCGGCCGGCCTGGTAGAAGCCCAGCAGGTCTTCAATATCGGTGTCCGTCAGCGGCCGTCGATAAGCCTGGCGCGCCAGGGTGGAGATGATCTGCTTGGCGCACGGGATCTCATCACTGCCCGCGGCCGGGCGGCATGCGAAGATCCTGCGGCGGTTGGCAGTATCCGAGATCCCGCTCACGTTGGTGGGCCCAGTGATGGAAAGCTCGTGGAGGTGCGGCAGCGTGGTGATTCCCGGGACAGCGCCGGCGCTCACATCTACGAGCGTCTGCTCGACCATGCTCACTTCGTCCTCGATCGGGCCGTCGGACTTCTGCAAGAACGACGCCGAGATCCGCTGCGCGCCGGCCTTGATCTTGATGGGCGGAGTTTTGAAGCCGTCATTGGCCAGGATCCACGCCGGGTTCACGTCGATCAGAGCGAAGCGCTCGCCGTTGACCGCCACTTCGACTTGTTGGCCTTTCCCCTGGTTGACCCCAAAGAGCGGGCCGGTGGGCGAATAATAGAATCCGAGCTTGATGATGTATTCGCCGTCTGACGGAAAATCGTGAACGACCGAGATGCCGCCTCGCGTCCCGAACGGCGTGCCTTCGACGTGCCTGGTCTGCGAAGCCACGCGCGGGATCGAGTAAGTAGTGGTGAGGGGCAGCGCTCCGGGATCGCCCACCGCCTCACGGCTGATCCGGCCGGCGGCGCGGATGTAGCCTTCCATCAGGGTCGGCGAGATGGTCAACACGTCGGCCATGTTGTCGAACCCGTGGCTCAGGTCATCCGGCGGCAGAAGCGCGGAAACATCCACCTCCACTCCCAGCAGGTCGCGGACGGAGTTGGCGTACTCGGTGCGATTCAGCCGGTGCAACGCAGGGCTGCCGGGATTGGGATGGGCCGCGGCCGCTTGATCGACCGCCGTCTCGAGCGAAGCCGCAAAAGCGTTCATAGTGGCTCCATTCGGACGCGGCATGCCTGGCGGCGGCATCAGGCCGACCCGCACTTTCCGGATCATCTTTTCGACCAGATCCGCGCTCTGCTCGATGCGATCCAGGTCCAGTTTCGTCAGCGTCATGCTGCCGCGCTTGAGCTGGTCGTTGTGGCAGTAGCCGCAGTATTGATTGAGGAAGGCTCGTTGCGACGCCGGAGTGGCGAAGCCGCCGCTGGTTTGCCCGCTCGCTGCGACCGCAGCAAACAGGGCTACGGCACAGCAATTCTGGAATCTCGACATCCCTCCCCCTCAGAGGTTCAGTCCCGGGAGCCACGCGGTTCGCGCGGCACTACAGCATTCCGCGGTGATTATATTAAGGATAGGGTCCGGTGTCAAGCATATAGAGAGACGGAAGTCACATAGGATTAACAAGATAGCGTCGGGCCGCGGAACCGCGGGCGAGCGCTTTGACGGGTACTGCCGAAGTCTCCGAGGCGAGCCTCTATCTGACCGTAGTGCGCATCGCGCCGGTGGTGATGCCGCCGTCTACCAGCAGAGTCTGGCCCGTAACATAGCGGCTGCTCTCGGAAGCCAGAAACACGATGGCGCCATCCAGATCATCTGGGAGGCCTGGTCGTTTGAGAGGGATCCGGTCGCAGATATAGTCGACCCATTCCTGGTTCTCGTACAGAACCCGGTTCTGCCCGGTGCGAAACCAGCCGGGTGCGAGGCAGTTCACCGTAACCCCGTGCCGGCCCCACTCATCCGCAAGGCACATGGTCAACTGCTTCACTCCGCCCCGGCTTGCCGTGTAGGGCGCGAGTCCAGCGGAACCGAAGACGCTGGTAACCGAACCGATATTGATGATTCGCCCGTATCGGCGCGGGATCATCGCGGAAGCAACCGCCTGCGCCACGAAGAACGTGCCGCGCAGGTTGGTGTCCAGCACCAGGTTCCAATCGTCCCAGCTCACCTCCGACGCCGGCTTGCGAACGTTGCAGCCCGCGTTATTCACCAGGATGTCGATTTTTCCGTAGGCCCGTTCGGCGGCTTCTGCAAACCGCATGATGCTGGCGTGGTTCCGAACGTCCAGTTCCAGAGGGACCGCGGTGCGGCCGAGGCTCTCGATTTCGCGTTGGAAATCGCGCAAAGACTCCACATGGCGGCTGGTAATGATCAGATCGGCGCCGGCGCGCGCCAGCGCCCGCGCGAAATATTGACCAAGCCCGCGGCTAGTGCCGGTGACTACTGCCACACGGCCGTGCAGATCAAACGCCTCGGTCATTCTCCGGTTCCTCCGCTCCAGGGCTCGACAATCACTTTCATCAGATTCGGCTCGTGGCGATAGAGGCGGGCAAACCAGCCGGCTGCGTCCTCAAGGGATGTGCGGGCCGTGATCAGATCGTCCACCCGAATCGCCCCGCTCGCCAGCAGCTCGATGCAGGCCGGATATTCGCCCGCGGACGCGCACGAACCCTGCAGCCGGATCTGGCGCGTCACAACCTCCTGCAGCGGCAAGTCTACATTGGCGGCAAGGTTGCCGATCAGCGTCACCGTGCCGCCCTTGCGGACGCACGCAACCGCCGTCCGAACCGATTGCGTCAATCCGACCGCTTCTAGCACGGCGTCGGCGCCATGTCCGCCGGTGCGCTCCCGCACTTCCGCCGGCATATCGGTCGTCCCCGAATTCAGCGCAACATCGGCGCCCGCGCGCCGCGCCATCTCCAACCGGGCATCGTCGATATCCACCGCGATGACCTTGCCGAAGCCCGCGACTTTAGTGGCCTGAATCGCGAGCTGGCCGATCATCCCGCAGCCGATCACCACGGCCGTATCGCCCGGCTCGTGCGGAGTCAGGCTCACCGCGTGGACTGCGACCGACACCGCTTCGATCATGGCCGCGCGATCGAACGACAAGGAATCCGGCAGCCGGTAGAGGATGCGCGCGGGCACCGCAACGTATTCCGCGAATGCGCCGTGCCGCCGGTAGTCGCCGCAGGAGACGCCCAGCACTTCGCGGCGATCGCACAGATTGATCTGGCCGCGCCGGCAAAAACAGCAATCGCCGCAACTGACAGTCGAATCGAATGTGACGCGGTCCCCCACGCGCCAGCGGTGCACTTCCTGGCCGACCGCGGCAATCGTGCCGGCGGCTTCATGGCCCATCACCAGTGGCGCTATCCTTCGCCCGGTCGAGCCGTCGAGACCGTGCACATCGCTGCCGCAGATGCCGCAGGCCCGCACGCTCACCAGAACATCGGCTGGGCCGACCCGGGGCTCTGGCAGTTCGGCGACTTCCAGGCGCATGGGATCAGTCAGGAGCAGGGCTTTCACGCTTCCATCTTCGCTCACGAGGGGCTGCCTGATCAGTGCGGACTCTGCTCTCTGCGTATACCTAATCGTCCCTACGCGCTTGCTCTGCTCGATATGGAGTAGAATCGTCGCCAGTGGAAAGCCCTAGTCGTCGAACACTCCTGCAAGCTGCTTTGGCCGCTGCCTCGTGGCAGGCCGCTGCGCAAGCACCCGCCAGGATGCGCCTTGGAATCATCCTTTCGATCTCGCCTGATCCCGATGCCGCCATTCGGCGTGTGCGCGACCTGGGATTCCCCACGTGCCAGGTAGTCGTTGGTGCGACGGATGGCGCGACGGCAGCCAGGCTTCGCAAAGCGCTGGATCAGTGCGGCGTCGAGGCCACGTCCGCTGTCTCCACGGGACCGAAGCCGGAGGTCTACGACTTCTACCAGGGGCCGCAGACCATCGGTTTGGTCCCGCGCCAATACCGCCAGGCACGCATCGCTCGCATGAAAGAGATTTCGGACTTTGCCCAGAAGGCTGGCATCTCCGCGGTGCAGGGCCACTGCGGATTCATCCCTGAGAATCCTGCCGACGAGTTGTACCCAGAGACTGTGGCGGCGATCCGCACGGTTGCGGAATATTGCAGGAAGAACGGGCAGAGCTTCCGCTGCGAGACGGGACAGGAGACGCCGATCACCCTGGTGCGAGCCATTCGCGATGTGGGTCTCGACAACGTCGGCGTGAATTTTGACGTGGCCAATCTCATCATGTACGGCAAGGCCAACCCGTTGGACGCCGTAGATATTCTGGCGCCGTACATCCACGGGGTGCATGCAAAAGACGGCTTGTATCCCACCGACCCCAAGAGTCTGGGCGCGGAGGTGCCGATCGGCGAAGGCAAGGTGAACTTCCCGGCGCTCATCGAAAAGCTGCGCCGCATCGGCTATCACAACCCGCTGACCATCGAGAGAGAAATCAGCGGGGAGAAGCAGCGTGAGGATGTTCTGAAAGCCAAGGCATATCTGGAGAAGCTGATTGGATAGCGACACACAGAGCACGAGCGAGACAGCTACCGGCCGCCGCGGCTTCCTGCGCGCCGCCGGCGCCGTTGGGGCGTTCACAATACTGAAGCCTCACCTGGTGCGCGGAAGCGCCGCCAATTCGGCCGTGCGAGTGGGACTGCTCGGTTGCGGAAGGCGCGGCAGCACCGACGCCAACAATATCGCGCAGAACACCGAAGCCCGAATCGTGGCGCTGGCCGACCTCTTCGACGATCAGCTCGCCAAGGCCAAACAGCGCTTCGACAAGCTGGCTGAGTCAAAGGGATACGCGGGCATCGTGCAGACCTTCAGGGGGCCGAAGGCATGCCAGCAGTTGATGGACTCCAAGGACGTGGATGCCGTGGTGATCGCCACGCCCGCCTACTTCCATCCCGAACACCTCGCCGCGGCGGTGGCGGCCGGCAAACACGTGTATTGCGAAAAACCCGTGGCGGTGGACGTGGCCGGCGCCAAGCGCGTGCTGGAGACCGGAAAGAAAGCGGCCGGGCGGCTCAGTCTCGACATCGGCTTTCAAATCCGCTCCGCTCCGCCGTTCGTGGAACTGGTGCGGCGCATTCAGGGCGGCGCACTGGGCGAAATCGCGGCGGGTGAGGCGCACTATTACAGCCCGGCGCCGGAGCAGCGTGCGTGGACGTCTTCCGGGGAAACCCTGCGGCTCCGCAATTGGATCCAGGACCGTGTGCTTTCCGGCGACATCATCGTGGAGCAGAATATCCACGTGCTGGATATCTGTAACTGGGTGCTCCAGGGGCATCCGCTCAAAGCGGTGGGCAGGGGCGGCCGGAACGGGCGGAGCGGGAAGCTCGACTGGCCTGGCGACGATTGTCACTCCCACTTCGACGTGGTCTTCGAATACGCCAACGGCGTCCACGTGAGCTTCAACTCCGTGCAGTTCGGGAAAGGCCCCTTTGAAGCCAGCGAGCGGTTCTTCGGAACTCGCGGCGCGTCACAATCTCCGTATAGCGGCGTGCTGGGGATCACCGGTGAGGAGGCGTGGACCTGGGCGGGCAGCGACCGGCCCGTCGACGGCGCGTTCTCTTCCAGCGGTTCGTTCTCCGATAATCTGGCGCAGGCTGATCCGGAGAAACAGAAGGCGTTCATCAACAGCATAAGTAGCGGGCAGTTCCACAACCAGGCGGCAGACGGCGTGGAAGCCGCGTTGACCGCCATGTTGGGCCGCAAAGCAGCCTATACGGGACGCGGAGTGACGTGGGACGAGATGCTGCGGTCGAACGAGCACTGGGACTCGAGGATTGACGTGAGTAAGCTGCCGCCAGAGCCGTGAGGCGCGCAGCGCACCCTCAGTCCTTTTCGGTGAACGACGAGATTTCCAGTTCCAGCGCCGCCAGTGAGATGGTGACGTCCTGGATGAAGAAGTACAGTGATCCCAATAGCGCCAGCAGGCAGAGGCCGAAACCAGGCACCGACACGTAGTCGACGGCCTTGCCCAGAACCTGTCCCGCAAAAAGAGCAAAAACTGTAATGACGACAAACAGGATGCTGACGGAACTCAGAATGATGGCCAGGCGAAGCATGCGGGCGCGCCGGTAGATGATCTTGACTTGCTCCACCAGCAGCTTGCGCCGCGCATCGCCTTGGGTCGCATCCAGGTCCTTGCCGAGTTCTCGGGTGCGTTCAATGACTCGGCTGTAGCGGTTGGTCATGCTGAGCAGGAGCAGGCCAACACCGGAAATCACGATCACGGGCGCGATAGACGCCGAGAGGATGCGAATCAATTGGGCGACCGGTATTCCCATTCAGAGTCCCGCCAGAAACCTACATTAGCCAGCCTAACAGACGCGGCCTGTTGACTCTGCCGGCGATGGGTGAAATGCGGTGCTATACTTCTGAGTTCAGCGATCCAACTCCTCCTGGGCCGCGTCGAGGCGGCTTCCATCAGAGTCGCACCAGCGTGACAGGCTCACTGTTTGAAGAACCCGGCGCGTTCGATCGAGATACCCTCGCCTCACGGCTGCGCGAGTTCGCCTCCCAGAACATCTACATCGGCACCAGTTCCTGGAAGTATGAAGGTTGGCTCGGCCAGATCTATTCGCGTGAACGCTACCTGGCTCGCGGCCGTTTCTCGCAGAAGCTGTTCAACGCCGAGTGTCTGCGTGAATACGCCGAAACCTTTCCCACCGTGTGCGGCGATTTCGCCTTCTATCAGTTCCCCTCGGACGAATTCTGGCGCCGGCTCTTCCTCCACGTGCCCGCCGGGTTCCGCTTCGCCTTCAAAGTGCCCGAGCAGATTACCTGCAGGGTGTTCCCGTCCCACGACCGCTACGGATCGCAAGCCGGCAAAGAGAACGAAGCGTTCCTCGACCATCAGATGTTGCAGGAGATGTTCCTGCGGCCGCTCCTCCCCTACTGCGACAAGACCGCGCTGCTGATCTTCGAGTTCGGCGCGTTTCGCTTGCCTTCGGGGCGCCGCGGTCTGGCCGAATTGGGCCTATTTCTCGACCGCCTGGACCCATTCCTCGCTGCCCTGCCCCCCGATTTCCGCTACGCCGTCGAGATCCGCAACCCCGAGTTTCTCGATAAGGACTATTTCGCCTGCCTGCGCAGCCACAACGTCGCACACGTCTACAACGCGTGGGCGAAGATGCCCGAACTGCGGCACCAGATTGCCATTCCCGATTCCGCCACAGCCGATTTCCTGGTATGCCGCGCGCTGCTCCGGCATGGCCGCGTCTACGACGACGCAGTGGGGCTATTCTCCCCCTACACCGAGATCCAGGATCCCAACCCCGAAGCGCGCGCCTCCATGCGCGTCCTGATCGGCCGCGCGCGAGAAAACAGGCAGTTCCTGTTTCTATTCGTGAACAACCGCCTGGAAGGCAACGCGCCAATGACGATCTTGTCTCTGACGGAACCGTGAACCGCCAGTTGCGGGACGAGCGCCTCTTGTCGTCCGCCGGACGGGGCCTCCGCCGCCCATCGCTACCCGCTGGCCGTGAACACCACCGCTGCCGACGCATCCTCGTTCATGAGCAGCCTGACGTACCACAACAGGAGCAGAAGCACAGGCGCTTCCGGCAGTTCCGCACCCGCCTGGGTGATTACCGACTCGCCGCCCTGCCTGACAAGTCCGCGCGGTCCGCTTAGCCTCACTACCACCATGCTTTGTTCGTTCTCGAAGGCCCACTCCGTGCCCCAGAAATTCTGGCAGCGCAATTGGAAGCGCCGGCCGGAGGCAAACTCCACGGTTCCGGCGCCGCTCCATCTCGGCGCGAAGACCGCGATGTCGTTTTCCGACCCGGCCTGCCGCACCGTGACGCGGGGCGAGAAGAACCCGGCCCGTTTGAATGTCCAGCGTCCGCCGCCGCACTCGCCCGTCGCGAGCGACCCCCACCCCTTCTCGAACTGGATACTGCCGATCGCCGCTTGGCCCGCTGAAAGCTGATGGAATCGGCGCGTACCCTTTGGCTGGGACCATTTCAAAGAAGCGTTGACAAACCGGCGCAAGTCAGTCATCGCGATTCTCCTTGTCGCAGCCTATCAGACTCCGGACCGCGAGGCAGGACAATGTTTTGTCGTCGACCACGCGAAGCGGGGCAGCGCGGTGTGCTTTTGAAGCCGCGTTGGCGCGCAAAACGCGCATGTTATACTCTTGATTTCAGCCACCCACCCGCGGGCCCGTAGCTCAGTTGGTTAGAGCGCTACCTTGACACGGAAGCCGGGTCAATGGGTTACGGTGAAGTTTGTTGTGGTTTCATAGACTTACGGGGAGGCGATTTGGACTCCATTTGGACTCCAAGACGCCAACCGTGG
>Ga0335081_10010805_pt1 | contig 14756 bp, 14 predicted proteins | sample Lox_Sample_35_FD_206713 | JGI IMG/M metagenome (GOLD analysis project Ga0335081, IMG submission 206713) | Soil microbial communities from Loxahatchee National Wildlife Refuge, Florida, United States - Lox_Sample_3.5 | ecosystem: Environmental > Terrestrial > Soil > Wetlands | place: USA... | reverse complement strand
CCAGGCGCGTTCTGCCACGGGAAACCGCCGAGCGCTTCCCAGATCTTGCCGGTCCAGCGGCGCAGCCGCACCTCCGCGCCGGCGCGATACCCGACCACGGGTTGCGACTCGTTGTCCAGCGCCAGCGATGGCCACGTGGGATTCGCGCCCGGTTCGCTGACACCGGAGCCCACGTTCTCCCACTGCCGTCCGTCCCACCGCTTCACCTGCACGGTGGCTCCCGCGCCGTCGCCTTCTTTCCAGCTCAAGATCGGATTGCCGCTGCTATCCAGCTTGAGCGTGACCGACGCCGCGACGTTGCGCGAGCGGCTCACACCTCCCGCGGAAGCCGATTCCGCCAGTTCTTCCCACCGCTTGCCATTCCACCGCTGGAGGTACACCTGATCGGAGCCCGACTGGTTGTCGATCCACGCCACTACCGGGTTGCCGTGCGCATCGAGCGCCAGCGATGGAAACCGCGCGTCGCTGATCTTCGCCGGGAACCCGGTCAGCCCCGGATGGTCTCCCACGTCCATCCAGCCGCGTTTGAACAGGCCGCTCGAATACCGCCGGATCCAGATGTCCGACTTGGAACCGTAATGCTCCTCCCACGCCACTACCGGGGAGCCGTCCGTGCCCAGCGCCAGCGACGGGAAACCGGAATATCCCGTGTTGGTCTTGCTGACTCCGCCTTCCGTGGCCGACTCCGCCAGTTCCTCCCACTGCGAGCCGCTCCAGTGACGGTAGTAGACTTCGTGGTTGCCGTAGCTGCGGTCCTGCCACGCAAGCGCAGGATTGCCGGCGGCGTCGATCACGACCGACGGCGCGAATGCCTCGCCTTTTGTACCACCGGCGCCGCGATTGGCCGCTGATGCGCCCAGCGGTTCCCACTGCGCGCCGTTCCAGCGTTCGAGGAAAATGGCGGGATTGCGGCCGGTTTCCTGGCTCCATGCGACTACTACGCGGCCCTGAGAATCGATGGCGATAGAAGGTAGCGTCGCCGGCCCGCTGAGAGGAATGGTGAGCGTGCCTGGCGGTTGCGGCATGGCGGAACGTGCGGGACTCTGTGCGCCAATCGGAACAACGAGGCTAAGGAACGCCGGGATCAACGCACGCACGGTTGCTGCCGTCATGGTAGCACAGGGGAGCGATCGGCTAGCAGCGATCAGCTATCAGCAGTCAGGGTTCAGCCAGAGTTTGGTTGGGCTGGCTCATGGCTGATGCGGTTCCGCGGATCGAGGTTCCTGCTGATCGCTGATCGCTTCCTCTACGCTCGCAGCGGTATCGCCGACCCCTTCAGATGCACGTCGGAGTAGCCGAGGTGGTTCAGCAATTCCCCCATCGAGCGCACCGCCAGGGTGGGGTTAACGGTCGGCCCGTGCCGCAACTCGCGCACGGACTTCACGCCATCCTTCTTGAAGAAGAACGGGAAGTAGGGGACGAAGACGCCACCCGGCGAGACGCGAAACCGCACCCGCGCCTGGTCGAAGGTGAAGCGAATGATGATGACGCGCCATTCCCGCTCCTCCTCGAATGCCGGCGATTTCATCCGCGCGATCAGCCGGCCGAGATAATTCGATGTGGCGGCGGCCCAGCGGTCCAGGGCCTCTTCGAGCCGCGCATGCTCGGGGTACGCAGTGCAACAGCGTTCCGCCGTGCCCACGTAATGGCGAAAGGCGCGCCGCAGCGCTTTTTCCTGCTCCTGGGGATTGTAGATCACGCGAACCAGTTCCGCGTATTCCGGCAACACCTTGCGAAGATCCTCGGCGGCAAAGCCGATGCAGTAGCCGGCCGACTGAGCGCCGTAAGCGCGCCACTGGCTCAGCAGATCGGCCTTCTCGCAGTAGCAGGACACGAAGTATTGGAAATCGGGCATCTCGAGTCCACGGCGGATGGCGGGCAGGCGCCGCTTCACCGGCTCGGAAATGCGCTCGGCGGCATCTTCGAGCAGGTTCGCGGTGAGCCCGCGGCCGTAATCCATCTCGGACGCATCGTTCATGTAGAGGACGTTGGTGCAGTGAACCTCGCCGGAGTTGAGAATTCCGAACAGGCCTTGGCCGGAGGTGTAGTGGTGCAGCAGAACGGGGCCCTCCTCCGGGTCGGCCCTTTCACCGGGGACGGCTGCCCGGAAGTCGGACTCGATGAACCGGACCGGGTCGTTGGGGAGTGCTGGTTGCGAATCGCTCATGCGTACAGAGTATACGGCGTGGTCGGGCGGCGCAGCGATTTATACAAGAGCAACCTGCTCTTCGGTTGGCTCCGCTCAACAATACCAGGGCTCCGTCAGATACGGAATCGTCGCGCGTGACTCCATCGGCGCGTCCACCGGAAATTCGCCGGCCTGCGCCAGCTGCCAGATCTTTCGAAAGATCTCCCAGCGGCTTGTCCGGCGCCGCTCCTCCCGCTTGATCAGCTCCTGCAACGACGCGCACAGCACATCCAGCCGGCCGTCGCGGTTGTGCCACGGATAGCACAGCCCGCGCGTATCGAAGGGCTGGATCATCGCCCGCACTTCTGGCAACTGCAGCAATAGCGACCCCTCCGGAAGCAACAACCGGATCGCCAGTTGGATCGGCGACACCTGGTCGGCCAGGTCCATTTTCACCAGCGCCCGCAGGAACTCGCGATAGCCTTCGAGCGTGGTCCACGGCGTAAACGGTATGAAGGTCGGCGCGAGCCCCAGCCCCACGCCGCGCATGATTCGCAGCGCCTCCTCGAAGCCCGCGCGCGTGTGGCCCTTGTCGAGCTTCTCCAGCAGCCGGTCGTCCAGCGATTCCACCGCGCTGGTCACGAACAGGCAGCCCGTCCGCTTCAACACTGGCAGCAGATGCGGATGCTGCAACAGGTGCTCCACCTTGATGGTGACGTCGTACGTCAGGCCCGGCCATTCGCGGTGCAGGGCTTCGACAATCGGAATGGCGTGCCCCGGACCGTTGAAGAAGTCCGGGTCCCCGAACGTGATGTGTTCCGCGCCCGCGGCCACCTGCCGCCGCACGTCTTCCAGCACGACCTCCTGCTGCACGATGCGAAATAGCCCGCGATACACCGGCACCACCGGGCAATGGCGGCACAAATGTTTGCAGCCGCGCGATGCTTCGGTGTACCCCACCCGCCGGGTCGATCCGTTCGTCACCAGTTGCGCGTACGCGGCTAGCGGCGGCAGCCCGGCGCGGTCCGGCACCAGGAACTGCTGGCGCGCCATCGAAATCAGCGGCTCCGGTTGCCGGTACGGTGGCTCTCCGTTCCTGGTCGCGCTCAGCCGGCGCGCCAGGTCCCGCAAGGCCGGTTCGAATTCGCCGCCGATCACGGTCTGCACGCCGGCGCGCCGCAGCAGCGAATCGTTCAGCGGCGCGTACAACCCGTAGCCGCACAGATGTGCCAAGGGATTCGCTTCGCGCACGCGGTCCACCAGCTTCTGGAACAGCCGCGTGGCGGTGTGCATTGGGAGGAAGAACGCGATCAGGTCCGCTTGTTCCACCGCCGCCAGCGGCAGCGTGCTGCACGAGACGTCCGCCAGCGTCACGTCGTGCCCATCCGCGCGCAGCCACGCCGCCGGCGACGCCAGCCCAAACGGCTGCCGCCCCAGCTCATACGTCGAGATCAGCACGATGCGCACTCCTATCATTATGTAGTGCGGCGGCGGCGCCGTATCATCACCGGCGCCTTTGCTAAAATGAACTCAGCATTTCCCACTTCCCCCATGATCGCCGCACCCACAATCGCCGACGAGATTCTTGACCTCAAGCGACAGCGCAAGGCCATCCTGCTGGCTCATCACTACCAGGAGCCCGAGATTCAAGAGCTGGCGGATGTGGTCGGCGACAGCCTCGAGCTGGCTCGCAAAGCGCGCGAGTTTTCGGGCGACGTCATCGCCTTCTGCGGCGTGTGGTTCATGGCGGAGACCGCGAAAACGCTCAACCCGGACCGCGTGGTCGTCGTGCCGGACCGCGACGCCAGTTGCAGCCTGGTGGACAGTTGCCCCGTCGGCCCCATCCGCGAATTCCGCCGCCGCAATCCGGACCATGTCATCGTCACCTACATCAACACGTCCCTCGAGGTGAAGGCCGAAAGCGACATCCTGTGCACCTCGCGCAACGCCGTCCGCATCGTCAATTCCATCCCGCGCGAGAAGCCCATCCTCTTCCTGCCCGATAGCAACCTGGGCAACTATGTCCGCAAAGAGGCCGGCCGCGACAACATGCGCATCTGGCAGGGCACCTGCATCGTGCACGCCACTTTCCCCGCGCGGCGGCTCGTGCAGGCCAGACTGGAACACCCCCGGGCTGAAGTGGTGGCCCATCCGGAATGCCCCGAATCGGTGCTGGCGATGGCCGACTTCGTCGGCTCGACTTCCGCCATCATCGAGCACTGCGCCGCCAGCCGCGCGCCCGAGTTCATCGTGATGACCGAAAGCGGCATCCAGCATTCGCTGGCCAAGGTAGCGCCTTCCAAGCGGTTCTATTTCGTGGCCAATGAGAACTGCAATTGCAGCGAATGCCCCTACATGAAGCTCAACACGCTCGACAAGCTGCGCGACTGCCTGCTCAACCTGCAGCCGCGCGTGGAACTCAGCGCCGACACCATGCGCCGCGCTCGTGTGCCGCTCGAGCGCATGCTCGCCGTCAAATAGATGGATTCCGCACCCCTCGTCGATTCCTTCGGCCGCGTCCACGATAACCTGCGTATCAGCGTCACTGACCGGTGCAACATCCGCTGCTTCTACTGCATGCCCGAGCACGACGTGCAGTTCGTGAAACGCGGCGAGATCCTCGACTTCGAAGAGATCGAACGCTTCGCGCGCATCGCCGTGCAGCTGGGCGTCACGAAACTGCGCGTCACCGGCGGCGAACCGCTGGTGCGCCGCGATCTCCCTTTTCTGATCCGCCGCCTCGCCGCCATCCCCGGCGTCCGCGACCTCGCGCTCACCACCAATGGAGTGCTGCTGCCGGACCTGGCCGGCCCGCTCTATGAAGCAGGCTTGCGCCGCATCAACGTGCACCTCGATACCCTCGACCGCGATCGTTTTTTCCAGATCACCCGCCGCGACGATCTGGAAAAGGTCCTCGCCGGCCTGGCGCTGGCGAAGCAGACCGGCTACACGATCAAGCTCAATGCCGTTGCAGTGAAGAACCTGGTGGAACCTGACATCGTGCCGCTGGCGCGCTACGGCCGCGAGAACGGCTTCGAGGTGCGGTACATCGAGTTCATGCCGCTCGACGCGCAGAGCCTATGGGACCGCGGCAAGGTGCTGCTCGCCGACGACATCATTGCGACCCTCGCCCGCGAGATCGCGCCGCTGGTTCCCATCCCCGATCCCGACCCGCGCGCCCCGGCTACCGAGTACCGCTTTGCCGACGGCATCGGCGCCGTGGGCTTCATCGCTTCCGTGAGCCGTCCCTTCTGCCAGACTTGCAATCGCCTGCGTCTGACTGCCGACGGCAAGATCCGCTACTGTCTGTTCGCCATCGAAGAAGATGATGTAAAGACGCTAATGCGCGGCGGCGCCTCCGACGACGAAATTGCCGCGCTCATCCGCCGCAACATCGCCGGCAAATGGGAAGGCCACGAGATCAACTCCACGAAGTTCGTGGCGCCGCCGCGGCCGATGTACTCGATCGGGGGATGAGCGATCAGCGATCAGCTTTCAGCAATCAGCTCCTGGTTAGAGGCACTCAGCCGCTGATCGCTGACCGCTGAACGCTGACAGCTAATTTGGCCTCGTCTTCCACCTCCGGTGAATCCACAACCACTGGTCCGGATACTCGCGGATCACTGCCTCTAACTTGCTCTGCACGGCCTGCGTGTCGCGGTGCAGGTCTCCGGTCATCGGCACCGGCGGATAAAACCGCAGCACATAGCGCTTCTCCTTCTCCTCCCATACCGCGAATCCCGGAATCACGGCCGCGCCGCTGTGTGCGGCCAGTTTGACGAACCCCGCCCCGGCGCACGCAGGCACTCCTAAGAAATCCACGAACACGCCCTCGTCGAGCGATGAATTCTGGTCCACCAGAATTCCGACTGCCTGATTTGCCGCCACCGCCTTCAGGATCGACCGCGCGAAGTCCTTCTTGAAGATCATGCGGTTTCCGGAAAGGCCGCGCCGCCGCTCCACCAGCCCATCGATCAGCGGATTGTCCAGCGGCCGGACCACGACGTGCATCGGCGAAGTGATCAGCGCGTGCGCGTACGCGCTCAGCTCCCAGTTGCCCAGATGCGCTGTGGCAAACAGCACCCCACGTCCTTCGCGCAGTGCGTTCTCGTAGTGCTCGCCGCCCTCGCAGCGGATCCAGTGCCCGACGTTGTCCCGGCGGATCGACGGGAACTTCGCAAAGCTCACCAGGAGGCGCGCGATGGACCGGAACACTCCGTCCACAACTTCCCTGCGCCGCCGCTCGTCCCACTCGGGCATCGCCATCGCCAGGTTGTCATCCGCGACGCGGCGCAGCCGCGGAATCGCCCGGTCCAACAGCCGCGCGTACGTGCGCGCCAACGAATGCGCCATCGCCAATGGCGCCCACTCCAGCGATTTCAAAACGCACAGCGCCAGCGCATATTCCACACCGTTCCGGATCGCCGAGCGCCGCCGCATGAAACCGCATTGTGGCACAAAAGCGGGTTAAAGGCCCGCGTCTTCACATCGAGAGGACCCGCATGCTGTGCGCGGCCGGTACGTTATCATAGTAAAAATTCCTATGATTCAAGACGAACTCATGGAGGGCCTCACTTTCGACGACGTTTTGCTCGAACCGGCCCACAGCGAAGTGTTGCCGTCGGAAGTCGACACGCGCACCTGTCTCACGCGGCAAATCGGATTGAATGTGCCCATCGTCTCCGCCGCCATGGACACCGTCACGGAATCGCACCTGGCCATCGCCCTGGCGCAGCAGGGCGGCATCGGCATCATCCATCGCAACATGACCATCGAGCGGCAGGCGGAAGAGGTGGACCGGGTCAAGCGCAGTGAGAGCGGCATGATTGTCGACCCCATCACTGTCAGCCCCGAGTTGCCCATCTCGGCGGCGCAGGAGCTGATGGCCCGCTACCGTATCTCCGGCGTGCCCGTCACCAAGGACGGCAAGCTGGTCGGTATCCTCACCAACCGCGATCTGCGCTTTGAAAACCGCTTCGACCTGCCTATCTCCGAGGTCATGACCAAGGACAACCTGATCACGGTTGCGGTGGGCACTACCCTCGAGCAAGCCGAAGCCATTCTCCACCGGCATCGCGTCGAGAAGCTGCTCGTGGTCGACGACCACTTCAACCTCAAGGGCCTGATTACCGTCAAGGACATTCAGAAGAAGCAGAAGTATCCGAACTCGGCCAAGGACAGCCAGGGCCGGCTGCGCGTCGGCGCGGCCGTGGGCGCCACCGGCGATTTCCTGGAGCGCGCCCAGGAACTGGTGGCCCGCAAGGTCGACGTCCTGGCCATCGATACGGCTCACGGCCACAGCAGCCGCGTGATGGACGCGGTCAGGACCATCAAGCGCAAGCTGCCGGAAGTGCAACTCATTACCGGCAACGTGGCCACCTACGAGGGCGCGAAGGATCTCATCTGTCTCGGCGTGGATGGCATCAAAGTGGGGATCGGCCCGGGTTCCATCTGCACCACGCGTGTGGTTTCCGGCGCCGGCGTTCCCCAGATCACTGCGATAGCCGAATGCGCGCGCGCGGCGCGTCCCGCCGGCGTGCCGCTGATCGCCGATGGCGGCATCAAGTTTTCCGGCGATATCACCAAGGCCATCGCCGCCGGCGCCGATGCGGTGATGATCGGCAGCCTGTTGGCCGGCACCGACGAGAGCCCCGGTGAGACCATCCTCTACCAGGGCCGCACCTTCAAGACCTACCGCGGCATGGGTTCCTTGGGCGCGCAGGGCAGTTCCAGCTACGACCGCTACGCGCAGGACCCCAACGCCAAGATGGTGCCCGAGGGCATCGAGGGCCGCGTTGCCGCGAAGGGCCCACTGTCCGAATTGGTCTACCAATTAGTCGGCGGCCTGCGGTCGGGCATGGGATATTGCGGCACCCACACCATTCGCGAGTTGCAAGAGAAGGCCCGCTTCCTGCGCATCTCGCCCGCCGGCCTGCGCGAGAGCCATGTGCACGACGTCATCATCACCAAGGAAGCACCCAATTACAGGGTGGAATAGGCGTAAGAGCAGGCCACTCCGAGTGCGAAACCGGCCCTTGAATTTCTAAGACGATAACGTAGTGGCGGCCTTGCGAATCGAACACAAGTGTTCGATAATGCGATTTCTTCGCAAGATGAAGGCCGTCGCCAGGCGCAAAAAGCTCACCTATCGCTGGACCCCGGAGCGTGGTTCGGGCAGCCACGGAACACTCTACCTCGGCGATCGTTTCACGGTCGTGAAGGACCTTAAGAAGGAGCTCGGCTCGGGCCTGCTGTCCGACATGCTTCGGCAACTTGGCATCCGCAAGGAGGACCTGTAATGTTCACCGCTACGTATCCCGCCAGCTTTCTGCGCGAAAAGAACAGCGAAGGCTTTCACGTCCGGTTTCCGGACTTGCCCGAGGCGCTCACTGGAGGATCCGATCTCGACGACACGCACGCGCAGGCGGCCGACTGTCTGGCCGAGGCCATTGCCGGACGGATCGCGCGCGGGGATGCGATTCCGGCTCCTTCCCGGCCGAAACGCGGCCAATATCTGGTCAGTGTTCCGCTTTACCTGGCGCCCAAGCTGGCTCTCTATCTGGCCATGCGCGAAGGCGGGATGCGGAACACGGAACTGGCCAGGCGTCTGGGGCTCAGCGAAACCGTGGTCCGCCGCATGCTGGACCCAAAGCACAACACCAAGCCCGAGAAGATTCAAGCCGCGCTGGCGGCGCTCGGAAAGCGCATCGTTGTCAGGTTCGAGGACGCGGCGTAGTGGTTCGAACAGCGCACGGCGTCATCCCTTCGCCCCGTACTCCTTGAAATCCGCCTTCACTGCCGCCTCCATCTCGCGCGCCGCGCCCAGCAGCCAGCCCTTCGGCCGCTTCTTCAGGTCGCTCAGCAGCGTGCTTGGCTTGGCGCTGCCCAGGTGAACGTTGGCGGTCTCCCAGCCCATGGCGTGCAACAGGTGCATCTCGTCACGCTCCTTGGGGAGCGCCGAAAGCTCGATCCGCGAGCAGTCCGGCGCCAGCCGCCGCACGATCCAGCGCTTCTGCAGCCGCACAAATGGGTCACAACAGCGCACCGCGCGGTCCAGAATCTCCTGATAGTAGATCTTCGCCGTGCCCTTGCCCTTTTCCGGCCAGACGCACGCCGAAGGCGCCAGCGCCTTGGCCTCGCGCGCCACCGAACCGCCGTGCCATTCCGCGATCGCCACGTAGCGCTGCCGTCCCAGGCTGCCGAGCCCGGCCACGCGGTGCACCGTCTTCCAGCGCATCCCACGCTCGGGCATCATCCGGTCAATGGCCTTGGCCACACCCGCGGGCGTCTTCTCCTTCAATTCCGGCAACCCGTGCAGTTTCTCCCAAAAAGGCTCCGGATCGTGCAAGCGCACGGTTGCCATGTGCCGCAGCGCCGGATGGTGCTCCGCCAGAATGTACGGCCGCCCGCCCGCTTCCAGCGCGTCCTGATAGCCTTTGACGATCGCGTCGATCCCGGTCTTCAGGTCGCAAGTCATTTCCGCCAGCAGCGCGCTGGTAGCCAGGCGGATGAGATCATTCGTGTAAGGCAGCCGCCACACTTCGTCGAAGTCGTTGATCCCCCAGATCAGGCGGCCCTCGATGTCGCGCCACGTCCCGAAGTTCTCTACGTGCAGATCGCCCACCGCCAGGACTGCCGGTGCGCGCGCTGCTTTCCCGCAAACGTCGGTCCACGTCTGCGCCCATCGGTAGTACGTGGCGCGCAGGAAGGGGAACACCGCCGCGCGCATCTGAGTGTGTTTCAGTTTAAGGTCCGGCTCCAGGATTTGCAGATGCCGGCCTAGCCAGGTTTCGTACTGGTCAGTTGCTTTCTTGATGTTCATGGCTCAGTACGCACAAGCTTCAGCTTGCGCAGCTTGTGCCCCCTATTCTCCCGCGGTTGCCGGCGTCAGCAACCACTTCAGCGTTCCCCGAGGCTCCGGCCCGAAGCGGTCGCAATCCACGCGCGCCAGCGCCGCCTTCTTCATGTCCACCGACAGCACCGGGCTGCTCAGCAGGAACGCCACCATGGTGCTCATCATCGGTTCATGGCCGGCCAGCAGGATGGCTGGTTCATCTTTGCGCGCGCGGAGTTCCTCCCACGCGTCGTAAGGCGATGCGTCTGGAAGCAGGGCGCGGGTCTTTACGATCTTGCCCTGGTAGCCGAGAGTCTCCACGGCCACGTCCGCGGTCTCCACCGCCCGCCGGTACGGGCTGGAAAGGACCACGCTGGGCGACACCCCCGCGCCGCGCGCGCGCTTGAGCACGCGCTTCAGCTTCTCGCGCCCTTCCGGGGTCAGCGCTCGTTCCGCATCCGGATGCCCCGGCCGGGCATTTTCGGCGATCCCGTGGCGCAGGAGATAAATTTCCATCAGGCCTTGGCCTTCCGCGCGGCGGGCTTCCCCGCGTGCACGCGCGGTAACTGCAGCCGCGACACCTGGCGCTGTAGCTCTCGGAAGATCTTGGGAATCGGCTGGGCCGCGTCGATCACCGAGAATTCGTGCGGTTCCACCATGCTGTCCAGTGCGCGGATCAGGCGCTTCTGGTAGCGCACGAAGCTCTCGTACATGTCCGGCCCGAACCGCAGGTCCATGCCGCTTTCCCAGTAGTCGAACGCGCCCCGCCCCAGCACCACGCGCGACACCAGGTGTTCCACGTCCGCGCGCAGGTAGAACACGCCGTGCGGCTTCAGAGCGAAGCCAGCGGCTTGTTCGATCCACTTGCGATCTTCGCCGCGCGCGATGGCCCGCGCCATGATCGAGAAGATGTAGCGGTCGGTCAATACCACGAAGCCGGCCCGCAGCGCCGGGATGATCTCGTTCTCCAGGCGGTCGGCGAAGTCCGTGGTGTAGAACAAGGTCATCGTAATGGGACCCAGGGTGTTGCCTTCCTTGGCCATCTTGATTCCCTTGCCCGCCAGCGCGGAGCGCGCCATGCCCGTATCCAGAACGGCGTGCCCTTCTTGTTCGAGCCACTGATGCAGCAGGGTGATCTGCGTGCTCCGGCCCACCGCGTCCGGGCCCTCGATCACGATCAGCTTGCCCTGCAGGTCCGACACATCGACGCCGGGGAGCGGTTCGCTATAGAACTGGAGCGGTTGCCGGTTGCGCACCGAATTCACCTCCCTCCGGGATGTGCAGGATACCGTTCTTCAAATCGTCGCCGATTTCCTTCACGACGATGTCGCGCATGCGGCGCTGCTGGTCCTCGATCGACATGGTGGCATCGATGACGTGAAACCCCATCTCATCCGCCATGGCTTCATACTCGTCCAGGATGCGCCCCTGGAAGATGCGGAAACTCTCCTCCACGTCGCGGGCCAGTCCCAGGTCCATGCCGGCCTCGTAGTATTTCAGCGCGTCGCGACCGCCTAGAATACGGCCCAGCGCCACGTCCAGCGGTACGCGGAAATAAAACGCCAGGCTGGGATGGATGGCGAAGCGGTACAGGTTGCGCACCCAGCGGCGGCTGACGCCGCGCGCCACGTCGCGCGCAAAGGCCGTGTATGCGTAGCGGTCCGCGCACACGATGGCGCCCGATTTCACCAGCGGCAGGATGTAGCTTTCCATCCGGTCCGCGAAGTCGGTGCAATGAATCAGGCTGAAGGTGGTGGGAGTGAACATCTCCTTCTTTTTGCCGCGCCGCGTGGCCTGCCGCACCAGCGGCGACGAATTCCATTCGCTGAACGCCACCGCGTAACCTTGCGACCGCAACCAGTGGCTCAGAAGCGAGATCTGCGTTGATTTTCCGGAACCGTCGATGCCTTCCACCACGATGAGCTTTCCGCGGTACCGGTTGGGTATAAAGAGCGACATAAGCTATGCCAGCGCTTTATTTTACACTCAATGCGGTTCGCTCGAACCGGTGTGGTGGCTGCAGCCTGCGGGGTCGAGGCCGACCTTACGGCCGATCGCGATTCTCCACCGTTGCCGTGATCAGCTCAGCGATCTCGGGAATCACAGCCTCGGGAAGCGCCGGCCGCGTCAGCATTTCCACCAGGGCCGTCAGATCCATCACGCGCGAAATCTCCCGCCATTTGTCCGGCAGCACGCCGCCATTCTCGCGGAAGCCTGCCGAGAAATGCGGCTCCATCCGCGGCCTGGGCTGCCGCTCGTACCGTAGCGCGTGGCCCACGTCGCTCAGGGAACAGCCGGAGTACGCGAACTCCCAGTCGAGGACCGCCGCCACCACCCACCTTCCGCCCGCACGATTCAGGATGATGTTCGGCGAGCCGAAATCGGAATGGACCAGGCACCGGTCCTCATTGAATGCCGCGAGTTGCGGCGCGCGGCTCCAAATGAACTCGCGGATGCGTTTCCTTTGCGAAGCGTCGAGATGCCGGGCCAGGTTCGCGGAAGCGAGCCACTCTTCGATCATCGCCGGGATCGGGTCCGGGCTGTCCACAAACGGCGGACCGATAGCCAAGCCCGGGAGAATCAGGCCGGGCCGCGGAAAGGTGAACGACTGCAAGCACGCAAGAGTTGCACCCATCGACCAAGCCGCCTCGGCGATCTCCCGCTCATCCCGCCGCGACTTGAGTTGCCGATATGTCAAGCCTTCCACCCATCGCATCAAAACGTATGGGCCAATGTCCGCCTCTCCATTCGGGTCGGCGTACAGAATCTCCGGGACCGGCACGCGGCCCGCGATAAGTTGATGGAGATCGACTTCCTTCCGGCAAGCATCGTGATCGCGCGTGTACACGCGCAGCACCAGTGCGTCGTTCAGCCCGTCGACCCGGAGCCGGTAGAGCAAGTTGATCACGCCCCCGGTGAGGAGTTCGCACGACTTCACCACGTGCCCTGGCATCGCCCGCGAGAGAATCCCGGCGATCTGCTTCTCGGACAACGGCACGACTCATTTTGACAAGAAGGAAACGCATCCTGCCACACCGACGCGCTAGAATGCCTTTTGATGCAACTGCCCGCGAGAATCGGCAAGTACGAGCTGGAAGAATTCCTCGGCGGCGGTATGTCGCATGTGTACCGCGCGCGGGATACCGTGATCGGCCGCACCGTGGCGGTGAAGATTCTCAACGAAGCCGGGTGCGAGGACGCCGAAGCCAAGGCGCGCTTCCTGGCCGAAGCCCGTATGGCCGGCAACATCTCGCACGACAACGTCCTCAGCATCTACGATTTCGGCGAAGACGATCAGCATCACCCCTTCATGGTGATGGAGTTCCTGCGCGGCGAGGACCTGCGCCAGGCGATCAAGGCCGGGCACACGGGCGACCTGCTGCAGAAACTGAAAATCGCGGTGCAAATTGCACGCGCGCTCGGTTACATCCACAGCCAGAAAATCATCCACCGCGACATCAAACCGGAGAACGTACACCTCAATTCGGCCGGCGTCGCCAAGCTGATGGATTTCGGCATCGCCAAAACCGAGGGCCTGCAGATGACGCGCGCCGGCTACGTGCTCGGCACTCCGTACTACATGGCGCCAGAGCAGGTGACCGGGCAGAACATCACCGAGCAAGTGGATGTCTACGCGTTCGGCATCCTGCTGTTCGAGTTGATGACCGGCAGCAAACCTGTCAACGCCGAGACGGTGGAACGGATCTTCTATGCCATCTTGAACGAGCCGCTCAACCTCGAGCCGCTGCGCCAGATGGGTGTGCCGGAGGTGGTGTGCGAACTGGTGGCGCGCTGCACGATGAAAGATCCGGCCGAGCGGCCCCAGGGTTTCGGCCCCGTCTGCGCGGAACTGGACCGGATCATCGCCGACATGACCGCTCCTACCATGGTGATGCCGGAAATGCAGGTGGCGCCGCCGGTGAAACGCCCGGTGTGGTTGCTGCCCGTGGTGCTGCTGGCCGTAGTAGTGGTGGGGATTGGACTGTACCTGGCGCTTAAGCCTAAGGAGTTGCCCAAGACCATTCAGGCCAAATCCGGCGTGATGGTGCTGGTGCCGGCAGGGCCTTTTCTCTACGGAGAGAAGAAGGTCTCCGTCTCGCTGCCAGCGTTCTACATCGACAAGGCCGAAGTCACCAACGCAGCTTACAAAGCCTTTTGCGACGCGACCGGTCACACAGTGCCGGACCAATTCCCGGCGGATCACCCGGAGTTACCCGTGGTCAACGTTTCCATCCTGGATGCCAAGGATTTTGCGGACTGGGCGGGCGAACGCCTCCCGAGGGCCAAAGAGTGGGAGAAAGCCGCGCGGGGCACTCAAGGTTTTGTGTATCCATGGGGCAACCAGAAAGACCCGGCCCGCGCCAATGCTGGACCCGATGGAACGATTCGTCCCTCGAACGATTTTCCGAACGGCGCGAGCTCGTACGGAGCCCTCCAGATGGTGGGGAATGTCTGGGAGTTGGTGTACGAACTGCAAACGCCCAGCACTGCCGCGGTGGAGTATTTCCATAATCGGCTGGATCCGCCGCCGACCGCCAACGATAGTTGGTACCAGATCCGTGGCGGATCATTCAAAGATCCGATCTTCACCGACGCGGTGTTCGACAACGTCATTTGGGATTCCACCACCATTCCGGCCAAGTACAAGGACACGAACATCGGCTTTCGCTGTGTGAAAGACGCGCAACAGCAGTAACCCTGCTATAATGTGGAAGTTCTGCCCAACATCTCGGGTGTGTCTCTATGTTCCTCGGTGTCAAAGAGATGGAGCTGCGGAAGGTTCGCTTCGACGAA
>Ga0335081_10010804_pt1 | contig 14757 bp, 10 predicted proteins | sample Lox_Sample_35_FD_206713 | JGI IMG/M metagenome (GOLD analysis project Ga0335081, IMG submission 206713) | Soil microbial communities from Loxahatchee National Wildlife Refuge, Florida, United States - Lox_Sample_3.5 | ecosystem: Environmental > Terrestrial > Soil > Wetlands | place: USA... | reverse complement strand
CACGCGATCTTCGGGAACCGGTAGCAGTTCTTCACCCAAAACAAGCCCCAAAAGACCAAGTACTCGGACGTTAACGGCAATAATTGTTTCCAGGCGAGTGGCTCTTCCGGTTTTTGATGCGCGAAATATCGTAGCGTCTTGCCATCCCAGGAGACAGAAAATTTCGGTTCATATGACAGAGTCGAAAGGCGCGGTAATCGTAGGCCCAGCATTCTCGCTTGTGGCTCGAGGAGGTAGCACTTTCCACCCTCGAAAGACATGACCCAGGCATGTCCAATTCCGTAACGTCCGTGTCTTCCAAAGACGATGCGGGCGTCAACTCCAAGCGCGAGCATCTGACGCCACGTCCACAGCGAGAAGTCCTCGCAGTCGCCCTTTCGCCGCTTTTCGAAGTCCTCGGGAGGCTGCCAGTAGTCTTCCTTCCCGAAGAATTCCTTGTCGGAAACGGCTCGGCAACCAGTCAAGAATTTCCGAACGTCTTCGATGGTGTGGCAGTGAACGGTCAGCGGCTGGCTGATGTAGCGGCCCATCGGGAACGTGGGATGCGGACCTTTACGGCGAAGAAATGGTTGCGAAACCTGACGCCCGACAGCGTCGTAGGCCTCCGGAATGATCTCGGCAATCATGCGATCAGCGAGATTCTCTCACGAGAAGAGGAGCCGGACGGTGAGGAACTGACCACTTACAACTCATCACTGACTACTGCTGTTACACGGGAACAGCCACGTTCTCGATCATTTCTTTCAACACCTGATCCGATTGCTCGGACTTCTTTAGCGTCGAGGCGTAGAGGCCGTTGACGACAACACGGTGCGCGAACACTGGAACCACCAGCGGCTTGAAGTCTTCTGGTGTGCAGAAGCTGCGGCCCTCCAGGAATGCCATGGCCTGCGCGGCGCGGTAGAGCGCCTGCGATCCTCGCGGCGAGACGCCGAGGGACAGGAATTCGGACTCGCGCGTGCGGCGAACGATTTCGAGAGCGTAGTTCACGAGCGAATCGTCGACGCGGACCTTCTTGACTGCCTGCTGCATTTCAAGTACATCAGCTCCCGTTAGAACGGGGCGGAGATCATCGAGGTGTGCGACGCCTGCTTCCGAGCGCAGGATCTGACGCTCGGCCTGGGCATCGGGATATCCCATGCGCACGCGCATCAGGAAGCGATCGAGCTGCGATTCGGGCAGAGGATACGTTCCATGATGCTCAACCGGATTCTGCGTCGCGATCACGAGGAACGGTTGCGGCAGCTCGTAGGAGTGCGCATCGACCGTGACTTGTCCTTCGTTCATGGCCTCGAGCAGCGACGACTGTGTTTTCGGCGTCGTGCGGTTGATTTCGTCGGCGAGCAGGACGTTGGTGAAAACCGGTCCGCGCTTGAACTCGAACTTCTGGTCAGCTGCCGAGTAGACCGAGATGCCGAGTACGTCGGAAGGCAGCATGTCGCTGGTGAACTGCACGCGCTGAAAGGTGCAGTCGATGGCGCGGGCGAGCGCTTGTCCGAGCGTGGTCTTGCCGACTCCGGGAACGCCTTCGATGAGAAGGTGTCCGCGAGCAAAGATGCTGACCAGCGCGAGGCGAACCACGTCATCTTTGCCGCGAATCACGCGGCGCAGGGCCTTTTCGAGTTCGGCGGCTTTGGAAGACACAGCGATGGCGGTCTCGGGCGACATTGTTGGGATTCTACTATCGGCGGTGGAGATGGCTGGAGTTACGAATGTCATAGAGCTATGCATTTCGAGCCGCGAGCTTAGAGACTTGGGAACCTCGAGAACAGGAACGCGTCAAGCGCCCGAACTTGCGTCACACAAATCGGCGCATGACGCAAGGGTCTTGCTCGTAGCTCGCGGCTCGAAGCTCGTAACTATCTACTGCACAAACTGCGCGGGTCTTCCGGTCAGCCGCTCGATTCTTTTCGCGATCGGCGGGTGAGTCGAGAACAGGTTGGCGAACGTACTTCCATTCACCCCAAGAAATGGCTGGATGATGAACAGATGCGCGGTCGACGGAGTCGCTTGCATCGGCACGCGGCGAGAGCAGGCATCGATCTTCTGCAGCGCACTGGCTAGCGCGTAGGGATTTCCGGTAAAGTGCGCGCCAGTTTCGTCGGCTTGATACTCGCGCGAACGCGAAACCGCAAGCTGAATCAAGCTGGCAGCGATGGGCGCGACGATGAGCATGAATAATGCAGTCAAGCCGCCGCCCCCGCGGCGGTCGCGGTCATTGCCGTATCCGCCAAAGATCATGGCCCAGCGTCCCATGCTGGCGAGCATGGTGATTGCGCCGGCGATCGTGGCGGCGACGGAACTGATCAGGATGTCGCGGTTGTTGACGTGCCCGAGTTCGTGCGCGAGTACACCTTCGAGTTCTTCGTCGTTCAGAAGCTGCAGGATTCCGTGGGTCACCGCGACCGACGCGTGTTGCGGATTGCGCCCGGTGGCGAAGGCGTTGGGCGAGTCGGTGGGGATCACGTACATCTTCGGCATCGGGATGCCGATCTTCTGCGTCAGGCGCTCGACCGCGGCGTAGGCACGCGGGAGTTGCTCGCGCGTCACGGGCTGGGCGCGATACATCGCGAGCGCGATCTTGTCGGAATAGAAGTACGAGACGAAGTTCATGATTACGGCGAAGGCCAGTGCTAAGAACATTCCGTTCTGGCCACTGAAGGCGCGGCCGATTGCCATCAAAAGAAGGGTCAGAGCAGTCAAAAGGAACGCGGTCTTGAAAGTGTTTCCCATAAGTTTTGTCGGACTATCTGATTAGATGTTGCAGAGAGTCGTGCGTTGCAGGTGCGGCGATTTGTGGACGGCTGATGGAATCATGGTGTCGAAGATCCTTGGAAATAAGGAGTTAAGCACAGCCTGTCAGCCAGTATCGATCGAGATCATATCTGAGATTTGAGTTTTCGATCTCGAGGGCCGGTGACTCCCACTTCTCGCAAAAGCGGCGAGAAGTGGGGCATCCCCACTTTCAGTATCTCACTCCTGCATCCCACTTTCGTCTAGTTGGGCGCCGGGCCGACCTTACTAGGTCTTGGCGGCATCGCGTTTTAGGGCTCGTTCCAGCGTTTGGTCCAGGGCGGCTTTGGCCTTGTCGTATTCCTGGGGCGAGATAAGGCCTTGCTTGTGCTCGACTTCGAGTTCGAAGATCTCTTCCTTCAGGGCTTCGAGCAGCATGGCGGAGTGTCCAGCGCGGCGCTCAGCGGGACGAGCTTGTGTTGGGCGTGTCTCTCGGACCGGCGGTTCGGCGACCTCCACTTCTTCTTCATCCTCAAAGACAACGGCTTTTCCTACTTTCGTTCGCGCGGCGCGTTGCGCGGCTTGTTGACGAGAGGCGACGAAGACTCCTCCGCCGGTCAGGGCCAGCGCGACGCCACCGAGAATCCACCATTGATATTTTTGCGTGGGAGGCGGAGCGTCGATGGGCGGGCCGAGTCCGCCACCGGGCCGGCTCTCGTTTTGCGCGGAAGATGTCTGACCCTGTCCTGCTTCCTGTTGTTCGGCGAGTGCACCTTCCCCGGAGAGCTTGAAGGCTGCGTTCTGCCCGGGCTGGACGGAGGAGGCTACTTCGACATTGGCGTCGGGCTGTCCAGGGAACGGTGTGGATTTGTAGACGGAGGGATTGGCGGCGGAGAACTCGATCGACTTCGGGGCGATGGCGACGAAGTGCTCGATGGGATAGATCAGCTTGGGATCGATGTTGATGCTACCGGTGTAGGGGACTGTGTAAACGACGCTGAAGCGAGTTTCGCCGGGGCGCAGAGGGAAGAGAAAGGAGTAGCGGTTCTTAGCGTTTTCACCCTCGGGGACCGGATCGGACTTGACGGGCTGGCCGCCTGCGGTCATAGCCTGTCCCCCTTGCATCTTGGCGCCGTCGGGCACGTAAAACTCGAGGTTGTGCTCGTTCATCTGCGTGCGCGGCGGCTTGGAGTTGTTCTGCACGGCGAACTCGCGCTCGATCTGAAGCTGTCCGCCGCTGGCCTGGAAGCGCATGATGTCGGCGATGACCTCGATGCCGTCGATCTTTTTACCGGCATCGTAGACCTCGATTTCGACCGACGTCGTTCCGGGAGGCGCCATGCGGTGATAGGTGACTTCCTGATGGGTGACGCGAATGAGGTGCGGTCCCTGGCCGTCGAGCTTGAAGCTGAAGTTGCCTTTCGCGTCGGCTTTGGTGCGGCCGGATTCTTCCATGCCCTGGCCGAGGCTGAGGAGCACGACTTCATCTCCGGCGGCGGGCTTGCCGGTGGTCGCGTTTTTGACCGTGCCGGTGAGGGTCTGGGCCGAAGCTAAGGTGGTGAGAAGCAGGAGCGATGCTAGCGTTAGCCATACATGTGGCGACAGCCGCCCTCGGCTGTCGTGCCGGGCAATGCCCGGCAGTTGCTTCGTGGGAGAGAGTGCCGTCGAGCTATGCTCGACCGGACGGCCGAGGGCGGCCGTCCCCACATCGTTCTTTGAGCTCGCTGTCAGTTTCATGATCTCGCTTTTCCGGGTGCGGATGCTGGTGTGGATTCGAGGCGCGCGATTTCGGCCAGGAGAGTGGCGGCTTCGTCTTGCAGCGACGATTTCAGGCTGTGGTAGTCGGCGTCGGGGACCTTTCCGGCTTTGTATTCGAAGTTGAGGTCGCGCAGATTCTCGTAGACGGCGTCTTTGCGTTCGCGCAAGTACGAAGCGCGGGTCTTCGCGGCTCCGGTGTGGACGCGGCCTGGGATATAGAACACATAGAGCAGTGACGCGGCTGTTACGAGCAGGCAGCAGACTAGTTCAATGCTCATAGATCGGTCTCCTGGCGGGCTTGCTCACGGTATTGATCGAGTTCGGGACCGTGAGCGGGCTGGAGGCCGTCGGCGATCGCAGGCGCCGGGCGGTTTCTCCATCTTTGGATGATCAAAAGCAGGAGGGCCAAGCCGACCATGAAGGCGATGATGGGCAGGATCCATGCGGTGCGATCGAAGCCGGACGTGGTGGGTGCAGCGAGGACAGTGGGACCGTATTTTTGTACGAAGGCTTGCTGGACGAGACTGTCGCTGTCGCCGCGCTGCACGGCAGCCATGAGCTCGTTGCGCATGCCGTCGGAGTCAGGGCATCCGACGTGATTGCATTCGAGAAGAATCTGGCCGCAACTGCAGATGCACATGAGCTGGTGGCCGATCTGGTTGAAGCGGGTGGAGGGATCTCCGGCGCCGGAGAAGGCGAAGACGGCTAGGGAGAGCAGGGCGCAGTGGAGGACGCGGCGGAGGAGCGAGGTCTGGGATGTCGTCTTGCTGTCGTTTCGGTGCTTGATGGCGTGGCCCTCGGCGGCTAAAAAGCCGCGTTCTGTCTGCATCCTGATTGGCACGACTCTAAGTCGTGCCCTTCCCGGCCGTGCTTTCCTTCGAGTTCAGTGGCGCTGCTTGTTGCCGCGCTCTCGCGCGGCGGACAGCCGGTGGCGGCTGTCCCTACATTCAACTTGCGTGGCGCTTTCGGCTGTTGTCACCGCGCCTTTCGGCGCGGGGGCGGAGGAATGCCTCCGCCCCTACACATAAACTAATCTCCGGCTGCCGGGGCGGCTTGCTCGACTAACCTCGGGACTCGGACCGTCACGGTTGCCGGGGCGCTCTCTACCAGCGCCAAGGCTGTTCCCAGGATCATGACCCAGGCTCCGATCCAGATCCACATGACCATCGGATTCACGTGCGCCTTGATCACTGGCTGGCCTTTGTCGTTCTGGCCTTCGTAAACAAGATACAGATCTTCTTTGAAGCCTTGATCGATGTCGGGTTTGGTCGATGCCTGCTGGCTGGCCTTGTAGAAAATGCGCTGGGGCGACATCTGGCGGACGTACTTGCCGTTTTGATAAACGTCGATCAGCGCCCACTCACTTTCCTGATTGGGGCTGTCGTCCTGCGTGAACGAGCGGCAGACAAGTTGATAGCTGCCGATGTTCATCTTGTCGCCGTAGCCCATTTCCATTTCTTTGTCCTGATTGAGTGATGCGCCGGAGAATCCGATCATCGCCAGGACAACGCCGAAGTGGACGACGTATCCGCCGTAGCGGCGCGTGTTGCGGTGCGTTAGCTGAACCATCGAGGCGAACATGTTTTGCCCGGTCTTCTCGGCGATGACACGGCCTCCGCGATAGAACTCGCTGGCGACGGTGAAGGCGACGAGGGCGGAGAGGAAGACGGCCATCAGCGAATAGAAGTAGCTGATATCGAGCCAGGGCTTGAGGCCGAAGATCGATCCCCAGCTTGCCGGCGTAAAGATCACAAAGAGCGCGACGGCGACCGCGCCGACGGTGGGCCAGAAGAAATTCCGCTTCAGGCTTTCGAAGGAGGTTTTGCGCCACGCCAGCAGCGGGCCTACCGCGGTCAAAAGGAGCAGGAGGAGTGCGACCGGGATGGCGACGCGGTTGTAGAACGGCGCGCCCACGGTGACTTTGTTGCCCTGTACCAGCTCGGAAATCTTCGGGAACCACGTTCCCCAGAGAACGTCGAGCGTCAGAAGCAAGAAGAGCAGGTTATTGAACATGAAGCTCGACTCGCGGGAGGCGATGGCTTCGAGTTTGTGCTCGCTGCGCAGATGCCGGTAGTTAAGGGAGAAGAAGAAGACAAATACCGCGAAGCTGATGGCGAGGAACCAGGCGAACCATGAACCGATCGACGACTGCGCGAACGCATGGACGGAACTGATGATGCCGCTGCGGGTCAGGAACGTGCCGAGTATCGCTAGCCAGAAACAGGCGAAGACGAGCCACATGTTCCAGATCTTCAGCATGCCGCGCTTCTCCTGCATCATGACCGAATGGAGGAAGGCGGTGCCGACCAGCCAGGGCATCAGTGAGGCATTTTCGACGGGATCCCATCCCCAATATCCTCCCCAGCCGAGAACGGCGTAGGCCCAGTGAGCGCCGAGAAAGATCCCGCATGTGAGGAATCCCCAGGTGACCATGGTCCAGCGGCGGGTGATGTGGATCCATTTCTCGCCGGGATACTTCATGATCAGCGCGCCGAGGGCGAAGGCGAACGGGATGGTGAATCCGACGTAGCCGAGATAGAGCATTGGCGGGTGGATGACCATCTCGGGATACTGAAGCAGAGGATTGAGGCCGGCGCCGTCGGCACGGGCGGGGCCTTCAATGAGGCCAAAGGGGTTGGCCGAGATATTGACCAGGGAGAAGAAAAAGATCTGCACAGCCGCGATGATCACCGAAGCGTAAGCAAAGAGCCGCGGATCGGTTTTGTAGCGGAGGCGGAGGACGAAAGCGTATCCGGAGAGAATGAGCGACCAGAAGAGAAGAGAGCCCTCTTGTCCGGACCAGAGAACGGCGAACTTGTAACCCGGGGCGAGATCGCGATTGCTGTGATGAAAGATGTAGGCAATAGAGAAATCGTCGCGGAAGGCCGCGACGACGAGGGCCAGCGCAGCGAGGAAGACGGCTCCGAAAACTACGACGCCTGCGCGGCGAGCGGATTCGCCGAGGCGATCCCAGCGCGAGTCGCCTTGATAGAACAGTGCAATCAGGCCGACGCCGAACGAGTAGACACTCAACGCCAAAGCGAGGAGCAAGGCAAAACTACCAATTGTCGCCATGAAGGAAGCCCCGAGTTATTTTTTCAGAAAGAAAGAAGAGAGGCAACCGGGAGGATATTGGAAGGTCTTAGATCTCTGGAAGCTGCGTCAAAGTTTTTGGCGGCAGGATGGCTCTCGTAAACGTTTCCGCCGCGAGATGGCGGCCGGGGCTCGGCCGCCGGGCGGAACTCGCGGCGCGCTAGGCGCTGTGTTGGTGATAGCGCTGGCGAACTTCGCGTTCGGCGTTCAGCCAGTCTTCGGTCTCGTGGCCGGGCTCGAATCCACGGCGCTCGGATAGCAGATACGCGAGTTGGCGGATCTCATCCTCGACGTTGATGGGAATCAGAGTGGCGCGGGGCTCAGCGCGTACGATCGAGGGCTTCTTTACCGGCCGCTTCGTCTTTGATTTTGTGTCAGTCGCTTCCAAAGTCGGCGACGCTGCTTCTGGGGTTGCATTCAGATTGTCAGTGGTGTTCTTGGGGTTCTTGGGCTTTGCCATGTTCTTGTACTCCTTGGGAAATCCTAGTCTTAGGAATGTTTGGTTGAGTTGATGATTTGGACAACATACACTTCGCCCCGATTAATGACGGGTCGCGATGAACGTGGGGTCGATATCTCTAACTATAGCTCCACTCTGCTGTGAATGGAGCGCTGAATACCACAAAAAAATCAGATTTTGGCGTGCAGGAATTCCAAAAGGAAACAGTTGGCGCGAAGGAGTGATGCAGCAAGAACGATTTGGTTTGTCAAATGATCAGTGAGTCGATTGAGGAGGCGCTATGCAAGCAGACCGTCTCTGGAGAGCACGGAGGAGGCCGTCGACAAGTTTGTTATAATTTGGGTTCGTCGCCGGGGCGCTATCGTCTAGGGGTTAGGACGGAAGATTCTCAATCTTCAAACCCGGGTTCGATTCCCGGTAGCGCTACCAAGCTTGTTGCTCGCCCCGAGCCGCCGTCGAACGTCCCTCTTCATCGCAAATTGCCGGGGTCTCCTTCCTATTGCGTTTTCTTTGGTGCGGATTGGATCACCGCATCGTAGGCCGGTTTCGGTTGGCCGGTACGGTCGAAGAGCAGGGGATAGTTCGTCCGCCCTCTTACGGGCCAGTCGTTCTTCCACGAATTCTTGTCGGTGACGCCCCACATGGTGACGCGGGTGACGAGTCCGCAGTGTTTGGCGTAGGTGCCGAAAAGGTCCGCGTAACGCTTGGCTAGCTGTTGCTGGACCGCATCGGTCAGGCCCTCGGCATAGGGATTGAGCTTGGGGTCAGCTTCGACTTTCAGCGAGACATCGGCAGTCTGGTTTTTTGCGGGCCAGGGCAGAAGATCGACGTCTAGCTCGGTGATCATCACCTTCACACCTAGCTTGCCGAATTCCGTGATCGTCGTATCGATCTGTTCCGCAGTTGGCCACTCCAGGCTGACGTGATCCTGCAGGCCAACGCCAGTGATCGGGACTCCCTTCGCTTTCAATTTACGAACGAGTTCGAGAGCTCCTTTGCGCTTGGCTTCGCTTTCGAGCGAGTAGTCGTTGTAATACAACTCGGCTTTCGGGTCGGCCTTGTGGGCGAAGCGAAACGCTTTCTCCAGGTAGTCTTCACCGATGATTTTCAACCACGGGGACTGGCGCAGTGTTCCGTCCTCGTTCAGGGCCTCGTTCACAACGTCCCAGCCGCCGATGCGTCCCTTGTAACGTCCGACGACCGTGTTGATGTGGTCGCGCATGCGCTGCAGCAATACCTTACGGCTGACCTGCTTGCCGTCGCTGTCTTCGAAGACCCACTTGGGAACCTGGTTGTGCCACACCAGATTGTGGCCGATGACGAACATATGGTTCTGCTCGCCGAATTCGACGTATTTGTCGGCGGAGGCAAAATCGTAAGTGCCGGGCTGCGGATGGATTTTCTCCCACTTCAGAACATTTTCGGGACTGATGGTATTGAACTGGGCCTTGATGATGGCGTCTTCCGTCACGGCTGTTCCCGTGAATTGTGCAGCGTTCAACGCCGCCCCAACCATGAAGCAGTCTTTGTAGGCGTCCTTGAGAGTCGGTTGATTCTGCGCGTAGGCGTGGACTGCCAGAGCAAGCGATAAAACCGCAAAGCACAGGGATCTACACATAGAGTCTCCTATTGGGCGGCAGCAGTCGAGGGCGCCTGCTTGCGCCGCTCGGCCAGTTCGTTGGCAATCGATTGGTTTTTTTCGCGATTCAGTGGATAGAAGAACAGGCAGGCCGCGGCGGCCAGGAAAAACAGTCCGGCATAAACGCTGGCGGTGAGAAGGATACCGGTCTGCGTGTGTGCGGACTGTGTATCAGCTTTCGATACTAGGCCATAGGCCGAGAGCAGCCATCCGGCGACGGCTCCTCCGAGCGCCAGTCCTGCCCATAACGCGAAGACGATGCCACCGGTGACAGCTCCGGTGGCGCGGCGCCTCATCTTCCATTCGCCATAGTCGGCCACGTCGCCCATCATGGCCCACAAGATCGGGCCGGACAGGCCGAACGAGAACTGGCGGAGCACTTCGGTCGCGATGATGACATAAGTCGCGTGCGGCGGGATTACGTATAGCGCCATGCTCAATAGACCGGCCAGAATCATGCTGCCGATGAACAATTCGCGTTTCCCCACTCGAACGGAAACAGCGGTCGAGCAGGCTACGCCCAATAACAGTGCCGCCAACCCGAAGCCGTTGAACCATGCGAAAAGGTTGGCATTCCCAGCGACGAACCGGAAGTAGGGCAGCATGACATTGCCGCGGACGACGATCGCAGCAAAATAGAACAACGTCACCAGAAACAACGCGATCCAGGCTGGGTTACTGAAAAGGTCGGAGAGGTCCTGACCGAGCGAGGTTTGCTGCTGAGGGTCGGGCTGAATGCGCTCTTTGGTCGTGAAGAACGAGATGATGAAGAAGATCACGCTGAGAACAGAGAGCAGCCCCATCGTAAGCTGATAACCGCGGGCGCTGTTGCCTTGTCCGAGAATCCCGACCAAGGGAACAGCAAGACTTTGTACGATGAATCCCGCGCTGTTCGCCGCAATCTGGCGATACGACGAAATGCTCGTGCGCTCGTCCGGATCCTGCGTCATGACCGCCGTCAGCGAGGCGTAAGGAACGTTGTTGACCGTGTAGATCACGCGCAGAAGGATGTAGGTGGTCCAGGCGTAGATGATCTTTGTGCCCGGGCTGAGCTGTGGAGTGGTAAACGTCAGGATGCTGATGACCCCAAACGGCACGGCCGTCCAAAGCAGCCAGGGACGGAACTTGCCCCACTTGCTTGTGGTGCGGTCTGCGATCATTCCCATTACGGGATTGAAGCAAGCGACTCCGAGCCCAACGACGAGGAAGAGAGTTCCCGCCTGGGCGGCCGTTAGGCCAAAGGTGTGAGTGTAGAAATCCAGTTGCAGGGCCAGCATTGCCTGAAACACAAAGTTGGCGGCCATGTCGCCGAGCGCGTAGCCGAATTTCTCGCCAAAAGAAAGTTTCTGAATCATGCGTGCCTCGTTGTGCACTGCGATCGGATTACTTGGTAACCGTGAGCGTCACCTTGGTCAGATCCTGGTCACGCGACGAATTGCCGACCATGATCGTGAACTCTCCGGGCTCGACGACATACTTCATGTTCACGTCGTAGAAAGCGAGCAACTCGGGAGTGATATCGAACCCGACTGTCCTCTTTTCGCCGGGACGAAGCGTTACTTTCTGGAAGCCTTTCAGTTCCTTGATCGGACGCGTGGCGGAACTGACCACGTCGCGGATGTACATCTGGACAACTTCCGAGCCCTCGCGTTTGCCGATATTGGTCAGTTCCGCGATGACACGCGTCGAGCCATTCGTCTTCATCGTTTTCTTTTCGAGGCGAACGTTCTGGATCGCAAACGTCGTATAGCTCAAGCCGTAACCGAAAGCGTAGAGCGGCGTTACGTCGTCGAAGAGATATCCGCGACGGGCGGACGGCTTGTAGTTATAGAAGACTGGCAGATGTCCCGCCGACCGCGGAATTGAAATCGGCAACTTGCCGCCGGGATTCATATCGCCGAACAACACGTCTGCGATGGCACGCCCGTTCTCCTGTCCCAGATACCAGCACTCGAAAATGACCGGAACATTCTCGACCAGATAGTTAATTGAATTCGGCCGTCCGTGATGAAGAAGCACCACGACGGGTTTGCCCGTCGCCAGCATTGCCTTGACCAGTTCCTCTTGGCGCCCGATCAGGTCGAGACTGGCGCGGTCGCCCATGTGGTTCAGGCCCCAGGCTTCGCGCGAAGTCTGCTCATTGCCGCCGATCGCCAGAATGATGACATCGGCCTGCTTGGCGACTTCAACGGCTTCAGCAATCTGCTTGCGATCTTCGTCCGGGTTGCTCGCGACGACTGCATCCTGGTTCCAGTTGCCGCCGATGGTGATTTTGCAGCCTTCGCTGTAAACCACCTTCGCCTGGTTGCCGACGCGTGCCTTGATCCCTTCCAGCACGGTGACTTCGTGCTTAGGGACTCCGCTGTAACCGCCGAGCAGGGTGCGGTTGGCATTTGGGCCGATGACTGCGATCGTTTTGTACTTGCTCAAATCGAGTGGAGCCAGTCCGCCTTCGTTCTTGAGTAGCGTGATCACCTCACGGGCTGACTGGCGGGCGAGCTTGCTGTGTTCTTCGCAGCCAACGACGCGGTCGGCAACCTCCGGATCTACGTACGGGTCGTCAAACAAGCCGAGCTTAAATTTCCATAAGAGCATCGGAGCGACCAGTTCATCGAGCTGCGGTTCTTTCAGCACGCGCTTCTTGACCAGATCCACGAGTTCGAGATAGCAGTCCGGATCGGGCAACTCGATGTTCACCCCCGCTTCGACTGCGAGGCGCGTGGATTCTTTCTTGTCCGCGGCGACAAAATGTCCGTGCGTGTCAGGGCGATATCCGAGCTCCCAGATGGCAAAGTAATCGGAGACGTAGTATCCCTTGAAGCCGAATTCTTTTTGCAGGACATCGCGCAGCAGCCACTTGTTCGCGTGCGATGGCACTCCGTCGACTTCGTTGTAAGACGGCATCACGCTGATCGCGCCGCCCTTCTGCAGCGCTTCTCTGAAAGTGAATAGGAAGGTCTCGCGCAGGACGCGCATCGACACATTGGCCGGCGCGCAGTTCATTCCCGACTCGGGCTGCCCGTGACCAACGCAATGCTTCAAAGTCGCAATGAGGCGTGTCTTATCGCGGAATTTGGCGTCGCCTTGAAAGCCGCGAACGGCTGCGATTCCCATGCGTGAAACCAAGAAAGGATCTTCCCCGTAAGTCTCTTCGACGCGGCCCCAGCGTGGGTCGCGGGCGACGTCAACTACGGGGGTCAGAGCTTGGTGCGCGCCGCGCGACCGCGCCTCGAGCGCTGTCGCCGTGAAGATGGATTCGATCAGGCCGGGATTGAACGTCGCGGCCAGCGCAATCGGCTGCGGGTAGCTGGTTCCATCGACCGCGGCGTGCCCGTGCAGGCATTCTTCGTGAAAGACGACCGGAATCCCCAGCCTTGAATTCTCGATGAAAAACTTCTGAATTGCGTTGGTAGTCTCGGCCATTCTGCGGGCGTTCAGGCCTTTGCCTGCGTCGCTCGGACGTCCTACCTGTCCAAGTCCGTGGCCAGCTTTGAAAGATTCTTTAGCCTTCGCCAAATCGAAGTTGCCGTCGGCGTCTACGAGCGTCTTCGGTTTCTGCTGCCAGATGCAGAGCATCTGTGCTGCCTTCTCTTCCAGAGTCATCCGCGACAGAAGGTCCTTGACCCGCTTTTCCGCGGAGAGAGCAGGATTGCGGTAGGGCAGAACTGACTTGCGCGCGCCAGGCTTGCTGGGCAACTTGGCGCTGGTTGTATTCACAATCTTGTTTCGGACCACGAAGCACCCTCCCACGGAAAAGTAGCGTTGCTCGCCTAGAAAAACGAAATTCTAGAAATACTTGTGAACTGTCCAGGGAATGCTGATTTCGGAACAGGCAATATACTACAGCGTCGCGAACCACTGTTGTGACACGTGTCACGCACGTGTCTAAGGCGGGGTAGGCGGGCGAACCGGGATTCGCACCGAAGCTGAGTTTCGATCTTCAACATGGCAGTCATTTTGTGCGAGGAAACTCGCACCGCCTACTCTCAGGCATAATCAAAGAAGGCAAAACTCACCTACGAGGATACCTATGCGTCCGAGTGGCAACCGATTCTGTCTGGCAGTCGTATTGTCTCTTCTCTCAATCGCTACGGTTCAGGCGGCCGATAGCCCATTTCACAACGCGCCGAGTTCCGCGAAGGCGATGAAGAATCCGCTGGAAGGGCAGCAGGCGGCGATCGACGCTGGCAAAACCGTGTATGCGCGCAACTGTCTGGCTTGCCACGGGAAGGCAGGCAAGGGTACTGGGAATGTCCCGTCGTTGGTGGATGGGAAATTGAAGGGGGTTACTGAGGGCGAGGTGTTCTGGTTCATCACGAAAGGGGACAAAGACAACGGGATGCCGCCGTGGGAATTTCTCCCCGAGGAGAAACGGTGGCAGGTGGTGAGCTACGTGGAAGCGATGGCGTCTGGAAAGCTGACGGCGGCGACGAGCACGGCTCCGGCGGCTGATGCGGGAGGTCCGGCGGTCAAGGATCCGTCCCCGAATCCGCCGTTCACGGATTTTCGTTATGAGAAGCCGGGCGTGACGCGCAAGATCACGGTGGCGGATCTGCCACAGCCGTATGCGACGAGGTCGTCGAACAATGGCGCAGAATTGGTGGCGCGTCCGGAGAACGCCTGGCCGGTGGCTCCTGCCGGTTTCAAAGTCGAGCTATATGCGGCAGGGCTGGACAATCCGCGGTGGCTGCGAACTGCACCGAATGGAGACATTTTCCTGGCGGAGAGCGATCCGGGCCGGATTCGAGTATTTCGCGGGATGACTTCTGACGGGAAGCCTGAGCAGTCTGCGGTTTTTGCCAGCGGATTGAAGCAGCCGTATGGGATTGCGTTTTATCCGCCGGGCCCGGACCCGCAGTGGGTGTACATCGGGAACACTAACGAAGTGATTCGCTTTCCGTATCACAACGGAGATCTGAAGGCGAGCGGGCCATCGCAACATATTGCCGATTTGCCTCAAGGGGGAGGCCATTGGACGCGTGCGGTGGAGTTCACGCCGGATGGAAAGAAAATGTTTGTCGCCGTGGGCTCGGCTTCGAATGTGGACGATACGGATACCCATCCCGGAGAGAAA
>Ga0335081_10010802_pt1 | contig 14757 bp, 12 predicted proteins | sample Lox_Sample_35_FD_206713 | JGI IMG/M metagenome (GOLD analysis project Ga0335081, IMG submission 206713) | Soil microbial communities from Loxahatchee National Wildlife Refuge, Florida, United States - Lox_Sample_3.5 | ecosystem: Environmental > Terrestrial > Soil > Wetlands | place: USA... | reverse complement strand
TGATGCCCGCGGCTGCGCCGGGATGGTCCAGCCCGGCAGGCCTACCCGGCATCAGGGGGCTGACCTGCGCCGGCGCGGCCAGGGGACTCCCCGCGCGCTGCCGTTTAGGCTATGGATGTTGGCGGACGGGCCTTCAGGCGGTCACACTGGTCACGGGTGCCCCGGCGGCGCAAACGGCGCACCGTGGTGCGGGAGGTGCGAGTGCGTCGGGTATTGCTGCTCAACATCACGTATGAGCCGCTGACCACGATCGGCCTGCGCCGTGCGGTGTGCCTCGTCCTGGGCGAGAAGGCGGAAGTAGTCCATGACGATGCCGGGGGCGCAGTGCTCAGGTCGGCGTCGGTCGTCGTGACCGCGCCCTCGGTGATCAGACTGCGCCGGTACGTCCGCGTGCCGCACCGCAGCCGGGTGCCGCTCACCAGGGCTGCGCTGATGCGCCGGGACAACTACCTGTGTGCCTACTGCGGGCTGCGGGCCGACACGATCGATCATGTGATACCGCGCAGCAGGGGCGGATCGCACGTGTGGGAGAACTGCGTCGCTTCCTGCAACAAGTGCAACCATCGGAAGGCCGACCGGCTCATCGAGGAACTCGGCTGGACGCTGCGCCTGGCTCCCGCGGTCCCGCACGGAGCGCACTGGCGCCTGATCGGCGCCGTTCACGATGGCGACCCGCACTGGGCCGCCTACCTGCCCGAGCCCAGTGCCGCCTGAAGAAGCGCGCTGGGCAGCACCGGCAGCCGGTCCAGCCGGGGCCTGCAGCCAGGCGCGCTCCGGCGGGCACTGCATGTGCGTGTACTCGACGCCGAGGGTGCGGGCCTGGGACGGCTGTCAGCTTGCTGCAGCGCGCAGCTGGGCGAACTCCGCCGCCAGGGCGGCGGCGCTCCACAACGCGTTGAGACCGCTGGGGTTGGGCAGCACCCACAGTCGGGTACCGGCGACGATCTCGTCCTGCCGCCCGGATGTCGCCATCGGCTGGCCGAAGGCGGTCCGGTAGGCGGTCACGCCGACGATCGCCAGCCACCGAGGACGCAGCCGGGTTACCTTGGCGGCCAGGATGCGGGCGCCCGCGCGCAGTTCCGCCGAATGAAGCTCGTCGGCTCGTGCGGTGGCCCTGGCGACGATGTTCGTGATGCCAAGGCCGATGGTCAGGAGCTGCTCCTGCTCGCTCGGGCGCAGCTGGCGGTCGGTGAATCCGGACCGGTGCAGAGCAGGCCAGAATCGGTTTCCCGGCCTGGCGAAATGGTGCCGGGTCGCCGCGGAGTACAAGCCTGGATTGATGCCCGCGAACAAGACCCGCAGGTCAGCGGCGATGACATCGGGAATCGTCGTGTCCCGCGCCGCCGCGAGGTCGGTCGGGGCGGGACGCCAGCCCCGCTGCTGGGCGGTCTTTCGCGCGGTGCTCACGGGCAGGCCTTCGCCACCTTGCCACCCTAAGCCCGAAGCCGCGGCCGGGTGCTGCAGCCGGGCCCGCCGATGTTACGTTCGCGGTGCAGATGCGGGCGAGGAGAGGGCCGGGGCATGCGGCGGGACATCTTCACCGAGGAGCATGCGGCGTTCCGTGACATGGTCCGGTCATTCATTGCCGAGGAAATCGAGCCCTACCACGAGCAGTGGGAGCGCGACGGCGTCGTCTCGCGCGACGTGTGGCTCGCGGCCGGGCGGGCTGGACTGCTCGGCATCGACGTCGACGAGCGCTACGGCGGCGGCGGGAACGCCGACTACCGGTTTTACCTGATCATGAGCGAGGAGCTGGCCAGGGCCGGTGCGCACGGGCCGGCCTTCTCGGTGCACAACGACATCATCGGCCAGTACCTGCTGCGCCTGGCCAGTCCCGAGCAGCGCCAGCGCTGGCTGCCCGGCTACTGCTCCGGTGAGATCATCACCGCGATCGCGATGACGGAGCCGGGAGCGGGCAGTGATCTGCAGGGCATCCGCACCAGGGCGGTCCGCGACGGTGACAGCTACGTGCTGACCGGCCAGAAGACGTTTATCTCCAACGGCCAGCTGGCCGACCTGGTGATTGTCGTAGCGTGCACCGATCCGGACGCGGGCTATCAGGGCATCAGCCTGCTGGTGGTCGAGCGCGGGATGCCCGGCTTTGAGCGCGGGCGCAACCTCGACAAGATCGGCCTGCACGCCCAGGACACCTCCGAGCTGTTCTTCACCGACGTGCGGGTGCCCGCCGCCAACCTGCTGGGCGGCGAGGGCGGCGGCTTCGTCGCGCTGATGCAGAGCCTGCCCCGCGAGCGAGTGGCGATCGGCGCGGCCGCGCTGGCGGGCGCCGAGAAGGTTTTCGAGCTCACGCTGGGTTATTGCAAGCAGCGGCAGGCGTTCGGACGGCCGATCGGAGCCTTCCAGTACAACCGCTTCGTGCTGGCCGAAATGGCAACCGAGCTGGCGGTTGCCCGGAGCTTCACCGACCGGGCCGTGATGGAACACAACGCCGGGCAGCTGTCCAACGAGGACGCCTCGATGGTGAAATGGTGGGACACCGAGCTCTGCAACAGGGTCGTCGACCGCTGCGTCCAGCTGCACGGCGGCTATGGCTACATGCGCGAATACCCGGTCGCCCGGGCGTTCGCCGACAGCCGCGTGCAGACGATCGCCGGCGGCACCACCGAGATCATGAAGGAGATCATCGGCCGCGGCCTAGGCGTATAGCGGGTGCGGGGGTGTGCCCGGCTAATCCGCCGGACGTGCCCGGCGGCGGGAAATGACCGCGAGCTCGCCCTCCGCGGTGCGCAGCACGTGGACGCCGCCGCCGAAATGGGCCGACAGCACATCGTCACGCAGGATGCTCGGCGGGCTGCCGCTGGCAGCCACCTCGCCCTTGTCCAGCAGCAGCAGCCGGTCGGCGAACTGACCCGCCAGCGTGAGGTCGTGCGCGGCCGACAGCACCGTCAGCGACCGTTCCCGGCGAAGCTCGTCGACCAGCTCGAGGGCGTCCACCCGGCGGCCCAGGTCCAGCGCGCTGGTCGGCTCGTCCAGCAGCAGGACCGGGGCTTCCTGCGCCAGGGCACGGGCCAGGACCATTCGCTGCAGCTCGCCGCCCGACAGCGTCCGCAGCGGCCGCCCGGCCATCGCCGACATCGCCAGCCGGTCCAGGAGCCCAGCGCAGATACGCCGGTCCGCGCTGGTCTCCACTCGCAGGTAGCCGATGTGGGCGGTGCGGCCCAGCAGCACGTAGTCACTGACCGTCATCTCGGGCGGCAGCAGCGGCTGCTGCGGAACGTAGGCAACAAGCCGGGCAAGCTGCCTGCGGGTCAGTCCGCGGGTGGCCTGGTCGCCGATGGCGATCCGGCCGTCAAAACGGATCAGCCGGGCGACCGCGCGCAGCAAGGTGGTCTTTCCTGCGCCGTTCGGGCCTATCAGGCCGAGCCATTCCCCCCGGGCCACGCTCGCCGTCACGCGGTCGAGCGCGGTCGCCGCGCCGAAGCAGACCCGGAGGCGGTCGACGGTAATCACATCAGATCCTGCCTTGCGCGCCGGGAGCGCAGCACGAACAGGAAGAAGGGCGCGCCGACGGCTGCGGTGATCACGCCGAGCGGCACTTCGGCGGGCGACTGCACAGTGCGCGCGGCGACGTCGGCGAGAACCAGGAAGGCTGCCCCGCCGATCATGGAGACGGGCAGCACGATCCGGTAGCTTGCCCCGGCGGTGAGCCGCACCGCGTGCGGCACGATGATCCCGACGAAGCCGATGAGCCCGCTCACCGCGACCGCGGCGGCGCAGCCAAGGGTGGCTGCGATGACGACGACCAGCCGCAGCCTGGCAACGTTCACGCCCAGGGTGTTCGCTTCCGTCTCGCCCACGCGCAGCACGTCAAGCAGCCGCCGGTGGGCGAGCAGCGCCACGGCGCAGACCATGACGTACGGGATGATCAGTGTCACGTCCGACCACGACGCCGTGGACAGGCCGCCGAGCAGCCACTCGTAGACGGTCTGCAGCGTCTGCGAATGCTGCTGCTGGAGGTAGGTCTGGGCGGCGGTGAGCAGCGCGGCGACCGCGATCCCGGCGAGCAGGATCGATGCGGTGCCGCCGCCGAAGCGCCGGGCCTGCCCGTCGCGCCCGGCGCCGACGCCGAGCAGGTAGGTCAGCACGACTGCGCCGAGCCCCCCGGCGAAGGCGGCAGGCGGCAGCAGCTGTGAGCTGGCGCGCGTGACGATGACTATGGTCGCGCCGAGGCCAGCGCCGGCGGCGACGCCGAGCAGGTAGGGGTCGGCCAGCGGGTTGCGGAAGACCCCCTGGTAAGCCGCGCCGCAGCCGGCCAGCATCGCGCCGACCAGGGCCGCGAGCACGACCCTGGGCAGCCGGAGCTGCCAGATGATCGCGACGTCGATGCCAGGCACCGACACGGCGGGATGCCAGGGCAACCGCACGGCCAGCGAATCGACCACGCTCCCGATCGAGATGCCAGCCGGACCGATGGTCACGCCGACGATCATCGCGACGGCCAGGGCCGCCGTGGCGATGGCGATCGCCCGGCCCGGCCGGATCCGGCCGGCCGGCCGGCGCTCGGCAGAGGGCGTGGGCGGGTCCGAAGCGGCAGTCTCCTGGGCGCCGGAGGTGGTGGCTGAGCTGGCCGCCTTGCCAGGGGCGGCAGCTGTCACCGGCTGCCCCGCGAGGAGATCCCTGCCTCGACCGACTTGAGCAGGTCCACGATCCGGGGGCCCCACCGGGATGCGATGTCGTCGTTGAGCGCGATGATGTGACCCTCCTTGACCGCGGTGAGCGCCGACCAGCCAGGCCGCTGGCCGACCGTGGCGGCGCTCTGGTGGCAGCACAAGGTGTCGGCCAGAATGATGTAGTCCGGCTGAGCCTTGAGTATGTACTCCGCTGACAGCTGCGGGTATCCGCCAGCCGCGGCGGCACCCTTCGCGGCATCAGCAATGCTCTTCATGCCCAGCAGGGCGAGCAGCTTCCCGACGAAGGTGCCCGACGTCACCGAGTAGTAGGTCTGGTCGAGCTCGTAGTAGTAAGTCAGCGGACGCGAGTGCCGCGGCACCACGGCGGTGATGTGCTTGATCTGGCTTTGCAGGCGGGAATCCGCCCGCTGCGCCTGACCCAGGTGGCCGGTCGCACGGCCAAGCTGATCGAGCTGCGAGTACACGCTGCTCACAGTCGCCGGAGGCGGGAGCTCGAGGACCGGGATGGAGAACGCGGCAAGCCGCTTCGCCAGCCCGGCGACGTTGTTGGAGATGACCACCAGGTCCGGCTTGTCGGAGACGATCGCCTCGACGTTCGGCTCGAACCCGGACAGCTTGGTCCTGGGTGCCCTGGCCGGGTAGTCGGAGTCCTCGTCCACCGCCTTGACCTGACTGCCTGCCCCGATGGCGTACAGCATCTCGGTGGCGGTCGGCGACAGGGAGATAATCGACGTCGGGCGTGATCTGACGTGCACCGCGCCGTTTACCGCGTTGACGGTAACCGGGAACGTGGCGCCGCCGCTCGCGCTGCCGCTCGCGCTCGTGCCCGAGCTGCCGCATGCTGCGCACGCGACTGCCAGGGCAGCGGCCGCGGCCGCCGCAACGGCCGGCAGCCGGCTGGCGGGAACTCGCATGGTCATCCTCCGTCGGGTTCCTGGAGGACGAAGCGCGTCCGCTGCGACACCGACGAGGCGTCGAAGCGATCCGCCCTTCCTCCGAGGACAGGTCGCTGACGCGGGCCAGGCGTCCGGGCTCGCTCCCTCGAGGGGCATCACCGTTGCGGGACAGCGCCGGGATCTCACCGGCTTCGCTGGGCACAGCGTCATCCTGGTCAGGCCCAGGACATGCGTACATTACCGCAGAACAGCTGCCTGCGCCGGCGGGCGATCGCCCGGATCCGGGCCATGGTGCAGCGCTGGGGCATCGGCTTGCCGGCCATTCCCGAGCTCGGCATCGAGGGCGTTGACAACATATCCGCCGACATCAGCCCGCAGGACATCGTCCCGGCGTTCTGACGAAGGTTGCGGCCAACGAATGGCGCGCAACGGGTAACGCCATGTGCAATGGCGGGCGATACTGATACAGACGCAGGCGACGTGAGTACCCCCGAGCTCACGTCGCCGCGTCTTCATCCGAAGCGGCAAGCGGTTCTCGTCGTCGCTCTCCCCGGCGCGCCGTGCCCGCGCGCGCCGGAGCCCGCAGCCGTCCTGCTCTGGCCCGCGCCGGGCCCATGTCGCGCGCCGGCAGCTCCCGCGTGCAGCCGGGCCCGGTAGCGTTCGGTATATGACAGCTACCGCAACGCCCGAGGGCGGGGCCGCCGCCCGGATGCCCGAAGCGCCGTTCGGCCGCATGATGACCGCGATGATCACGCCGATGACGGCCCACGGCGCGGTGGATTACGAGGGCGCGGCGATCCTCGCCGAGTACCTGGTCACCCAGATGCGCAACGACGGCCTGGTGATCAGCGGCACGACCGGCGAATCGCCGACCACGAGCGACGCCGAGAAGGACCGGCTGCTGCGCACCGTGATCGACGCGGTCGGGGACCGGGCATCGGTCGTGGCCGGCGTCGGGACCAACGACACTGCGCACACCCTGGAACTCGCCCGGGCCGCAGAGCGGGCCGGCGCGGCGGGACTGCTCGTCGTCACGCCGTACTACAGCAAGCCGCCGCAGCGGGCGCTGGTCGCGCACTTCACCGCGGTCGCGGACGCCACCGCGCTGCCCGTGATGCTGTACGACATTCCCGGCCGGACCGGGACCCCGATCGCGACGCAGTCCCTCATCCAGCTGGCCGGGCACCCGCGGATCGTCGCGGTGAAGGACGCCAAGGGCGATGCCAGCGCCACGTCGGTGGTGATGGCCAGCACGGACCTGGTCTACTACTGCGGAGACGATCCGCTTAACCTGCCGTGGCTGGCGATCGGAGCCGTCGGCTTCGTCAGCGTGCATGGCCATCTGGTGGGCGACCGGCTGCACGAGATGATCGACGCCTATGCGGCCGGTAATGTGCGCGGCGCGCTGCGGCTGCACCGCGAGCTGCAGCCGATCTACGCGGGCATGACCCGGACCCAGGGCGTGATCACGACGAAAGCGGCTCTCGCCCTGCTCGGGCTGCCGGCCGGGCCGGTGCGGCCGCCCCTGGCGGGCGCCAGCCCGGCTGAGCTGGAGCAGCTGCGCACCGATCTGGTGGCTGGCGGCGTGAAGCTCCGGTGAGCCACCCGCACCCCGACCTCGGGCCGCCGCCGCCGCTGCCCGACGGCGGCCTGCGCATCGTCCCGCTGGGCGGCCTGGGCGAGATCGGCCGGAACATGACCGTCTTCGAGCATGCGGGCCGGCTGCTCATCGTCGACTGCGGCGTGCTGTTCCCCGAGGAGGACCAGCCGGGAATCGACCTGATCCTGCCGGACTTCTCCGTGCTCGAAGGCCGGATGGGGCAGATCGAGGCCCTGGTCCTCACCCATGCGCACGAAGACCATATCGGCGCCGTGCCCTATCTGCTGCGGCAGCGGCGCGACATCCCGCTGGTCGGCTCCCGGCTGACGCTGGCACTGGTCGCGAGCAAGCTCACCGAACACCGGATAACGCCGCAGGTGCGCGAGGTCGACCCTGGCTCCCGGCTGCCGTTCGGCCCCTTTGATCTTGAGTTCTTCGCGGTCAACCACTCGATTCCCGATGCGCTCGCCGTGGCCATCCGCACCAGTGCCGGAGTGGTCCTGCATACCGGCGACTTCAAGATGGATCAGCTGCCGCTGGACGGCCGGCTGACCGACCTTGGCGGCTTCGCGCGGCTGGGCAACGAGGGCGTGGACCTGCTGATGGCCGACTCCACCAACGCCGAGGTGCCGGGAATCGTCACCAGCGAGCGCGCGATCGCGCCGGTGCTCGGCGAGGTGTTCAGCCGGGCCGGGCAGCGGATAATCGTGGCCTGCTTCGCCAGCCACGTGCACCGGGTGCAGCAGGTGCTGGACACCGCGGCCGCGCACGGCCGGAAGGTCGCGCTGGTCGGCCGGTCGATGGTGCGCAACATGGGCGTGGCCCGCGACCTGGGCTACCTGCAGATTCCGTCGGTTCGCGGCGGCCTGATCGTGGACCAGCGCGAGGCCGAGGAAATGCCGCCTGAGCAGATCGTCCTGATCTCCACCGGCTCTCAGGGCGAGCCGATGTCCGCACTGTCGCGGATGGCCGGGCGTGATCACCCGATCAGGATCGCCGACGGCGACACGGTGATCCTCGCCTCGTCGCTGGTGCCGGGCAACGAGACGGCGGTGTCCCGGATCATCAACGAGCTGACCCGGCTCGGCGCGAGGGTGGTGCACAAGGGCAACGCGCTGGTGCACGTGTCCGGCCACGCGCCGGCCGGCGAGCTGCTCTATGTGCTCAACCTTGTGCGCCCCAGCAGCTTCATCCCGGTGCACGGCGAGTGGCGGCACCTGAAAGCGCACGCCGAGCTGGCCGCCCAGACCGGCGTGCCCGCCGAGAACATCGTGATCGCCGAGGACGGCATCGTCGTCGACCTGGTGAATGGCAAGGCGTCTGTCGTCGGCGATGTCCGGTGCGGCTACGTGTATGTGGACGGGCTCTCGGTCGGCGAGGTCACTGAGGCTTCGCTGAAGGACCGGCGGATCCTGGGCGACGAGGGGTTCGTGTCCGTGATCATCGTGGTCGACTCCAGCAACGGCAAGCTGGTGGCCGGCCCGGAGATTCACGCCCGCGGCTCCGGCATTGACGACGCCGCCTTCGGCGAGGTCCGGCCGCGGCTGGAGGAGGCCCTCGCCGCCGCGGCCGCCGACGGGATCAACGACGCCTACCAGCTGCGCCAGCTCGTCCGCAGGAGCGTGGGACGCTGGGTCAGCGACAATTACCGGCGCCGCCCGATGATCATTCCCGTCGTCATCGAGGTCTGACCCGCGAACGGCGCGCGACACGCCCGGCTTGATCCTTCGCCCGGCCGGGAATGCTCGCTACGGTGAAAATCATGGCGGCTCGTGCGCCTAAGAGCGCTGCACGCACTCGGGGCAGTACCGCCGGACGCCCGCCCCAGCCGGGCACCGCGCGGCGCCGCAGCGCGGGCAGCGGCAGCCGCGGCGGGCGCCAGACCGCCCAGCGGTATGGCCGCGGGGGGTCGAGGAACAGGTCAGCCCGCCGGCCGCCGCCGTCAGCCAATCCGATCGCGATCCTTGTCGGCTGGATCGCGGCAGTCGTCGCCGGGGCGTGGATGGCGCTCGCGCACACCGTCGGGCTGGCGGCGCGCGCCCTCGGGCGCAGTGCCCGTGACCTGGATCCGGCTCACCGCAGGGATGGGCTCGGGCTCGGCGCCCTGGCGGCGGCCATCATCACGTCGACGGTCGCATGGTGGCACCTCGGCGGCCCGCTGGGCCGGTCGCTGTCAGCGGTGGTGCTCGGCCTGTTCGGGGCTGCCGCGTGGACGGTGCCGATCCTGCTGGCGCTGCTGGGCTGGCGTTTCCTCCGGCACCCGGACCGGAACGCCGACACCGCCCGGGTGGTGATCGGCTGGACCGCCCTGATCATCGGCGTGCTCGGCCTGGTGAACATCGCCAGCGGCATGCCGCAGCCGCAGGTGGGCCTGGCTGGCGGCCTGATCGGCTACGTCGCGTCGGCACCGCTGGCGGCGGTGCTGACCGTCTGGGCCGCGGCGCCGCTGCTCGCCCTGCTGACAGGGTTCGGGCTGCTGGTGACCTCCGGCACCCCGCTGCACCGGGTGCCCGGCAGGCTCGCCGAGCTGCACGGGCTGGTGCGCGGCCGCAGCGCTGACGAGGGCCACGAGGAGGACGCCTCGGCGGGCTTCGCCGGCCAGCTGCGCGGCGGCAGGCGGCGGCCGGCCGCGATCGAGGCGGGTGAGCACGAGCGGGCCTACGACACCCCGCTCCTGGGCGGCACTGTCAGCCGCGGGCAGGTAACCGCCAGCCGGGAAGCGGGCGCCGGAGCGCGGGCCCCCGCGGGCCAGGCAGCGTCGGCGGCCGCAGAATCGGCCCCGAGCATGACCGTGGCCGCGGCGGCGGAGCCGGTGCCCGACGCGCTGATGTTCGGGCCGGCCGGCTCAGGGCATGCCGGGCAGAGCGCTGCGACTGCCGCCAATGAGGCGTGGCGGCAGTCCTGGTTCGGCGCTGAGGGGGCCGGCGATGGCCGGGCCGGGGGCCACGCAAGCGGCGGCCGCGGCGGTGCCGCGGAGCCAGGCGCGGCCGTCGTGGCCGGGAAGGGGGAGCAGCTGACGCTCGCCGCGTCGAGCGACTCCAGCTACACGCTCCCGCCGCCGGCCCTGCTGCGGCCGGGGACCGCACCCAAGACCCGGACGCGCGCGAACGACGCGATGGTCGAGGCGCTGTCTCAGGTCCTTGATCAGTTTGAGGTAGATGCCCAGGTGACCGGCTTCTCCAGGGGGCCGACTGTCACCAGGTATGAGATCGAGCTCGGCACCGCCGTGAAGGTCGAGCGGGTCACGCAGCTGTCGAAGAACATCGCCTACGCGGTGAAGAGCGCGGACGTCCGCATCCTGTCGCCGATTCCCGGCAAGTCCGCGATCGGGGTGGAGATACCCAACACCGACCGGGAGGTCGTCAGCCTCGGTGACGTGCTGCGCTCGCCGGTGGCGGCCACCGATCAGCACCCGATGGTGGTCGGGCTCGGCAAGGACGTCGAGGGCCGGACCGTGGTGGCGAACCTGGCGAAGATGCCGCACATGCTCGTCGCGGGCGCGACCGGGGCCGGGAAGTCCACCTGCATCAATGCGCTGATCACGTCGATCCTGATGCGCGCCACCCCCGACGATGTGCGGCTGGTTCTCGTCGACCCCAAGCGCGTGGAACTGTCCGCTTACGCTGGCATACCGCATCTGATCACGCAGATCATCACGAACCCGAAGCGTGCCGCCGAGGCGCTGCAGTGGGTGGTGGGCGAGATGGATCGCCGCTATGACGACCTCGCGGCCTCCGGTTTCCGGCACGTGGACGACTTCAACAAGGCCGTGCGGGCCGGCAAGATCACCGCGCCGCCCGGCAGCGAGCGCGTTTACGTGCCTTACCCGTACTTGCTGGTCATCGTCGATGAGCTCGCGGACCTGATGATGGTCGCCCCGCGGGACGTGGAGGACGCCGTCGTCCGGATCACCCAGCTGGCCCGCGCGGCGGGCATTCACCTCGTGCTGGCCACCCAGCGGCCGAGCGTGGACGTGGTGACCGGGCTGATCAAGGCGAACGTGCCGTCCCGGCTCGCCTTCGCGACCTCCAGCCTGACCGACAGCCGGGTCATCCTGGATCAGCCCGGTGCCGAGAAGCTGGTCGGCCAGGGTGATTCGCTGTTCCTGCCGATGGGCGCCAGCAAGCCGATCCGGCTGCAGGGCGCCTATGTCGCGGAGAAGGAGATCCGCGAGGTTGTCCGGCACTGCACGAAGCAGGCAGAGCCGGAGTACCGCGAGGACGTGACGGCGCCCGAAGGCCCCCGGCGCGAGATCGACGCCGAGATCGGCGATGATCTCGACCTGCTGCTGCAGGCAGCTGAGCTGATTGTCAGCACCCAGTTCGGCTCCACGTCGATGCTGCAGCGCAAGCTCCGGGTTGGCTTCGCGAAGGCGGGCAGGCTGATGGACCTGCTGGAAAGCCGGGGCGTTGTCGGCCCGAGCGAGGGATCGAAGGCACGGGACGTGCTGGTCAGGCCGGACGATCTGGCGGAATTGCTCGATTCGCTGCGCGGCGGCCCGGCGGATTGACGGTTTAACCACGTTTGGCAGCCGCCCGACGGCGGGAGACACTTATCGCAGGCGTCGACACCGCTCGGGTTCTCGCCGGACGGTAATCAGATGTCTACACTGGGTAATCGATCTCTTATCGCAGGGATCAGGGGAAGCGGACGTCCGCATCCGTGCCTGCACCCCGGGCGGCACGTGGCGCGACAGAGCAGTGGAGGCGCGGCGTGAGCATTGGTGACGCCCTGGCGGAGGCACGCCGTCAGGCCGGTCTCACCATCACGCAGGTCAGTCAGCGGACCTGCATCAGGGAGACGATTATCCGGGGGATCGAGCGCGGCGACTATTCTGCGTGCGGCGGCGACTTTTACGCCCGCGGCCATATTCGCAGTATCGGGCGCGCTGTCGGGGTCGACCCTGAGCCGCTGGTCAGGGAGTACGACGCGACCCAGAGCGCACCGCAGGCCATCACCGCGGCGGACGTTTTCGAGCCGTCCACGCCGATCAAGCTCCGGGAGCGGCGCAGGCTCAACTGGAGCCTTGCGCTGGCCCTGATCCTGCTGGTGGTCATCGGCTTGGGGGTGTACCACCTGGTCGAGCGGTCGCAGCGCGCCAGAACGACTGCCGCCCAGTCGCATGCGCAGCCGTCGGTGCGGCAGGCGAAGCCGAGGCATCCGCAGGCAACCGGCCTGACGCATCGCCACTCCCGCGACGTGGTCATCCACCTGACCGCCGCCACGGACTGCTGGGTTCAGCTGACCACCGCGGCGGGCCAGACGATCTACAGCGGCATTGTCTACGCCGGCACGTCGCACCACTGGACCGAGCACGGGCCGGTAACCATGGTGCTCGGCAACCCGGCCGGCGTCACGCTGACGGTGAACGGGAAGAACGCGGTCCCGGCGAACTCGACGACCCAGCCGGTGACCCTGAGCTTCGCGCCGCACCACAGCGCCGGCTGACGTCACTGGCTGCCGCAGGTGCCTCGCATCGGCGGCATTACCGTAGTCTGCCGGTGTGCCGTCGAGTCAGAGAGCATCCCCCGCGGCTGGCCGGACCGTCAGCGTGGTCACACTGGGCTGCGCCCGCAACGAGGTTGACTCCGAAGAGCTGGCGGCCCGTCTCGAGGCGGGCGGCTGGACGCTGGCCGACGGCCAGGAACCCGATGTGGTGCTCGTCAATACCTGCGGTTTCATCCAGGCCGCGAAGCAGGAGTCCATTGACGAACTTCTCGGCGCGGCGGCCGGCGGCGCGAAGGTGGCGGCAGCGGGCTGCCTGGCCGAGCGCTACGGCGCCGAGCTAGCCGAGGCGCTGCCAGAGGCGCAGGTGCTCAGCTTCGATGATTACGGCGACATAGCTGCCAGGCTGGATGCGATCGTGGCCGGCCAGAGCTGGCAGGCGCACCAGCCCAGGGACCGGCGCCGGCTGCTCCCGCTGGCGCCGTCTGGCCGGCCCGGTGCCGCGGCCGGGCAGCTGCCGGGGCACGGCGCCGTGGCCACGCCCCGGGGCGGGCCAGCCGCGGCTGGCTGGCGCAGCGCCGAGGCGGCCCCGCCCGGCGGCGGCATCGCGGACCTGCCGCCTGGCGTGGCTCCGGCATCCGGGCCAATGGTGGCGCGGCGCAGGCTCGGCGACGGCGTGGTAGCACCGCTCAAGATCGCTTCGGGGTGCGATCGACGCTGCAGTTTCTGCGCGATCCCGGCGTTCCGCGGCGCATTCGTCTCTCGGTCCCCGCAGGACCTGATCGCGGAGGCGGGCTGGCTGGCCGCCCGCGGCGCCCGCGAGCTGCTGCTCGTCAGCGAGAACTCCACCTCCTACGGCAAGGACCTGGGGGATATCAGGCTGCTGGAGACCTTGCTGCCCGGCCTAGCCGCGGTGCCGGGCATCGCCCGGGTCCGGGTCAGCTACCTGCAGCCGGCCGAGCTGCGGCCGGGACTGATCGAGGTGATGGCATCCGCCCCCGGCGTGGCGCCGTATTTCGACCTGTCCTTCCAGCACGCCAGCGGCACCGTATTGCGGGCGATGCGCCGGTTCGGCGACCGGCAGCGCTTCGCCGCGCTGATCGGCCGGATCAGGCGGCTGGCGCCCGAGGCCGGCATCCGGTCCAACTTCATCGTCGGGTTCCCCGGCGAGACCGAAGCCGACGTCGAGGAACTGCAGCGCTTCCTCGCCGAGGCGCGGCTCGATGCCATCGGGATCTTCGGGTACTCCGACGAGGACGGCACGGAGGCGGCCGCCCTCGGCGGCCAGCTGCCCGCCGAGGAGATCGCGCGACGGGTCGATGATCTCGCTGATCTGGCCGATGAGCTCATGGGTCAGCGGGCAGCCGAGCGGTCCGGCGAGATCGTTGACGTCCTCGTCGAGGAAGCCCTGGGCGATGGCCGCTACTGCGGACGGGCCGGTCATCAGGCGCCCGAGGTCGACGGGACCATACAGATCCGCTCGCAGACGCCGATAGCCATCGGGGAGATGGTGCGGGCCACGGTCACCGGCTCCATCGGCGTGGATCTGCTGGGGGAGGCCATCGATCCGGCCGGATCCGCGCCGGGCAGACGTGCGGGAACGCGTTGAGCCGGGCTGGTGCGGGCGCTGCGGGCGAGGAGAACCTGAAAGATGCGGCCGCGGTCCCCCGGCCCGGCCTGGTTAATGTCGCCAATGAGCTCACTGCCCTGCGACTGGCCCTGGTGCCGCTGTTCGTCGTGCTGCTGCTGGCCGGCGGGACGGCCGGGCGGATAGCGGCCTTTGCCGTTTTCGCCGTCGCCTCGATCACCGATCTGCTGGACGGCGAGCTCGCCCGCCGGCGTGGCCTCATCACGGACTTCGGCAAGATAGCGGACCCGATCGCCGACAAGGCCCTCACCGGATCGGCGTTGGTGACCCTATCGGCGCTCGGTGAGCTCGCCTGGTGGGTGACCGGCGTTATCCTGCTGCGCGAGCTCGCTGTCACCGGCCTGCGCTTCTGGGTCATCCGGCGGGGCGTCATCGCTGCCAGCCGGGGCGGCAAGATCAAGACGATGCTGCAGATCCTCGCCATCAGCCTGTACGTGCTGCCGGGGATTCCCGGCATCATCCGTGAGGTGATCATGGCGGCTGCTGTCATCGTCACCGTGGTGACAGGCGGCGACTACG
>Ga0335081_10010800_pt1 | contig 14759 bp, 20 predicted proteins | sample Lox_Sample_35_FD_206713 | JGI IMG/M metagenome (GOLD analysis project Ga0335081, IMG submission 206713) | Soil microbial communities from Loxahatchee National Wildlife Refuge, Florida, United States - Lox_Sample_3.5 | ecosystem: Environmental > Terrestrial > Soil > Wetlands | place: USA... | reverse complement strand
GAGGCCAAGCCCGACGTCGCCCGCATCGAGGCGCTGTGGAGCGATTGCCGCGCCCGCTTCGGGCGAGGCGGGCTCTTTTTGTTCGGCGCTTTTGGCGCGGCCGACGCCATGTATGCCCCCGTGGTGGCGCGCTTCCATAGCTACGGCATCGCGGTTGGCCGCGACGCCCGCGCCTATATGGACGCGGTGATGGCGCTGCCGGCTTGGGCGCAATGGTGCGCCGCGGCGCTGAAGGAGCCCTGGGTCATGCGCCACAACGAGCCAGACTGGCCGCTGGTGCGTGGCATTAAACTTTCGCAATGATTGCGATTGCGGGTGGACACATCCCAAATTTTGTCACGATTGGGGGCGACACCGTTCGCGTCCTTCACGGCGCACGCCGTGTTTCATTTTAGGGGGTGACGATTTTGTCGGGGCCGCGCGCGGCCCCTCGATGGGGTTTGCCCATGACACATCGTCTGCTTGCGCTCGCTGTTGCGCTTTTCGCTTTCACCGCTCCCGCTCTCGCCGCCGATGCCAGGCCCGATATCAAGGGCCTCTATCTGCTGACCGACTATCCGGCGGTCTCGATCCAGCCCGGCACCACCTCGACCGTCAGTTTGAAATTGCGCAATTACGGCCTCGCGCCCGAGCGGCTTGCACTTTCGATCAGTGGCGTGCCGCAGGGCTGGACCGCCACGCTGCTCGGCGGCGGCCAGCCGGTCGCCGCCGCAATGCCGGCGACCGACGACAGCGTCTCGCTCGATCTGCGGCTCGACGTGCCCAAGGGCGCGCAGATCGGCACGCACACGCTCACCGTCAGCGCGCAGGGCAGCGCCTCGCAGGTTTCGCTGCCGGTCAACGTGACGCTGGCCAAGGAGCTGCCGGCCAAGCTGGCAGTGCAGCCGCAATTGCCGGAGCTGCGCGGCTCCACCAATTCGAGCTTCGAATATACGCTCACGGTGAAGAACGACAGCGGCAAAAAGCTGTTGGTGAGTCTCGCCGCCGACGCGCCGCGCAATTTCGACACCTCGTTCACCGAGGCCTACGGTACGCAGCAGCTCACCGCGGTGCCGATCGACGCCGGCAAATCCAAGGACGTGAAACTGAAGGTCAGCCCGCCGAGCACGATCGATGCCGGGCATTATCCGGTCAAGGTGCAAGTCGCCGCCGAGGGCGCCAAGGCCGCAACCGACGTCGCGCTCGACATCACCGGCGAACCCAAGCTGACGCTCGCCGGCCCCGACGGCCTGCTCAGCGCCAATGCTACCGCCGGCAACGAAAGCTCGGTGCCGGTGGTCGTCGCCAATACCGGCACCGCGCCGGCTGAGAACATCCAGTTGTCGGCCAACGCGCCGAGCGGCTGGAAGGTCAGCTTCGAGCCGAAGACCATCGACCGCATCGCACCCAACCAGCACAAGCAGGTACAGGCGCTGATCCGTCCGCCCGCCAAGGCGATCGCCGGCGACTACGTCAATACGTTCTCCGCATCGACCCACGGCGAGAACGGCGCGGCGAATTTCCGTGTCACGGTGATGACCTCGACCCTATGGGGCGTGGCGGGCGTCGGCATCATCGGCGCCGCGCTTCTGATCATGGTGGGCGCCGTCGTGCGCTTCGGCCGCCGATGAGCGCGCCGGTCAGCGGGGCCAATGTCATCGAGGCATCGGGCCTTACCAAACGCTATGGCACGGCGACTGCCGTCGATGGCATCAACTTCAAGGTTGGGGCGGGCGAGATCTTCGGCCTGCTCGGCCCCAACGGCGCCGGCAAGACCACCACGATCTTGATGTTGCTGGGCTTGAGCGACATCACCTCCGGCGAAGCTCGCGTCTTCGGGCATGACCCGATGCGCGAGCCGCTCTCGGTCAAGCGGCTGGTCGGCTATCTGCCGGACACCGTCGGCTTCTACGACAACATGACCGCCGCCGATAACCTGCATTACACCGCGCGGCTGATGGGCATTCCGAAACGCATCCGCAAGGACCGCATCGCGGCGGCGCTCGCCCGCGTCGGCTTGTCCGACGTCGCCGAGAAGAAAGTCGGCACCTTCTCGCGCGGCATGCGCCAGCGGCTCGGCCTCGCCGAGATCATCATGAAGGACGCCCGCATCGCCATTCTCGACGAGCCGACCAACGGCCTCGATCCGCAGGCGAGCATTGAACTTCTGGAGCTGATCCGCGCGCTCAAGGCGCACGGCGTCAGCATCCTGTTGTCCTCGCATCTGCTCGACCGCGTGCAGAGCGCGTGCGACCGGGTGGCGCTTTTCAATAACGGCCGCATTGCATTGATGGGCACGGTCGGCGAGCTAGGCCGCCACGTCCTGGGCGGCGGCTTTGCCGTCGAGGTGGAGGCGGAAAGCAGCGACGGCATCGCCAAGCGGCTGTCGGCGCTGGCGGGCGTGCGCAGCGTGGAATCGCCCGCGCCCGGCCGCTTCCGCATGGTCTGCGACCGCGATCTGCGCGCGGAAGCGGCCGCCGCCGTGGTGGCGGCGGGCGGCCGGCTCAAGCAGCTGTCGCTCGATCAGCCGAGCCTGGAAACCATCTACACGCGCTACTTCCAGCAAGCCGCGCAGCAACAAGGGGAGGCGCGTCATGCGGCGTGAAGGCTCTCCCTGGCAAGGCCTCGGCGTGGTGATGCTGAAGGAATTGTCCGATCATCTCGCCAGCGCGCGCATGCGCGTGTTGGAATGGCTGGTGGTGCTGGTGGCGCTCGCCGCGGTCTACGCCGCCATCACCCAGGTGCGCGACGTCACGGCGGAGGACCCGTTCCTGTTCCTGCGCCTGTTCACCACGGCGCGCGAGCCGCTGCCGTCCTTCGTGTCGTTCCTCGGCTTCCTGGTGCCGCTGATGGCCATTGGGCTCGGCTTCGACGCGATCAACGGCGAGCATAACCGGCGCACGCTGTCGCGCATCCTGTCGCAGCCGATTTATCGCGACGCTTTGCTGTTCGGGAAATTCCTCGCCGGCCTCATCACGATCGCCATCAGCCTGACCGTGCTGTGGCTCTTGGTGATCGGCCTTGGCCTGTTGATGCTGGGCGTGCCGCCGGGCGCCGCCGAAATGGGCCGCGCGCTGGTGTTCCTCGGCGTGACCATCGCCTATGCCGGCGTGTGGCTGGCGCTCGCCATGCTGTTCTCGGTGACATTCCGTTCGCCGGCGACCGCGGCGCTGGTGACGCTCGGCCTCTGGCTGTTCCTCAGCGTGATCTGGCCGGCGCTGGCGCCCGCCATCGCGCAAGCGCTGGTGCCGACCGACGACGAGGCGACATTGCTCATCACGGCGCAGATGCTGGCGCGATTGTCGCCGTCGACGCTCTATGGCGAAACGGTGCTGGCCTTGCTGGATCCGACCACGCGCACGCTCGGACCGGTCTATCTCAGCCAGTTGCAGGGCGCGGTGATGGGCGCGCCGCTGCCGCTGTCGCAGAGCCTGCTGGTGGCCTGGCCGCAGATCGTCGGCCTGATCGCCGTCAGCATCTTGCTGTTCGTCGGCGGTTACATCGCCTTTCAGCGGCAGGAAGTGCGAGCTTAGCTTTTTGTGAGCGTGGCGTTTGCGTAAGGAGGGGGCCGTCATCCTGCTCAGGGTGACGGCTCTTCCTTCAGCCGCTTCACCAGCTCCTCGATGAACGGCCGCTGCGCCGGCAAAATCTTGCGCCGCGCCGTCGCCAGCTTGAAATAAGCGATGCGGTCCATCTCGGGGAAGCTTTGCGTCTGGCCCGAATGCGGCGGCCATTCCATCTCGAATTCATTGCTGGCGAATCCGGACAGGTCGAAATCGCCCTCGAGGGCGAAGGCATGCACCGTCTTGCCGCTCTTCTGCCGCACCGGATTGAGCGGGATGAAGTCGCCCTTCGCGGTCAGGCCGGTTTCCTCGTTGAACTCGCGCTTGGCGCAGGCGAGCACGTCGCCCGATTCCACCAGGCCCTTGGGGATCGACCAGGCGCCCGCGTCCTTGTTGCGCCAATAGGGTCCGCCGGGATGGGCTAAGAGCACCTCCAGCCCGCGCTTGCGGCGGAAGGCGAGGATGCCGGCGCTGATCTCGGAACGGCGCGACATAGGTCACATCGGCAATTCACTCCGGCCGGACAAGTCTAGCAACAAATGCCGTGGCGCGCAGTGGCTGTGCATAAGCGCAAAATCGCGATGCGCGGGGCGCATGGCGAGGCTACCAGGGCCGCTCGACCGAGTTGGTCACGTGCTCGCGGTCGGGCGCGGTGAAACAGATGCCGACGCACAGATAGGGCAGGTCGGGATGCGGGTTGTGCCCGCGGTGGAATTTGGCGATCGGCTCGGAATAGCAGTCGCCGGCCTTGGCCTTGACCAGCACGCCTTCCTGGAAATGCGCCTCGAACAGGCCCTGCAGCGCCACGAAAAACGCCGCGCCGTTGTGGCAGTGCCAGTTGGTGTAGCCGCCCGGCACGATCTCGGCATTATAGATCTGCACCTTCACCTGCGGGTCGCGCGGCAGCGAGGCGTAGAGCTGGTCGAACAGCAGGTTGCGGTGGAAGCCGTGGCCGGGCGGCACGATGCCGTCGAGCTTGAGCTTCAAATCCTTGTAGTCGTCGGGGCGGGCGTGCATGGGCTTCCTCCGCGCGGGAGGAGGAAGCCTATTACGGGCAGCGTGGCGCCGAAAGCCTCAACGCCGGCATGTGCGCCGGCGCGAGGCTTCGGATAGCGCCGCTTGCGACGTTACTTCGCGCCGGTCGTGCCCAAATTCGGATTCGGCGAGCAACTGGCGCTGCCGGCCTTGGCGTCCTTCTGGCACGCCGTCAGGCTGGCATATTTGCAATTGAGCGAGCCGCCGGGCGTGGTCTCGATGCAATATTTGCCGTTGCCGACGGTGGCCTGCTTGCTCATGGTGCTGCTGCCGGCGCCCATCGAGCCTTTCTGCATCGTGCTGGACGACGTTTGCGCGCTGGCGATGGAGAGACCGGCGAGCAAGGCTGCGACGGCGGTGAGAGTGGTCAGTGTCTTCATTATTTCCTCCTTGACGGTGAATGCCGCGTGACGGCACGACCGGACAACGGATGGCAAAGAGTCGTGTTCCGGGAACTCGCGCGAATTTAGAAAAATATCTCGCAACGCGGCGGCAAGGTGGCGAAATAGGGCCCGCCACGCGCGGCGGGTTCCCGCCATTGCGTTCCCGATCCCGCCAAGGCACCCTGCCGCGCGAACGCGTATGATCCCGAAAAGTGGGAACCGGTTTTCGGAAAAGATCATGCGCCACTAAAAGGGCGGGAGGGGCGTTTTGGCGATTCTCACGTCGTCGATCGATCGCAGTTCGGCGGAATTCGCCGCCAATGCCGAGCGCATGCGCGCGCTGGTCGAGGAGCTCAAGGCGCGCCGCGCCGAGGCTGCCCTTGGCGGGTCGCAGAAGTCCCGCGAACGTCATGCGGCGCGCGGAAAACTTCTCCCACGCGAGCGCGTGATGAACCTGATCGACCCCGGCTCGCCGTTTCTCGAATTGTCGCCGCTCGCAGCCAACGGCCTATACGACGACGCCATTCACGGCGCCTCGCTGATCACCGGCATCGGCCGCGTCGAGGGGCGCGAATGCATGGTGGTGTGCAACGATTCCACCATCAAGGGCGGCACGTATTTCCCGGTTACTGTCAAAAAACATTTGCGCGCCCAGGAGATCGCGCGCGAGAACCGCTTGCCCTGCATCTATCTCGTCGATTCCGGCGGCGCCAATTTGCCGCACCAGACCGAGGTGTTCCCCGACCGCGAGCATTTCGGCCGCATCTTCTACAACCAGGCAACCTTGTCGGCGCTGCGCATTCCGCAGATTGCGGTGGTGATGGGCTCCTGCACCGCCGGCGGCGCTTACGTGCCGGCGATGTCGGACGAGACCATCATCGTCAAGAACCAGGGCACGATCTTTCTCGGCGGCCCGCCGCTGGTGAAGGCGGCGACGGGGGAGGTGGTGAGCGCCGAGGAACTGGGCGGCGCCGACGTGCATGCGCGCAAGTCCGGCGTCGCCGATCATTACGCGCAGGACGACCATCACGCGCTGTCGATCGCGCGCCGCATCGTCGCCAATCTCAACACGAAAAAGACCGTCGACATCCCGCTGCTGGCAGCGCGCGAGCCGGCGCTCGATACCGTCGAGCTCGACGGGCTGGTGCCGGTCGATCTGAAAAAGCAATACGACATCCGCGAGGTGATCGCGCGTCTGGTCGATGCCTCCGAATTCGACGAGTTCAAGGCGCTGTACGGCACAACGCTGATCACCGGCTTTGCCCATATCCACGGCATGCCGGTCGGCATTCTCGGCAACAACGGCATTTTGTTTTCCGAGAGCGCGCTCAAGGCCGCGCATTTCATCGAGCTGTGCTGCCAGCGCCGCATCCCGTTGCTGTTCCTGCAGAACATCGTCGGCTTCATGGTCGGCCGCGACTACGAGGCGGGTGGCATCGCCAAGGACGGCGCCAAGATGGTGACGGCGGTGACCTGCGCGCAGGTGCCGAAGATCACCGTCATTGTCGGCGGCAGCTACGGCGCCGGCAATTACGGCATGTGCGGCCGCGCTTACTCGCCGCGCTTCTTGTTCACCTGGCCGAACGCGCGCATCTCGGTGATGGGTGGCGAGCAGGCGGCGAGCGTGCTGGCGACGGTGAAGCGCGACAATATCGAGGCCAGCGGCGCGAAATGGTCGGAGGTCGAGGAAGAGGAGTTCAAGGCGCCGATCCGCGAACAGTACGAATCGGAAGGCAATCCTTATTATGCAACCGCGCGGCTATGGGACGACGGCATCATCGCGCCCTCCGAAACGCGCCGCGTGCTGGCGCTGGCCTTCTCCGCCGCCCTCAACGCGCCGGTAAGGGGGACGAGGTTTGGCGTATTCAGAATGTGAGGACCGAGGAATTGCTCATGCGGAAAATCTCAAGCCCAATGCTATTGGCGCTCCTCGTGTTCGCGGGAACCGGCATTGTTCGACCCGCCCACGCGCTCGACGTTGAGCCCGGCCTCTGGCAGGACACCGAAACGGGCGAGGTGAACGGCAAGGCGATGCCGCCCAAGGTCTCGACCGAGTGCGTCTCGCCGCAGGATGCCAAGGACATCGGCAAGCGCGCTCAGCAAGAGCTGCAGACGTCGATGAAGGAGCAGAAGCAGCAGTGCAGCAAGCTCTCGGTCAAGGAATCCGGCAACACCATCCTGTTCGAGATGAAGTGCGGCGATCCAAAGCAGGGGGCGCTCGACGTGACCAGCGTCATAACCATCCAGTCGCCGCAGCACACGACCAATGTGACCAAATCGGCCATGAGCTTCATGGGGCAAACAATGGTCTCGAACATGACGACCGATTCCAAATGGGTCGCGGCGGCGTGCAAAAAATAACCCGGCGCGCCGGCGCGCTGCTTGCCGTTTTGCTGCTTGCCGCGCTGCCCGCGCGCGCCGCGATGGAGCTTGCGCCGGGCGAATGGCAGGACACCGAAACCGGCACTGAGAACGGCGAGCCTGTCCCGCCGGAAGTCACCACGAGCTGCATGACCGCCGACGATGCAAAGGACGTGGTCAAAGCGCTGTCGCGGCTTCAGAACACCGCCGGCCAGCAATGCAAGACCATGCATGTGCTGGACAAAGGCAACACGCTCTCCTTCGACATGGAATGCGGTGAGGCCAAGCAGATCCTGATCGCGGTCAGCATGACCATCAATTTCGTGGACTCGCGCCACTTCACCGGCACGATCAAATCCAATGTCGCCTATGGCGGCAAAACAACCACCACCGACAAGCGGCTCGATTCGAAATGGATCGCCGCCGCCTGCAAGAAGGAATAGCGGCTGCGTGCCATGAGCGAAACGTATCGATCCGCCCTCATCGTCGGTGCCGGCTCCGGCCTGTCGGCTTCGCTCGCCCGCGCCTTCACAAAATCCGTCATGACGGTCGCGCTCGCCGCCCGCTCGGTCGACAAATTGAGCCAGCTGGCGAAAGAAACCGGCGCCAAGACCTATGCCTGCGACGCCAGCCAGCGCGGCGACGTCGACAAGCTCTTTGCCGCGCTCGACAGCGCCGGCGCCCCCGACGTCGTCGTCTACAACGCCAGCTACCGCGCGCGCGGGCCGCTGATCGATCTCGATCCGGCCGAGGTGCAGAAGTCGATTATCGTCAGCGCGTTCGGCGGCTTCCTGGTGGCGCAGGCGGCGGCGCGCCGCATGCTGCCGAAGAAGCGCGGGGCGATTTTCTTCACCGGCGCCTCGGCGAGCGTGAAGGGCTACGCGCAGTCGGCGCCCTTCGCCATGGGCAAGTTCGCGCTGCGCGGCCTGGCGCAAAGCATGGCGCGCGAATTGTCGCCGCTGGGCATCCACGTCGCGCATTTCGTCATCGACGGCGGCATCAAAAGCGCGCGCCGCGCCGAGCCGCCCGACGCGCCAGACTCACTGCTCGATCCCGACGCCATCGCGCAGAGCTATCTGCACGTGCTGGCGCAGCCGCGCAGCGCCTGGACGCAGGAGATCGAGCTGCGGCCCTGGGTCGAAAAGTTCTAGTGCAACATCCCGATCACGGTGTCCCAGTTCACGAAGGGCTGCGCCGGACCCGCGCGCACGACGCCGGTGTCGTGCAGATAGGCTGAGCCGAGCATCAGCACCGCGCCGCACACCACGCCCAAAATAAATTTCATCGCCTGCCTCCCGGAGTGAATCGCGGTCCTCGCATCTGCGCATGATACGCCTATATTGGCTATCGAAGCGCCGGCGGCGGCAATACCAACCGCTCGTTAGCGAAGGCGAGGGCGAGCCGGAGGGTGACCCCGGCTCTGGCCGCCGCCGGCTTTCGAATTAGACGAATTCCAATGTTGCTTCCGTCACTTGCATTCACTTGCATTGTCCGTGCGGGAGTGACAGTGATCGTCGCTGCGTAACTTTTTTGCCGGGGCCGCTAATGTCACGCCGGAAAAAATTTCTCACACTCGCGGTTTTGCTTTTGCCGGTTGCCGCGTTCGCGCAATCGCAGCCTCCGGACGCCCCGGCCGCGGCAAAGACTTACATCCCCGGCATCGAGCAGTTCATGAACGTGATCCAGAGCGAGCACGCCAAGCTTTGGTACGCCGCCTCGGCGCGCAATTGGGAGCTTGCCGCCTACCAGCTCGGCGAGATCAAGGAGATCATGTCGGACGTCGAGGATCTGTATCCGAAGTTCAAGGACCTGCCGCTCGGTCAGATGCTCGACAACGTCATCACCGGCCCGATCGTCGAGCTGGAGAAGGGGCTCGACGCCAAGGATTTCGGCAAGTTCGCCGCCGGCTACGGCAAGCTCACGGAGGCCTGCAATGCCTGCCACCAGGCGACCGGCAACGGCTTCCTCGTCATCCAGCGCCCGGCCAACCCTGGCTTCCCCAACCAGGATTTCAGGCCGCACAAGTGACACCGGCCGCGCGCGCGTGGTAAACGCAGCGCCGCATGGCGAGCCCCGACGATTTCAAGCAGCTGGCGCCGACCGGCAAATTGCGCGGCGGCGTGGTGGTCGCGCCGGCGGGCTCGGCGTTTTTCGCCATCAAGGACGGCAAGGGCGCGGTCACCGGCGTCACCGTCGACCTGCTGCACGCATTCGCCGGGTCGCTCAAGCTGCCGCTTGATCTGCAGGTCTACGACAATTCCGGCCAGGTCACCGACGCGGTGACCAAAGGCGAGTGCGACGTCGCCTTCATGCCGCACGACGCCGCGCGCGCCGAGAAGGTCGATTTCGGCCCGGCCTATTTCATCATCGAGAGCACTTATCTAGTGCCGGCCGGCTCGAAAATCCAAAGCATCGACGAAGTCAATCGGGCGGGCGTTCGCATCGTCGCCATTTCCAACACCACGACCGGGCGCAGCGCGCGCCGCACCGCGCCAAATGCCGAGGTCGCGGAAGTGTCGAGCGTCGATCTGATGACCGACATGGCGGCGAAAGGCGAGGGCGACGCCTTCGCGCTCACGCACGACTCGCTGGCCGGGCTGATGCCTACGCTGCCGGGCGCCCGCATTTTGCCCGGTAATTTCCAGCAGACCGGCATCGCCGTGGCGGTGCCGAAGGGCCGTCCCGCGGCACTGAAAGCTGCAAGCGCCTGGCTCGCCGATGCGAAAAAATCCGGCGTGGTGCGCCGTGCCTTCGACGCCAACGGCTTAAAGACCGCGGAGGTGGCTCCATGAAGCGAATTCTCATAGCCGTTTTGCTTCTTTTCATGCTCCCGTTCAGCGCGCAGGCGGAAACGCCAGAGGAGTGGATAGCGCTCGGCGCGCGCGTGCATGGAGCGTTCGGCGCCTTCATTCCGCTCGGCATCAGGATCGGGCTCGACGCGGCGAAGCGGCTCAACGCCAAGCCGCGCGAACTCACTGTGCTCTATTACGACAGCGACAAATCGCCCTGTGCCTGCTTTGCCGACGGCATCGCCATCGCCACGACGGCCTCGGTCGGCCAGCGCACGCTGACGATCGCGCCGCAAAAGGCGCCGGAGGGCGCCGCCGCCGTCATCGTCATCCGGCCGCGCCAGGGCGGGGCCGGCTTCAAATATACGATCCCACTGTCGGCCTTGGCCAAGCTCGGGCCGATGAACCGAGATCTCGATCCGCGCGGCCGCTACGATGCCGTCATGGCCGCCGACGGATTGTTCACGGTCGAGCCGGTGCCCTAGCCGCTACGCGTCACATCGTGATGATGACGTTGCCGATGGTGCCGGCCTCCACCGCCTCGTGGGCGGCGACGGCGTCGGCGAGCGGAAATGTCGGGCCGACGCGGTTGACGAGCGAGCCTTGCGTGAGCGCGCGGCTGATGGCGGAGACGGTGCGCTCGCGCTCTTGCGCGTCGAGCTCGTAGACCAGGAAGAACTTGAGCTGGATCGAGTTGACCAGGCAGAACGCCGCCGGCAGCGCCGCTTCCGGGCTGGTGCCGTAGATGATGACGCTGCCTTTCGGCCGCAGCACGGCGGGGATGAGCTTGGCATTGGCGGCGAGATCCATTTCGATGACGGCATCCACGCCCTTTTTGCCGGTGAGTTCCATGACCCGCTCGCCGACATTGTCGCGCTTGTAATCGATGGTGTGATCGGCGCCGGCCTCGCGCGCGAGCTTGGCCTTTTCCGGCGAGGAAACGGTGGTCAGCACCGTCGCGCCGACCTGTTTGGCGAATTGGATGACGTATTGGCTGACGGAACCGGCGCCGCCGGCGACCAAAAGCGTCGTACCCTTCGTCGCGTGGCTCAGGACGACCGCACGATGCGCGGTCATGGCCGGGATGCCGAGGCAGGCGCCGGCATCGAAGCTGACTTTGTCTGCCAGTTTGACGGCTTGCGCAGCCGGCAGCGCGATATATTCCGCGCAGGTGCCGAAGGCGCGCTTCCATTGCCCGTTCCACACCCAGACCCGCTCGCCGATGCGCGATTTCGCCACGCCGTCGCCGGCCTGATCGATGACGCCGGCGCCGTCGCTGTCCGGGATGACGCGCGGCCAGGCGATCTTGCGGGTCGAGCCTTGGCGCGATTTGACGTCGGAGGGATTGACGCCGGAAGTGGCGAGCTTCACCCGCACTTCGCCCGGGCCGGCCTGCGGGGTTTCAACCTCGCCGACGCGCAAGACTTCGCGCGCCGACCCGTTGCGTTCGTAATAAGCCGCCCGCATGCATGCCTCCCGGCGGGGAACGATATCACGCCGCCCGCATCGTGAAATCGCCCTTGAACCGAAGTCCGGCCAGCCCATTTAATTATTGGGACAGGCGCAGGCCGCTGCGGCCGCGCTGTGCCCGATCAAACACCTAAGACACGGAAATAAATGGAGGATCGACCATGCGATTTCGCATCTATAGCGGGCCGCGCGGCTCCGATGACGTCTCGGCAATCGCCAAGGAACAGATGCTGTTCAAGGAATTGAGTTCGCTCGACGACGCCCTGTCATGGGCGCGCCACCTGGAGCAGGGCGGCCGCGTGCCGCTGCTGATCGAAGGCGACGATGGCACGCGCATGGACCGCCGCTTGATCGTCAACGCCCTGCGCGTGGGCATGCGCGAGCAGGTCGGGCAGCCGATCTGAGCCGTGGACCCTTAGATTGAGGCTGGTGAGCAACGGTCAGCCAATGTCCGCTTTATCCCCGAATGCGGACATTGACGGGCCGGTCGTGAATGTCTGCTGCGTGCCAAAAAAGCGGACACATGAGAGTTGAACAGGTTCGGCCCGTCACTTAGCATCGCCATACCGGCCCCAGTGAGGCCGGGAATGAAAAAATACCGGGAGGATTGCTCATGAAAATCAGCGTGATGATCGCCGCGCTTGCGGGCACGGCGCTCTTCGTCGGCGTTGCCTATGCGCAGATGCCGGCCGCCAAGCCGCTACCGACCATGCCGAAGCTCGCACCGGCCGGGTCGCACAAGCTCCAGGTGCATGTCGATGCGCTCAAAAGGGGGCACATGGTCGCGAGCGACTACGCGCTCTGCATGCCGCCGCCGCAGGGCCATTTTTCTTTTGCGCCCGACAAGAGCCCGGCCATTTCCTGGTCCAAGGGTCCGGCCGGCACCAAGTCTTACGCCATCATCATGTACGACACCGGTTCGCCCGCGGAGCATCGCGAGTGGATGAATCAGGAGGGCCAGACGCTGACCGCCGCGATCCAGCGCAAGATTTTCTACCATTGGCTCCTGGTCGACATCCCGGCCAACGTGACCTCGCTCGCCGAAGGCGTGGATTCGGAAGCGCTCGTGAAACATGGCAAGCAAGCGCCGGCCAAGATCGGTGTGCACGGCCGCAACGACTACACACTGACTTTTGTCGCCAACGACGCGATGAAGGGCGATTACTACGGCTATGACGGGCCGTGCGCGCCTTGGAACGACACGACCATTCACCACTATCCTTTCACGGTCTATGCGCTGAGCGTGCCCTCACTCGGTCTGAGCGGCGCCTTCGACGGCGCGGCGACGCTGGCGGCGATGCAGGGCAAGGTCCTGGCTCAGGGCGAGCTGCTCGGCTTATACTCGATGAACCCGGCGGTAATCGCCAAGCTGCCGAAGTAAGAACCGGCGGCGGCACGAACGCATCGGCGTGGCGCTGGCAATGGCTGGCTAATGTCCGCTTTGGGTCAGAAGCGGATATTCCGACAAGTCGTCGCGATGTCCGCTTTACGTCCGATAACGGACGTTGGGTGGCGCATCGGCGTCGGCATTCGCCTGCGCGTTGATGGGTTCGGCCGAAGACACGGACGGCTCCGGACCGGCTATTTGGACGCGATCCGGTTCCACTCGCTGCGCGCGCGGCTGGTCACGTGGCCCCATTTGGTGGCGACCACGTCCCAGTTGACCAGCGGGCGCTGGGCACTCGCCGGCGCGTTCATGGCGACCGCCGCGTGGTGCGAGTCGTAGAGATAGGCGCCGCCGACGGTCAGCACCGCGCCCAGGATGATTCCGAACAGCACTCGCATGGCAACCTCCTCGTAACCCCGCATCGCAACGCATCGATGGGCGTTACAGTTCCGATTATCGGCGCTTCTCGGGCCAAATTTGGACGGCGGGCTTGGGGCCCTTAAACGGCCGAAGATGACAAGGTAAACTATTGAAAATGCTAATCTTATTAGGATAAAAACTTCGCACGCCAACGAAATTTGCTGCTATATTGACCCTATGAGTACACATTCAGCAAAAACCGCCGGACGGTCGAGCAAAACTGCCCGGCGAACGGTCAAAAAGGCCGCAAAGAGCGCCCGCGTGACCGCAAAGAAGGCAGCGAAATCGGCTCGCCAGAGCGTCACCAAGGCGGGCAAGACCGCAGCGCGCGCGCCCAGCGCCGTCAAGCCGGCCAAGATGATCCACACTGCCAGCCCGCCGATGCAGCCGGTCGCGGCGCACGAGGTTCCGCTCAAGGCGCACAAGTACCGCGTCGGTGAGGTCGTCTATTACACCTCGCCGACCTTCGGCCGTGCCGCCGCCACCGGCAGCTATACGGTGGTCAAGCTGCTGCCGTCGGAAGGCGACGACTATCAGTACCGGATCAAGAGTTCCGGCGAGGCCTTCGAGCGCGTGGCCAAGGAAAGCCAGCTCGACCGGGCGTAATAGCGCTCACGCGCCGCGATTTCGTTACTGCCATCGCCTATGATGTCTGTTCCATCACGCCGGTGCTGGCCGCAGGGGAGGAGCGCATGCCGATCTACATCACGCAGGGTCGCTACACCCGCGATGCCATCAAGGGCATGATCATCCGGCCGGAGGACCGTGCTGACGCGATCTCGCGCCTGTTGTCGAAGGCCGGCGGCCGCCTGATCGGCTATTACCTCACCTTCGGCGACTATGATTTCCTCTCGATCGCCGAAATCCCCAACGACACGCAAGCGGCGGCGGCACTGCTCGCGGCCGCCAGCGGCGGCGGCGTCACTGATCTGCGCACCACAGTGGCCATGACCTCGGTGGAGGCCCAGGGCGCCTTCGCGGCGGCGAGCGACCTCGCGCCCGGCTTCAAGTCGGCCGGCGGGACCTGAGCGCAACGATAGACAATCGACCATCAGCAAAAAGAACTCACGAACAGGAGACATTATGCGCGGCTTTCTGCGTTTGATTGCGTTCGTCCTGCCGGTCTTGCTCGCGATTCCCGTGTCGGCCGCGGATTATCCGACCCGCTCCGTGAAATTGATCGTACCGTTCGGCGCCGGCGGACCCGCCGATATCTACGCGCGCATCCTTGCCCAGCATCTGTCCGAGGAGACCAAGCAATCCTTCCTGGTCGAGGACCGGCCGGGCGCCGGCTCGCTCATCGGCACCGATGTCGTCGCCAAGTCGGCGCCGGATGGTTACACGCTGCTGGTCATGTCGAATACGCATACCA
>Ga0335081_10010799_pt1 | contig 14760 bp, 10 predicted proteins | sample Lox_Sample_35_FD_206713 | JGI IMG/M metagenome (GOLD analysis project Ga0335081, IMG submission 206713) | Soil microbial communities from Loxahatchee National Wildlife Refuge, Florida, United States - Lox_Sample_3.5 | ecosystem: Environmental > Terrestrial > Soil > Wetlands | place: USA... | reverse complement strand
TCACCGCGGAGCCGGCCTCCGCCCCCGGCACGTCGTTGTGGTTTCGCCGTCCAGGCCTCTAGAAGCTGTGGTGGACTACATTGGTTCTCTTGGTGACTTTCACCAAGGTGTATAGATTGGTCAGGATGAGCTTGCCGTACACTTCATCCTGCCCCCAGTCTTCGTCCAATACGCCCTCGCCCAGCAGAACCTCAAAGGTTCGGCTTTCACTCGCGGCGGGGGTTGCATCGGGGAAGAAGAATACCGTCGCGTAGGTGAATAGGAAGTCATCAGCTCCGGTCAGCCCCGAATCTTCCCCCCAGAGCTGGCACTTCAGTTTGAAGTGCCTGGCTTCCTTGCACGTCTTCATGTGGCACAGTTCCAGAGCGGTGAAGTTCACTGTGCATCTCACTACGGAATTTACCGTTTTCTTGTGTTTGTCGTGTGCCAAACTCAAGCTTGCATTCGTAATCGTTGCCATAAAACTCTGCTCCTTTCTTGCAGGACGCGGACGAGGCTTCAGCGCAGACGCTCACCGCGTACAGTTGGAAATCTGTCTCTGAGGGAGTTGACGAGCGCAAAAACTGCGCCCGTTGCAAGGAGGCTGTCGAGAACGGCGACGCCCGGCGAGGAATCGCTTACTTACAGAAACCTATTGATTTCACGCCAACAGCGCGCAACTCGACAGACCCCTCAGGGTCTCATTTCCGCTGTGTCACAAGCAGGAGAAGCAGACTGGGGGAAGATTGCCGAGGGGGAGACGAGAGAAAACGCTGGGTGCCGCCGCGATCACTCGTGTAAGCGCTGATCGGCGCTCGCTCGGAAGTCATCTGGCCGATGGAGTCTTCGCCTTGGGGCCGATTCTGCCGCACGACTTGCACTGATTCGCAATCGTTGGCGACATTGTCCGTCAGCGTTAGGATCTCAGGAGCTTCGCTGATGGCCATCAGCCCGCTGACCAGCAAAACCGCAAAGGCAAGCATCGTGTGGGAAAATCTCATAGTCCCTGCGAGCACAAAAACGACCGAAAGAAGCGGTCTGGCCCAAGAACCGATTGCAGGAGCATAGCTAGTCAGGGGAACCGTGTCAAGGCTTTCCTCTTAAGAATGGCGCTCAACCCACGCACGCCAACACCGCTCTCTTGGCAAACACCCGAACCATCTCACGGCGGTATTCCGGAGTAAGTGCGGAGGTCGTCAGCGGCTTCGCCGTTCCCGCCGCCAGGTCCCCGACCTGCTCCGCGAGCCCTTCTGACGGAACTGCTCCGGCTAGGTGAGCGTTAGCATCATTGACCAGGAACGGCGCAGGATTGACGGCAGTGATGGCCACGCGCGCATCTTCCACGCGCCCCGACTTCATCTTCAGCGCGACCGCCACTCCCGCTAGCGGATAGTCGATGCTGCCGCGCACGCGCAGCTTCTGATAGCTTCCGCGCCACCCGGCTGCACTCTCCGGCAGATGCACGCGGGTGACGACCTCGTTGCTCGCCAAATGAAGCCGCACGATGCCGTCATTAACGTAGAACTCTGACAATGGGGTATGTCTTACTCCGTCGGGGCCAGCGATCTCCAGCTCCGCTCCCAGGCAAAGCAACGCCGGGGCGGTATCGCCGGAGAACGTCGCCCAGCAGAAGTTGCCGCCGGGGGCGACGTGGCATAAATCGCCGCCATTCTTCAGGCAGAACCCGCAGCTCTTGCGCCACAGCAGCGATTGGTTGTACCACAGGCAGCGCGTGTCCAGACAGATGTTGCCGCCCAGCGTGCCCATGTTGCGCAACACCGGCGAGGCAACGGTCCGGGCGGCCTCGTAGAGCACCGGGTAATCGCGGCGAATCAACGGCGAGTGTTCGATCGTGCCGAGGGTGGTCAGCGCCCCGATTTCGGCGCCATGCCCCGGCACGCCCTTAATGCCGCGAAGTTCGCTTACCCCGCGCAAATCCAGCACGTACGGCGGCGTGAACAGCTTCTGCTTCATCGAGGGAAGCAGGTCGGTTCCGCCGGCGATGATCTTCATCTCGCCATCGTGCTTGGCCATCAGGGCGACAGCTTCGGGGAGCGTTCGCGGGCGCAGCAGTTGGAAGCTGGGCAGGCTCACTGATCGCCTCCGGCCTTGACAGGCTGTCGCGCCGGATCCTGCGGGTGGCGCCTCGGTCCCTTGCCGCGGAACCACAACGAGCCGCCGTGCTCGCGAAACTTGACCGGCGCGGTGGGATCGACTGACGCGGTCATCTCGATTCGCTTCATTCCCTTCTTTGCCCGGAGCGCTGCCAGAATCCGCTCCGGCGTGAAGGGACTCTCACGCAGTCGGACTCCCACAGCGTCGTATATCGCATTGGAGATTGCCGGAATGGTTGCCGCCAGCGAGCCCTCGCCCGCTTCCTTCGCGCCAAACGGCCCTTCCGGATCGACGCTCTCGACGATGATGCACTCGATTTCGGGCGACTCCGCTGACGACGGACTGCGGTATTCCAGCAGGCCGGGGTTCATCAGCAGCCCATCCTTCCAGACCATCTCCTCTTCCAGCGCCTGACCAAGTCCCATCCACACCGAGCCGATCACCTGGCCCTCGACGGCCACCGGATTCAACGCGCGTCCGCAATCGTGCGCCGCCCAAATCTTATGAACCGTGACCTCGCCCGTTTCTTCGTCGACGCTGACTTCCGCCACCTGCGCGGAATACGAATACGCCGGCGACGGCCCGACTCCCGCGCCCTTATGCTTGCCGCCGCGCGCCTCGCTGGGAGGGGCGTACGATCCCGTTCCGGTCAGCGCGCCGTGAAAGTCAATGGCCGAAACCACCGCCTCTTCGAAGCTCATGTGCTCCTTGGGGCCTTCTTCCTTGCGGGTCTGCAATACCGAGCCGCGCAGGATCTGGCCGTCAACCCGCCCGCGCGGCGCGTCCTTCTCCTCGAGAATCGCTGCCGCAGTTGGCTCATGTTCGCCAGGCGCAGTGCCGCATTTGTACACGTGATCGCTGCGCATGATGACGTCTTCCGGCGCGCAATTCATGCGCTTGGCCGCGGCGCTGACGATGTTCTTCTTCACCTCTTCCGCCGCGCGCATGGCGGCATTGCCGGCCATGAATGTCACCCGGCTGGAATACGCTCCCAGATCGATGGGCGTCAGGTCGGTGTCGGCGGCAATCACCTTGACGCGCGCCAGATCGCAGCCCAGCACCTCCGCCACAACCTGCGCGGTCATGGTGTCGGAGCCTTGCCCGATTTCGGCTGCGCCGGTGTACACCACGACTCCGCCGTCGCGGTCGATCTTGATGTTCACCGTCGAATGCGGCATGTCGGAGCGGATGATGCTGTTCGCCGCACCGCTCACATAGTGGCTGCACGCAACGCCAAGGCCGCGTCCCCTCGGCAGCTTGCCTTTGCGCTCCTTCCATCCGGAGCGCGTCACAACTTGGTCGATGCACTCCGGCAGCCCATAGCTCAGCACACGCAGGCCGTTCACGGTGACCGTCGGCGGCTTCAGCAAATTCACCCGCCGCATCTCTGCCGGATCGAGGTTGAGCTTGGTGGCGATCTCATCCATCTGCGATTCGAAGGCGAAGCGCACGTTGACGGTGCCATGTCCGCGCATCGCGCCGCACGCCGGCTTGTTGGTGAGCACGCGATAGCCGTCGTAACGGATGTTGGGGATGTCGTACAACGCGCCCAGCAGCGCTCCCGAATAAAGGATGGTTACCACACCATAGGAGCAGTAGGCGCCGCCGTCCTGGATGACCTTGCACGCGACCGAGGTCACGCGGCCGTCATTCTTCACGCCGGTCTTCAGGTCGACGATGGTGCGCGGCCGCCCGCGATGCGCCCAGAAAACTTCCTCGCGCGTGTAGGTGATTTTCACCGGCGCACGGGCCGCGCGCGCCGCCACCGCCGCGATGATCTCCAGCGGGATGATCTCGCTCTTGCCACCGAAGCCGCCGCCCACCAGCGGCTTGATCACGCGGATCTGCGACATCGGCATCTCCAGCACCAGCGAAAGCTTGTGCTGGAGGTAGTACGGCACCTGGGTCGAAGACCACACCGTCAGACGTCCGAGTTTGCCCGTGTGTGGGTCGAGCTCAAAACTGGCCAGGGTGCAGTGCGGTTCCATCGCCGCGTGCGTCACCTCGTTCGCGATGTAGCGCGCCTCGGCAACGTAGTCGGCTTCGGCGAAGCCCTGCTCCGGATCGCCAAAGACGTGGTGATAGTCCTTCTCGATGTTGTGCGCACGGTTCTCGTGGATCAGGTCCGTCTCCGCCTTCATCGACTCTTCAGGATCGAAGTAAGCGGGCTGCGGCTCGTAGTCCACATCGATGAGTTCCAGCGCGCGCTCGGCAATCTCCTCGTTTATGGCGGCCACACAGGCAACGTGATCGCCAACGTAGCGAACTTTGCCCACCGCCAATGCCGTCTCGTCATGGCCAACAGGGAGGATGCCGTAGGGATTGGGCGCGTCTTCGCCGGTCACCACTGCAACCACGCCGTCCAGCGCTTTCGCGCGTGAGGTGTGGATGCTCTTGATGCGCGCGTGCGGATAGGGCGAGTGCAGGATCTTGCCTATCAGCATGCCGGGCAGCTTGAAGTCATCGGTGTACTTGCCGGCGCCGGTAGTCTTGCCGGCCGCATCGACCATTGCGATAGGCTTGCCGATAATGGAGAAGGAAGACATTAGTAATTAGCGACTAGCGACTAGCAACTAGCCACTGGCAGCTACCATGCTCCGAGATAAGCCTTCGCTTGCGGGGGGTTCCACACATTCACTTACGATGTGTTCGTTTTCGCTAGTCGCTAGTCGCTAGTTGCTAGTCGCTAGTTGCTCTTCTTTCATCCCCTTTTGTTCCGCCCCAATTGCCGCGCGGATGGCCTGGTACATCTGCGAATATCCCGTGCAGCGGCACAGATTGCTGCTGAGGGCGTCGCGAATCTCATCCTCACTTGGGTCCGGATTATTGGCCAGCAGCCACTTCACCGTCATCATGAATCCGGGCGTGCAAAACCCGCACTGCGCGCCGCCAAAATCGCCATAGGCCTTCTGCAACGCCGCCAGCCCGCCGTGATCGGCAAGGCCTTCCACGGTCGTGATCTCCTGGCCCTCGCAACTGGCCGCCAGCAGCGTACAGGAGAGCATCGGGACGCCATCGATCTGCACCGTGCAGGAACCACAGGACGAGTCGTCGCAGGCGCGCTTCGAGCCGGTGAGGTCAAGGTCTTGGCGTAGTACATCGAGCAGAAGCCGGTTCGGCTCGATTGCCAGTTCGTGACTGCGGCCGTTGACGCGGAGTTCGATTAACTGCTTCTTCATCGGATGAACCTAAACTGCGCGCTTAGCACTTAGCAGTTGGCGCTTAGTCAAAACCGCTCCGGAGTGAAAGCTAAGTGCTAATTGCTAACTGCTGGTTTTAATACACGGGCACTCCCGCATCCACCTGCCTGGCCCAGCGATCGATGCCGCCACGCAACGATTGCACCTTCTCGAATCCCTGCTGCCGCAGCCACGCCGTTACATTCATCGAGCGAACACCATGGTGGCAGATGACGACCACGTGCTTCGCCGGGTCGAGCTCCTGCTGATAGCGCGCCGGGATGTCGCCCATGGGGATGTGTTTGCTATCGGCGATGTTCGCCGTGTCGAATTCCCACTGCTCCCGGACGTCGAGTACCACAACGTCAGAGTTGCTGTCCAGCAGCGCCCTCAGCTCGTCGGGTGCGATCTCGTAGTCCATGTGGCCTACTTCCCTACCCATTTTGGCCGGCGGCGCTCGACAAATGCAGCGATGCCTTCCTGCGCGTCGGCGGTCTTCATCAGCTCGTCGAAGTAAATCTGCTCGGCGCGGGCCAGACCCTTATCGAAATGAATCGCGTCCCACACGTAAAACGCCTTTTTGGCGAGCCGCAGGGCCGCCGGACTCAATCGCGAAACGCGCTGCACACAATCTGCTACCAGGGTCTCGGGATCTTCCGCCAGCCCGTTTATCAGCCCTGCGGCCAGCGCCTCCTCTCCCGAGAGCGTCCGGCCCGTCAGAAGCAGCTCCGCCGCAAGCTTCTGTCCCACAATGGCGGACAACGCCACGCTCGCTACGGGCGCGTAGCAGGCCAGCTTGATCTCGGGGAATCCCCACACCGAATCCGGCGAGGCGTAGGCCATGTCGCACATCAGCGCCAGCTCCGCGCCGCCGCCCAGGCAGTGCCGGCGAACGCTAGCGATGGTCAGCTTGCTGTTACTGACCACCGAGCGAATGACGCTATGAAACAGCGTCAGCATGTCGCGGACCTTTTCCGGCGTATGCGCCGCCACGTCCACGCCGCTGGAGAAGGCGCTCTCCGAGCCGGCGAAAACGATGAGGCTAATCTCCGGCTGCGTTTCAATCTGCTCCAGGACGGCGCGCAGCTCCTCCATCATCGGAATGTCGATGACATTGAGTGGCGGATTGCTCAGCGTGATGCGCGCCGCCGGGGGGCGTAGCTCGACGGCGATGCGGGTGAAAGTCGTATTAGTGGTCAGAGTCATGACCTAAATCGCGAAAAAGCAGATCCCTCGCGGGCTGAACTCCACCCTGACAAGCGCAAAAAAAGGCGCTTGTCGGGGACCCCGGCCGCCCGCTCGTGATGACAAAACATAAAGAACACCTATCGGCGCAGCTAAAGCTGCGCCCCTTCAAATCTGACCCAAGCCCGATTACCCGTCAGAGGATTCGGATCCGACAGGAGACTTCCTTCGGACTATTTCCCGGTAAAATTCGCCGACCGCTTCTCCATATAGGCCGACAAACCTTCTTTTGCGTCATCGCTTTCAAACAGCAGTTGCTGGTTCTCGCGTTCCAGCGCCAGCCCCGCCTCCAGCGGAATCTCCCAGCCCGTCTGCACGGCGCGCTTGATCCGTCCCACTGCTTTGGATGCCTTATGCGGCGGGCAGAACTGGCGTGCATACTCCAGCACGCGATCCATAAAGCCGGCGTGCTCGAAGACCTCATTCACCAGCCCGATCTGCTTCGCCTCATCGAACGCAAACGTCTTGCCCGTCACCATCAGCTCGATGGCCCTCGACTTCCCCAGAATCCGCGAGAGCCGCTGCGTTCCGCCAGTGCCGGGCAGAACGCCAAGGTTCACTTCCGGCAATCCAATCTTGCCGCCGTCTTTGCGGGCGACGCGCAGGTCCGCCGCCATCGCGACCTCCAAGCCTCCGCCAACGCAGTGTCCGTTCAGTGCAGCAATCACCAGCTTGGGCGTGTGCTCCAGACGCAGCAGTGTCTCGTTCGCGTGCAGGCAAAAGTAGTACTTGAAGGTCGCATCCACCTCGGTCAGCATCTGGATGTTCGCCCCGGCGCAGAAGAACTTCTCGCCCGCTCCCGTCAGCACGATGACGTGCACATCATGATCCATGCGGGCCTGGAGAATGGCATCGTCGAGTTGCCGGTTCATCTCGTAGCTGTAGGTGTTGGCCGGCGGGTCGTTGAGCTCGATAACACTCACGCCCGACTCGGTGCGGTAACGGACCAACTCCTTCGTAGCCGCTGTCTGCATTTCCATCGCGCTATTCACTGCCAGAGCTTCCCGTCCTATTCAGTTCTTACGCCTGGCCGACACGGTCTGCCGAGCTTTCGTTTTCCCCGATGCGCGACTCGCTTCAGGCGAGTCCTGCTTCCGCTTGGCCGCCGAGGCACAGCCGCGAACGCCCTGCAAGAAGACGTCGCTGATCTCGCGCGACAGGACATCGGCCCCAGGATCGACGCGCGGGTTGTACCAGGTGTAGAGCCAGTTCATCATGCCGAACAGTCCCAGCACCGCGGTGCGCGTGTTGACTCCGCCGCTGGCGCGCGCGTTTTGCCCAACCGACTTCAGCCCTTCTGTTTTGGCCAACTCTTCCACCAGGCCAACGCAAATGCGGTAGTACTCGCGCTTGATCGCCGCCAATTCCGCGCCAAAGCCGTTCTTCAGCACGTCGTCTTCATGCGAGAGCACCTTCATGGCTTTCGTCCGGGCCAGCGAGTACTCCACGTGATTGTGGACAAAGATGCGCAGGCGGGCCTCGGGATCGCGGCCCGCCGCCAGCCGCTGCCGCAAGCGCTCCATGATGGTGTTGAAGGTGTGCTGCTGGATGAAGTAGAGCAGCTTCTCCTTCGATTCGAAGTAGTAGTAAAGTCCCGCCAGGGAGATGCCGCTAAGGCGCGACAGATCGCGCATGGAAGCGCCCTCATAGCCCTTGTCGGCAAAGATCTCGGTGGCGTAGTCGAGGATCTCGGCCAGACGGCGATCGAAGCGCGTATCGTGGGGCGCAGGGCGCGGGAGGGCCGGAGTTGTGCCGGAAGTGGACATGAGCGGAAATTTCGAACGTTCGTTCCAATACTAGCCGCATCGGGCCGCTTCGGCAACCGGCTTCACCGCGCGTTCGATGAGCAGGGCGAGTTAACGGGGTCGCGCCTTGTCCGTGCCCTGCGAAGCAAGTGGCGGTTAAGGCAGATCGCGACGGGATGTGATCCGGCTCCAATTTGCGACCTGGAATCGCCCGCAGAATTTTGTTGACTGAATGAGCCCTCATTCAGTACTCTTAATCTAACTTAATACGGCGCGCGTCGTTGCCATCCTCACCCCACATCTTGCGACGCGCGCCCCTTCTGTTTGCGGGCCGTTCTTATTGCCGTTGCGTCGTTAGGGGAGAGTTGTGTTGCGCGCCAGTCCAACCGAAAGACAGCAGCGATTCTGCCTTGATCGCAATCGAACCCTAGATATCAGCGAGCTTGTTGCCTGGTGGCGAGAAGCGAAGAATAGAGCTTAAAGGCGCGTACGTTTGCGCCGGAGTCATCGATATCTCATGCAAAGACGGATTGAGAAAGTCGCCGTGTTAGGCGCGGGCACCATGGGCGCCCGCATCTCCGCGCACCTGGCCAATGCCGGTGTGCCTTCTTATCTGCTCGACATCGTTCCCCCCGACGCCGACGGGCCAGCACGCAACCGCATCGCGGCGGCGGGACTGGAAGCCGCAGTGAAATCGAAACCGGCTGCTTTCTTCGAGCCATCGCTGGCGCGGCTGGTGACCATCGGCAACTTCGAGGACGATCTCCACAAGCTGGCCGACGTGGACTGGATCATCGAGGCCGTCATCGAAGACCTGGAGATCAAGCGCACGCTGCTCCGCAGGATGGAAGCGATCCGCAAGCCCGGCGCCATCATCACCACCAACACCAGCGGGCTGCCGGTGGCCAAAATCGTCGAGGGCTTCCCCGACGAGTTCCGGCGCAACTGGTTCGGAACGCACTTCTTTAATCCGCCGCGCTATATGCGGCTGCTGGAACTGATCCCCACGCCCGATGCCGATCGCGCGGCGATGGAAACCATCGCGCACTTCTGCGATCTGCACATGGGCAAGGGCGTGGTCTATGCGAAGGACACGCCGAACTTCATCGCCAACCGCATCGGCACGTTCTCCGCGCTCAACGTCATGCGCCTGATGCAGGAGATGGACCTCAGCGTCGAGGAAGTTGACGCGCTCACCGGCACGGCTGTTGGCTGGCCGAAGATGGCAACCTTCCGCTTGACCGACATGGTTGGCCTGGATGTTCTGGGACATGTGGTTCGCAATGCGGCGACGAATATCCACGACGAGCGTGGCGATCTGAAGCTGCCTGACTTCTTCCTCCAGATGCTGGAGCGCAAGTGGCTCGGCGACAAGACCAAGGGTGGTTTCTATCGCAAGAACAAGAGCGACGGCAAGAACGAAATCCTCGCGCTCGACTGGAAGACGATGGAGTACCGCCCCTCGCAAAGGCCCAAATTTCCTGCCCTGGAGATGGCGAAAACCGTCGAGGACCTGCCCGAGCGGCTGCGGATGCTGATTGCCCCATCGAAGGACAAGGCTGGCGTCTTCCTGTGGTCAACGCTATCTGATCTCTGGACGTACGCGGCGAACCGCATCGGCGAGATCGCTGACTCCGTTGTCGAGATCGATCGCGCCATGAAGCTGGGCTTCAACTGGGAGATGGGGCCGTTCGAGCTGTGGGACGCCGCGGGCGTGGCCAAGACCGTCAAGCGGATGGAAGTGGAGGGCAAACCGGTTTCGCCAAACGTCCAGAGGCTGCTCGCCTCAGGAAATGAAAAGTGGTACGCCGACGACGCGAAGTCGCCGAGCGGGCGCGCCTACTTCGACATCTCTACTGGCCACTACCAGCACGAGAAAGTTCCACAAGGCGTGTGGTCGGTCGCCGTTGCGAAGAAGTCGGGCCTGGTGGTGAAGAAGAACGCGGGCGCGTCGCTGCTCGACATCGGCGATGGCGTCGGCTGCATTGAATTCCACTCCAAGGCAAACGCCTTGGGCGGCGACATCGTGCAGATGATCACGCAGACGCTGAAACCCGGCGGCGCGGGCGACAACTTCGACGCCTTCGTGATCACCAATGACGCCCCGAACTTCTCCGTCGGCGCCAACATCATGATGCTGCTGATGGCCATCCAGGAAGAGGAATGGGACGAGGTCGATCTCGCCATTCGCCAATTCCAGGGCATGACGCAGGCGATCAAGTTCTCTTCCAAGCCGGTGGTGGTTGCGCCCTTTGGCATGACGCTCGGCGGCGGCTGCGAGATCACCCTGCATGGCGCGGCCCGGCAGCCTCATGCGGAGTTGTACTGCGGGCTGGTCGAGGTTGGCGTTGGGCTACTGCCCGCTGGCGGCGGCTGCAAAGAGATGACGCTGCGCGCCCTCGACAAGGCGTATCACGTGCGGCCTGCCGGTCGCGGTGAGAGCGTCGAGCTGATGGAAGCCATGAAGCAGGCGTTCGAGACGGTCGGTATGGCGAAGGTCTCGATGTCGGCGTTCGAGGCGCGCAATCTCGGGTTCCTTTCCAGCGGCGACGACATCACGATGAATCGGGAGCGTGTGCTGACCGACGCGAAAGAGCGTGCGCTGGAGCTGGTGCACGAGGGCTACCGCGCGCCGGTGCCGCGCACCGACATTCCCGCGCCCGGCGAGAGCATTCTGGCGACGCTGAAGCTAGGCGTGCACATCATGCACGAGGGCGAGTTCATCACCGATCACGAGGTGAAGATCGCCAACAAAGTCGCCGAGGTGCTGTGCGGTGGCGCGTTGAATCCGGGCACGCCGGTGAGCGAGCAGTATCTACTCGACCTGGAGCGCGAGGCGTTCAAATCGCTCTGCGGCGAAAAGAAGACGCAGGAGCGGATACAGTACACGCTGAAGACAGGGAAGACGCTGAGGAACTAGAGCACTGATAGGGATTGACGAGATGTAATCAAACGGCTTGAGCAGAACGGTTGGCGGTTAGATCGCACGAAAGGCAGCCATCGCCAGTTCCGCCATCCATCAAAACCCGGAACGGTAACCGTCGCGGGGCATCCATTAATAGAGGTCCCGCCCGGCACATTGAACAACATTCTGAAACAGGCAGGTTTGAAGTGACTTACCTTATCGTCTACGAAAGATCCAGCAATGGTTGGGGCGCATACGCTCCTGATCTCCCAGGGTTGGGAGTGGCTGCAGAGACGCTGGAAGAAACCAAGCAACTCATTCGCGAAGCTATCGAATTTCATCTCGAAGGCATGAGGCAACACGGCGATCCAATTCCGGCGCCCAGCTCGCAGATGGAGTACATCACGGTCTGAACAGATATCTTGCTAGTTGGCTGTGGACTGGTGGCTGAAGACTAATTGCTAACTGCTAATTGTTGGTAGGAGCTTCTTATGCGTGATGTTGTAATCGTCAGCGCCGTCCGGACGCCGGTCGGCAAGGCTTACAAGGGAACACTGCGGGCGACCCGTCCTGACGATCTGGCCGCGGTGGCCATTCGGGGCGCGCTGGAGCGCGTACCGCAGGTCGATCCGAAAGAGATCGAGGACGTGATCCTCGGCTGCGCCATGCCAGAAGCCGAGCAAGGCATGAATGTCGCGCGCATCGCATCGCTGCGCGCCGGTCTGCCGGTCGAGATTTCGGCGATGACCATCAACCGCTTCTGCTCCTCCGGATTGCAGGCGATTGCCATGGCGGCCGAGCGCATCATGGCTGGGGGCGCGGAGACGATCGTCGCCGGGGGCGTCGAGTCGATGACCATGATTCCGATGGGCGGCAACAAGGTTTCGGCCAATCCCTGGCTGGTTTCGAACTATCCTGACGCTTATCTCTCGATGGGACTCACCGCCGAACGCGTGGGGAAGCGTTTCAACATCACACGCGAGATGCAGGACGAGTTTTCGATCCGCAGCCACATGAACGCGATCGCCGCGATCCAGGCCGGCAAGTTCGACGACGAACTCGTGCCCGTGCCGGTCAGCTTCACCACGCCGAACGGCAGCAAGCCCAAGCGCACCGACATCGTCTTCAAGATCGACGAAGGCCCCCGCGCCGACACCTCGCTGGAAGCGCTGCTGGCCTTGAAGCCCGCGTTCCATGCGAAGGGCACGGTGACGGCGGGCAATTCTTCGCAGATGTCCGATGGAGCCGCGGCTGCGGTGGTCATGTCGGCGGAGCGCGCGAAAGCTTTGGGCCTGAAGCCGCTGGCTCGCTACGTCGCCTTTGCCACGGCGGGTTATCTGCCGGAAGAGATGGGCATTGGCCCGGTGTTCGCGATCCCGAAAGCTTTGAAGATGGCCGGGCTCAAGCTCAGCGACATCGACGTGATCGAATTGAATGAAGCCTTCGCCGCGCAGTCGCTGGCGGTCATCCAGGAAGGCAAGCTGGATCCCGAGCGTATTAACGTTAATGGCGGAGCCATCGCGCTTGGCCATCCGCTGGGATGCACCGGAGCGAAGCTGACGGCGAGCATCATCCGCGAACTGAAGCGCCGCAATGCACGCTACGGTATGGTGACCATGTGCGTCGGCGGCGGCATGGGCGCAGCAGGCATTTTCGAGAATTTGCAGTAAGGAATTAACCACAGAGACACAGAGACACAGAGGAAAACCGACTTAGAAAAAAGAGAATTCAGGGAATAAAAGATTAAGTTTCCTTGGTTTCAAAAACAAATTCTCTGTGTCTCTGTGTCTCTGTGGTGAAAAAGGTTTTGACATAAGGAAGGAACTATGGCCACCACTACGGTAGCTCCGAAAACGAAAACCACGGGCGGAAGCTTTCTGCTCGAAGATCACCCACTGGACAACGTCTTCACCCCCGAAGACTTCACCGAAGATCAGCAGATGGTCGCGAAGCTGGCCGACGAGTTCGCGACCAACGAAGTTCTGCCCGCGGTCGAAAAAATCGAGCACAAGGATTGGGAGGTCACTCGCGGGCTGCTGAAGAAGTCCGCCGAGATGGGCCTGACCAACGCCGATGTGCCCGCCGAATACGGCGGCTCGGACATGGACAAAGTTTCGTCGGCCATCATCGCCGATCGAATGGCGAAGTGTGGCAGCTTCGTCGTGTCGATGGGCGGACACGCCGGCATCGGCACGCTGCCCATCGTTTTCTTCGGCACCGAGGCGCAGAAGAAGAAGTACCTGCCCAAGCTGGCCTCGGCCGAGATGATCGGCGCCTACGCGCTGTCGGAGAGCACCAGCGGCTCCGACGCGCTGAACACCCGCACCAAGGCTGTGCTCTCGTCCGATGGCGAGCACTACATCCTGAATGGCGAGAAGATGTGGATCACCAACGCGCACTTCGCCGACCTGTTCACCGTCTTCGCCAAAGTTGACGGCGAGAAGTTCACGGCGTTCCTCATCGAGAAGGATTTTCCCGGCTTCTCCGTCGGCAACGAGGAGAAGAAGATGGGCATTCGCGGCTCGTCCACCGCGCCGCTCATCCTCAACGACTGCAAGGTGCCGGTGGAGAACGTGCTCGGCGAAGTCGGCAAGGGGCACATCATCGCCTTCAATATTTTGAACGTCGGCCGCTTCAAGCTGGGCGCGGGCTGTGTCGGCGGTGCACGTACCGCAATTCAAAATGCGATCGCTTACGCCAAGCAGCGTAAGGCGTTCACCAAGAGCATTGCTGAGTTCGGACTCATTCGCGAGAAGATTGCACAGATGGCGATCGGCATCTATGCCGGCGAGGCGATGGTCTATCGCACGGTCGGCATGATGGACACGGCGCTGGCGGCAATCGAGAAGAATCCCGAAGCCATTCGCAAGGCCATCGAGGAGTATGCGGTCGAATGTTCGATCATTAAGGTGTGGGGCTCGGAGATGCTCGACAAGGCGGTCGACGAGACGGTGCAGATTTACGGTGGATACGGCTTCGTCGAGGAGTATCCCGCCGAGCGTGCCTATCGCGACTCGCGCGTGAACCGCATCTTCGAAGGCACCAACGAAATCAATCGCCTCATCATCACCGGATGGCTGCTGAAGCGCGCCATGAGCGGACAGCTTGCGCTGCTGCCCGCGATCAAGAAAGTCATGGATGAGGTGATGGCCGGACCCTCTGGCGAAGAACTGGAAGGGGTGCTAGCTGCCGAGCGCAAGCTGGTGGAGAACGCCAAGAAGCTGGCGATGCTCGTGGCCGGAGCGGCTTCGCAGAAGTACATGCAGAAGCTGGCCGATCAGCAGGAGATCATGGGCGCGATTGCCGACATGGTGATCGAGGCGTTTGCCATGGATTCTGCCCTGCTGCGCGCGCGCAAGTACGTTGAAGCGCACGGCGAAGCGAAGGCGGCGCTGGTTGTCGCGATGACGCAGGTGTATCTGGAGGGCGCGTTCGCTAGGCTGGAAGCTTCGGCGAAGAAGGTGGTCGCTGCGGTGGCCGAAGGCGATATGCTGCGCACCCAGATGGCGATTGTCCGCCGGCTGGCCAAGCACGAGCCGGTGAACGTGATCGCACTGCAGGAGAAGGTCGCTGCGCGCGTGCTGGAGACGGG
>Ga0335081_10010798_pt1 | contig 14761 bp, 17 predicted proteins | sample Lox_Sample_35_FD_206713 | JGI IMG/M metagenome (GOLD analysis project Ga0335081, IMG submission 206713) | Soil microbial communities from Loxahatchee National Wildlife Refuge, Florida, United States - Lox_Sample_3.5 | ecosystem: Environmental > Terrestrial > Soil > Wetlands | place: USA... | reverse complement strand
ATCGATCGTCGGCGGCATCACCCGCGGCGTCACCGCGCTGCGTAGCACGCTGAACGACTTGGACAGCACCATCATCATCAGCGCGCACGGGTACAAGACCCAGCCCGGGTAGCTGCCGGTGGCGCCGTCGTAGTTGGCGATCAGCACGATCGCGAACGCGGTGCGCAGCACGAACGACGTCGCCAACGCGACCCGGCGACCGTGCTGCACCCGGTCCAGCGCCGGGCCGATCAGTGGTGCGATCACCGCGAACGGCGCGATCGTGATCAGAAGGTACAGCGCGACCCTGCTCTTGCTCTCCGCCGAGGCGGCGGCGAAGAACAGGGTGTTGGCCAGCGCCACCGCCATCGCGGCGTCGACGGCGAAGTTCGCCATCACCGGGTAGGTGAGCGCGGTCAGGCCGGATTTGTCCGCGCCGTCGGCCGTCGCGGCGCGATGGAAGAGCCCGTACATCTTCGAGCCCATTTCGCGGCTGCGCATGGCCGCGGCGCGCGTGACGGTGACACGCGGACCTTCGGCGGCGCTCGGCGGCGTCGACCGGTAATCGGAGGCGGGATCGTCCAGCGGCGGCAGGTAGCGGTTCGCGCTGGGCATCGACGGGCGGCGGGGTTTGCGGTAGCTGCCACCATCGCTGGGATAGTTGGCCATGCCGGGGTGCTCATCCGCCGCCCCTGGCACGGGTCGCGGCGGGTAATAGCGGCGATCCCCGGCAGGGTTGTTGCCCGAAGAGTCACGCCGCGTTCCGCTCACGGGTTCGATTGTCCCCCATCCGCAGTGCTGGGGTGCGTAGCCGTCCGGTGTGGCTGGCGGCCTGCACGTTGCTGGTGGAGTGGACGTATTCAGAACGTGCGGTATTCCTCGCGCGACGGCCGCTTACGGACTAGCAGCAGTTGTCAAGTCGGTGCTGATCATGTCGGGCGCCCCACCACCACCACCTAGTCGACAGCGGGCGCTATCCGAGGACTCGGACATACTCTCGAATTCCGGCCCGGCGCGGTACAGGTCGGACAGCGCGGAGGTTGTCGAACTTCCTCGCTCCCAATCCAACCGCTGGCTCCCCTGCGAGACTTCGAGGCATGCGGATTCGACGCCGGACACCACTGCCGGCCAATCGTGCCTTGTACCGCCCAGAGTCCGACGCGACCGACGCGACTCCGCACCAGGTTCGCTGCCGATGATCCGCGCATTCGCAGAACCCCCCGCGGCCCTGGTGACGACGCCCTGGACAAGATTTCTCTTGTGGGCTTCCCTTGCGCTGATGGTTGCAGCGACGTTGGCGGCTTTCGCCAACAATCGGCGCGTCCGACGGCGCATCTACTGGTCCGGCTGCCTACTCGGCGCAGCGCTGGCGGTGTCGTTCCACGGTGGGTGGCGCCGCTCGCTAACCATCTTCACCACTCTGGTTCTTTTATCGGTCCTGCTCGCCTTCTTCCGGACCCCCTATCTGAAAGTCGGCAGACGCATCATCGCCGCCAGCCGGTCCGATCGCCGCGCCGACCCAGAAGACCGCGCAACGTCCACCGAGCCCCGTCCCACCCAGCGCCTCACCGGCGCCGACGTCCGCGGCGCGGTGTTCGCCAAGCCTGCCGAAACCCTCGCCGCCCGCGAGTCGCGATAACCGCCCTATCGTCCACCCAGTTGCGTGAGCCGGCAGTTGATTCCCAGTGGCGGCGGGTAGATCGATTCTGCACAGTTCGGGCACTATGGGTTGCGATGGACGCCATGAATCCGACCGCGACACACGACGGCGACACGACCCCCGCGCCCGGGCTGGACGCGGTGCTCAGCAGTGCGGCCGACCGGGCGCGCGCTGCGGTCGTGGAGTTCAGCGGCGAGGACACCGTCGGCGACTACCTCGGGTTCAGCTACGACGACGCGACCGCCGCGACGCACCGCTTCCTGGCCAAACTGCCCGGCTACCAGGGCTGGCAGTGGGCCGTCGTGGTGGCGGCACATCCCGGTGCCGACCACGCCACCATCAGCGAGGTCGTGCTGATTCCGGGTCCGACGGCGCTCCTGGCACCGCGATGGGTGCCGTGGCAGGAACGGATCCGGCCGGGCGATCTCAGCCCGGGCGACCTGCTCGCCCCTACCCGCGACGACCCGCGGCTGGCTCCCGGCTACACGGCCACCGGCGACCCTGCCATCGACGACACCGCAGTGGAGGTGGGCTTCGGCCGCAGGCAGGTGCTCGGCGAGTGGGGTCGCGCGGAGGCGGCGCAGCGCTGGCACGACGGCGAGTACGGACCCCAGTCGGCGATGGCCCGTTCCACCCGGCGGCTGTGCCGCGACTGCGCGTTCTATCTGCCGCTGTCGGGCGCGCTCGGCGTCATGTTCGGTGTCTGCGCAAACGAACTCTCCGCCGATGGCCACGTCGTCGACGCGGAGTACGGCTGCGGCGCGCACTCCGACGCGCCGCAGGGCGGCGGAACCCCGCGCTATGACCCCTACGACGACGGGGTGCTCGACATCGTCGAAACCGACGAGTCCTAACCGTTCTCCGCGGCGGCCTTGATCCGGGCCAGCGACGCGTTCATCCCTCGACCAGCTCACGTTCGAAGCCCGGCACCCCGCCGAACAGCGTGGTGATCAGGAAGTTCGATGCCGGCTTGACGCCGTTCTCGGCATGGCGGCTTTCCACGACACGGGTGCCGTCGGCCGTCGGTTCAAGCTCATAGCTCCAGATCGTGTTGTTCGCATTCACACGGAACGCCAGTTTCTTCTCCGGGATCACCTCGGTGACCGTGCTGGTGGTGGGCCAGAACACCCGGTTGCGGCGGTTGAGATTGATGGTGCGGGTACCCTGGCGAACCGGCCCCAATGCCTTCATCATTCGGCATTGTGGGCTCCATTCCGGCATTCGATTCAAATCGGTTATCAACTCCCACACCTTCTGGACGGGGGCATTGATGTCGATCTCGGCTTGCAATAGCGGTGCTGGCATTGGCGTCTATCGGCTCGGAATTCTGGAATTACTGAAGCCCGGTTTGAGCTCCCCGCCATCCGCTGCGCGCGGCATGACGTTGCCACAAGAACAAAAGGGTGCCGAACACGGCCAATCCCAATCCAGCCACCGTGACGGGGCGCCAGGTTTGAAGGCTCGGCAAAGTGAACGCCGCGACCGCAGCAACCACCCAGGCCAGCGTGCACACGGCGATCACCGGCCGCGGGTCGAGCAGGACGGCGGGCAGCGGCGGCGGTGTGACGGCGGGGCGGGCGTCGTCCGGTTCGGCGGTCGGCGGGTCGGTCGGGTCGTCGCTCATCAGCACCAACCTAGCTGATCGACGGAAATGCGTAACAAATTTCTGTTGTTACCGGAGCTAACTGCAAACAGATATCGTACCGTTTGCAACGTGAAGGACGCGGATACCCGGCTGGCGAGCGACCTCGCGCTTGCGGTGATTCGGCTGGCCCGCCAATTGCGCTTTCGGCGACCAGACTCGCCCGTGTCGCTAACCCAACTTTCCGCATTGTCGACGTTGTCGAAGGAAGGCGCGATGACACCCGGTGCGCTGGCAATTCGCGAACGGGTGCGGCCACCGTCGATGACCAGGGTGATCGCTTCGTTGACCGAACTCGGGTTTGTCGCCCGCACCCCGCATCCGGGCGACGGCCGACAAGTCCTGGTTTCGGTGTCGGACGCCGGCGTTCACCTGGTCGAGGCCGAACGCCGCGCCAGCCAGGACTGGCTGCGCAGCCGACTCGCCGAGCTGCAGCCCAGCCAACGCGCCACACTGCTGGAGGCCGCTGATCTAATGAAGGCCCTCATCGACGAAAGCGTGTGACCGACTCAGGGAGGCTTGCGCATTGAGCCCCCGCGTCATCGACATCACCGATCCCGCCGACGCGCGGCTCGACAACTTCCGCGATCTGAACAGCATCGACCGCCGACCGGACTTACCCACGGGAAAGGCGCTGGTGATCGGCGAGGGCGTGCTCGTGGTCCAGCGGATGCTCGGGTCACGGTTCTTTCCGTTCGCGTTGCTTGGCACCGACCGGCGGCTGAGCGAGTTGAGCGCCGACCTGGCCGGCGTCGACATTCCGTACTACCGCGCCGATGCCGACGTGATGGCGCACGTGATCGGGTTCCATCTCAACCGCGGCGTACTCGCCGCGGCGCGCAGACCCCCGCGGCTGACGCTGGCCGAAGTGCTCGACGGTGCACACACGGTGACGGTGCTCGAGGGCGTCAACGACCACGAGAACCTCGGATCGATCTTCCGCAACGCCGCCGGCCTCGGCGTGGACGCGGTGGTGTTCGGGCCCGGATGTGCGGACCCGCTGTACCGGCGCGCCGTGCGGGTGTCGATGGGGCATGCGCTGCTGGTGCCGTACGCCCACGCCGAATCATGGCCGTCAGATCTTGGTCTTTTGCGGGACAGGGGTTTTCGGCTGTTGGCTATGACGCCCGATCCGCAGGCGGTGGCGCTGCCCGACGCGATCGCGGCGGTAGCCGACGATGCGGTGGCGATCCTGGTGGGTGCCGAGGGTGCAGGGCTGACGAAACCGGCAATGCGGGCCAGTGAGATGCGGGTGCGTATCCCGATGTCGCGGGGGACCGATTCGTTGAACGTGGCGACCGCCGCGGCCCTGGCCTTCTACGAGCGGGCTAGGCTCGCGCGGTGACCAACGAGCCCACGCCGTGGGGGACCGGGCTGACGGTGGCGGCGTTCGTCGCCGCCGTGACGGGCGCGGCGGTGGTGGTGCTCAGCCTCGGTGTGGCCCGGGTGCATCCCCTGCTCGCCGTCGGGCTCAACGTGGTCGCGGTCGGCGGCCTGGCGCCCACGCTGTGGGGATGGCGGGGCGTGCCGGTGCTGCGCTGGTTCGTGCTCGGCGGCGGCGTCGGGGTGGCTTTGGGATGGTTGGCGTTATTGGCGATCGCCCTGCGCCACTGGTGACGTGTGAGTGGTCCCGCGGAGCGTTAGTGGTCCCGCGGAGCGTTAGTGGTCCCGCGGAGCGTTAGTGCTGGCCGCCGGAGCGCACGTCCAGCAGCACGTCTTCCCACGCCGGGACGGGGGGTTTGCCGCGACGTGTGCGGGCCGGCTGTGCCGGCGGCTCGTCCTTGTCCTCGGTGGGTAGCGTCTCGTCGAAATTCAGCTCGGCCACCGGCGCGACCGGGCGCAGTGGGCGGTCGAAGTTCGGGTCGATGAGTTCGCTGGCGCCGTCGTCGAGCGCGGTCACGGTGCCACCGTGGGCGCCGGGCGCGAACCGAAAGTGTGCTCGGTTGTCCGAGCGGCCCGCCTGCCACGTCAGCTGAACCGTCCAACGGCTGTCTTCGTTCTTCCACGCATCCCACGTCATGGTTTCGTGCTCCAGGCCACGTGCCACCAGCGCCGCCGTCACCGTCTCCAGCAGTGTCATCACCGAGGGCCCGTCGGCCAGCACGGGATGCGCCGCTGTTGCCAGCTCGGCAGCGCGGGTCCGTTCCAGCAAGACAGGGTTGGCGAAACGTTCGACCCGGGACGCGTCGACGCCGGCGGCAGCGGTGATCTGTTCGACCGACGCTCCTGCACGGATTCGGGCCTGAATTTCCTTGGGAGTGAGCACGCTAGTGACCTCGATGCCGATTTCAGATTGACTCGCGCGGGCCTGATCGCCACACACCGCCGCCCGCAGGCGCTCATCGGCGCGCAGAACGAACGTCTCCGCCGGGTTCTTGGTTTCGCAGATGATGCGTTTGCCGTCGACGTCGAGTCCCACAACTTTCAGTTCCCGCATGCCGACCTCCTCCGGGCCGCAGCGCCGAGCCCGTTAGGTGCGCACTCTAGTGCAGCGACCAGCGAAAACGCCGCTGACACGCCGTGGTGTGCTCCTCGCGCAAGCGCACCATCGGCGTGGTTTTCACAAGCGTTCCACAACCCAATCGACGCATTCGGTCAGCGCGCTGACGTCGTCGGGTTCGACCGCCGGGAACATCGCCACCCGCAGTTGGTTGCGGCCGAGTTTGCGGTACGGCTCGGTGTCGACGATGCCGTTCGCGCGCAAGACCTTCGCGACAGCGTTCGCGTCGACGTCGTCGGAGAAGTCGATGGTGCCGACGACCTGCGAACGCAACTCGGGATCGGTGACGAACGGCGTCGCGTACGACGACGCCTGCGCCCACGAGTACAGGCGCTGCGACGAGTCGGCGGTCCGCTTGACGGCCCATTCCAGGCCGCCGTGGCCCAGCAACCAGTCGATCTGCTCGGCCATCAGCACCAGGGTGCCGATGGCTGGGGTGTTGTAGGTCTGGTTCTTGCGGCTGTTGTCCACCGCAATGGGCAGCGACAGGAAGTCGGGCGCCCAACGACCCGACGCGGCGATCGCCTCGATGCGGGCCAGTGCGGCCGGGCTGAGCAGCGCCAGCCACAGGCCGCCATCGCTGGCGAAATTCTTCTGCGGCGCAAAGTAGTACGCGTCGGCATCGGAAACGTCGACGGGCAGGCCGCCGGCAGCGGAGGTGGCGTCAATGACGATCAGCGCATGCTCGCTGGCTTCCGGGCGGCGCACCGGCACCGCCACGCCGGTCGAGGTCTCGTTGTGCGCCCAGGCGATCACGTCAACCGACGGATCCGACCGCGGCGGCGGCGCGCTACCCGCCTCGGCCTTGTCGATTATCGGCTCGCCGATGAACGGGTTCTTGTCGACGGCCGAGGCGAACTTCGAGCTGAACTCGCCGAAGGCCAAATGCAGCGAGCGCTTGTCGATCAGGCCGAACGCCGCCGCATCCCAGAAGGCGGTGGCGCCGCCATTTCCGAGCACGACTTCGTAGCCGTCGGGCAGCGAGAACAACTCGGCGAGCCCGGACCGCACCCGGCCGACGAGGTCTTTGACGGGGGCTTGCCGGTGCGACGTGCCGAACAGGGGGGCGGCGGTGGTGGCCAGCGCCTGCAACTGTTCCGGCCGCACCTTTGACGGCCCGGAACCGAACCGACCGTCGTTGGGTTTGATTTCGTGCGGGATCTTCAGCGTGTCGGCCATGCCATCAGATTAGTGATGAACCTTGAACGGCTAGTGAGCGTGGTGCGCAACCCGCCCTGCAGCAAACGACGAAATTCGGGAGTGGACAGTATGCGATACCTGCGGTACCGTTGTACATCGAGCGCCTTAATGTAAACCTCACGGGAGGCTTCAAATGGCCCGCACGCGGATGGTGAAGCGCTGGAAGCGCAACATGGAGGTCCGCGAGGACACCGAATACGTGGACATGCTCAACACGCTGTCCGAGGGCTCGGTGCGCCGCAATTTCAACCCCTACACCGACATCGACTGGGATGCCCCGGAGTTTGCTGTCACCGACGATGACCCGCGCTGGGTGCTGCCGGCGACAGACGCGCTGGGCCGCCATCCCTGGTACAAGGCCCAGCCGCTGGAGAAGCAGATCAAAATCGGCATGTGGCGGCAAGCCAATGTCGCCAAGGTCGGTCTGCACTTCGAGAGCATCCTGATCCGCGGCCTGATGCAATACACGTTCTGGGTGCCCAACGGCTCGCCGGAATACCGGTACTGCCTGCACGAATCCGTTGAAGAATGCAACCACACCATGATGTTTCAGGAGATGGTGAACCGGATGGGGGTGGATGTTCCCGGTATGCCGAAGCGGCTGCGCTGGGTCTCCCCGTTGATCCCGCTGCTGGCCGGACCGCTGCCCGTCGTGTTCTTCTTCGGCGTCCTTGCCGGCGAGGAACCGATCGACCACACGCAGAAGAACGTGCTACGTGAAGGCAAGTCGCTGCACCCGATCATGGAGCGCGTCATGGCCATCCACGTGGCCGAGGAGGCCCGCCACATCTCGTTTGCTCACGAGTACCTGCGCAAGCGGGTCCCACACATGCGTCCGCGGCGCCGGTTCTGGCTGTCGCTGCACGTGCCGTGGATCATGCGAGTGCTGTGCCAGGCCATCGTGGTGCCGCCCAAGAGCTTCTGGCAGGAATTCGACATCCCATGGTCTGTACGCAAGGAGCTGTTCTTCCGCTCGCCCGATTCCCGGCAAATGTTGCGTGACATGTTCGGCGACGTCCGGATGCTCTGCTACGACGTCGGGTTGATGAACCCGATCGCCCGGCTGGTGTGGCGGATGTGCAAGATCGAGGGCAGGCCGTCGCGCTACCGCAGCGAGCCGCAGCGCGAGCACGTCGCCGTTCCGGCGGCCTAGGCGGGTATCGGAACAGATGCCGCACGTCATCACCCAGTCGTGCTGTAGCGACGGGTCCTGTGTTTACGCGTGTCCGGTGAACTGCATTCACCCCACACCGGACGAGCCCGGCTTCGCGACGGCGGAGATGCTTCACATCGATCCCGTCGCGTGTGTCGACTGCGGCGCCTGCGTGTCGGCGTGCCCGGTCGGCGCGATCGCACCCGACACCAAACTGTCCACCGCCCAACTGCCGTTCATCGAGATCAACTCGTCGTTCTATCCGCAGCGGCCGGCCGGGGAGAAGCTACCGCCGACCCCGAAGCTGGCGCGGGTGGTCGAGGCGCCGATGATCCGCCCACGCAGTGGCGGTCCGCTGCGAGTGGCGGTCGTAGGCTCGGGCCCGGCCGCGATGTATGCGGCCGACGAACTGCTCACCCAGCGCGGTGTGGTGGTCAACGTCTTCGAGCGGCTGCCGACGCCGTACGGGCTGGTACGCGCCGGGGTGGCGCCCGACCATCAGGCCACCAAGGGGATCACCCGGCTGTTCGACCGGATGTCGCGCGACCGCGACTTTCACTTCTACCTGAATGTGGAGGTCGGCAAGCATGTTTCGCATAACGAGCTGCTTCGACACCACCACGCCGTGGTCTACGCGGTCGGCGCGTCGTCGGATCGCCGCCTGGAGATTCCGGGCTTCGGCTTGCCCGGCACCGGCACGGCCACCGAGGTCGTCGCGTGGTACAACGCCCATCCGGATTTCGCTGGGCTGCCGGTAACACTTGACCACGAGCGCGTCGTGATCATCGGCAACGGAAACGTCGCGCTGGACGTCGCGCGGATCCTGACCGCCGATCCCGACGCGCTGGGCGGCACCGACGTTTCACGGACCGCGCTCGGCGTGCTGCGGGACAGCAAGGTTCGCGAGGTCGTCGTAGCCGCGCGCCGCGGGCCCGCACACTCGGCGTTCACGCTTCCCGAGATGATCGGCCTGACGTCTTCGTCGCGGGTGGTGCTCGGCGCGGCGGATCACGAGTTGGTCCGCTTCGAACTGGCGGCCTGCACCGACGCGCCGACACGGCACAAACTCGAGCTGTTGTTGTCGCTGGAGGTCGACGACGACGCCGATGATGCGCCGCGGATCCGGCTGGCCTATCGGCTCTCCCCGCGCCGCGTCCTCGGAGACGCCCGTGCCGAGGGTATCCAGTTCGTCGTGACCGGGACAGGGCAGACAACCGAACTCGACGCCGGTCTGGTGCTGAGCTCGATCGGCTACCGCGGCCGCCCAGTGGCCGGCCTGCCGTTCGACGAGGACGCGGCGGTGGTGTCCAACCACGCCGGCCGCGTCATCGACCCGACGACGGCGGCGCCCGTGCCGCGCTGCTACGTCGCGGGCTGGATCAAGCGGGGGCCGACCGGATTCATCGGGACCAACAAGTCGTGCGCGCAGGAAACCGTCAACGCACTCGTCGACGACTACAACCGTGGCCTGCTCGCCGATCCCGCCGGCACGCCGGCGGCTCTCGACAGGCTGGTGCGCCGGCGGCAACCCGACGTGGTGGATCGGGCCGGCTGGCGGGCCATCGATCGCACCGAAATCGCGCGCGGCGACGCCGACGGCACGCCGCGCGACAAATTCGCCTCCGCGGCGGAAATGGTTGCGGTCGCGGCCACCGCGGAGCCGCAGCCAGGTCCGCGGCGTCTTGTCGCCGGCCTGCTGCGCGGCTAATCCTTCGTCCGCAGATAGTCGAGCACTGCCTGCCAGTCGGGAAACTCCGGCGACCCGAAGCGGATCCACTCGCCTTCGAATCTGTCCGCGCCGTTGTTGGGCCGGTCGTCGACCAGGAAGTCGCCGTGGTTCAGGTCCTTGTGGTGGGTGAGGATAAGCCGCTTGTAGGCCGGCGAGTCCTCCTCATGGCCGAGATGCTCGTGCACCCACTCGACCTTGTGTTGCCAGGCCGATGGATTGCGCCACGGGGCGGTCGACAGGAGGTAGGTGTCGAATCGTTGCGAGAGCTCCTTGAACGCGTCGATCGCGCCGGGCATCGATCGCATGAGCGCAAAGATCCCCGGGGCCTCGTCCATGCGCCCCTGGTACTTGGCCACCACGACTGGGTCGAGACCCTCGATGCGGCGGCCGAAGTCGACCATCGTGTTGTCGAGGTCGATGTAGAGGATCTTCTTGCGCTTGGGTTCGGTCAGCGCCGGCTCACCGCTTTCTGGATGTCCTCCCTGCTCACCTCACGCACGGGCTGTCCCATCGACCAGTGGTGCCCGAACGGGTCGCGCAGCACGCCGTAGCGATCGCCCCAGAACTGGTCTTCGAGCGGCATGATCACGGTGGCGCCGGCGTCGATGGCCTGCTGGAACCGCGCATTCACGTCCACCACCGTGAGGTGGATGGTCACCGGGGTGCCGCCAAGGGCGATCGGTGTCATCGACTTGCCCTCCCGCATCTCGGGGAAGTCGTCGTTGAGCAGCACCGTGGAGCCGTTGATCTGCACCGCGGCGTGGATCAGTCTGCCGTCGGGGCCCGGAACCCGGCCAAGCTCAACCGCATTGAACGCATTGACGTAAAAGTCGATGGCTGCAGCCGCACCGTCGACGATCAAATGCGGGGAAAGCGAGGGCTGAACTTCAATGGGCATGGTGATCTCCTAATCGGTAGTGTCGGCGCCGCCTTCGGGGCTCTACCCTTATCGACCGCGGACCCGGGGCGAACTCATCGCCATCGCCATGCAATCACCGGGCACCGACAACGACTAGACCGCGGTGCGTGCGATCTCGCTCCAGCCCTCCACCGACTCAGGCGGGCGCGGGCCCGGCCCGACATAGATCGCCGACGGCCGCACCAGCTTGCCGAGCTGCTTCTGCTCCATAATGTGGGCGCACCACCCCGCGGTGCGCCCACAGGTGAACATCGCCGGCATCATCTTGGTGGGCACCTGCGCGAAGTCGAGGATCACCGCGGCCCAGAACTCCACATTGGTCTCGATCGCGCGGTCGGGGCGGCGCTCACGCAGTTCCGCCAGCGCCGCCTGCTCAAGCGCCGCGGCCACCTCATAGCGTGGCGCTTCGAGCCTGTTCGCCGTCGCGCGCAATACGCGGGCACGCGGGTCTTCGGCGCGGTACACCCGGTGACCGAAGCCCATCAACTTCTCGTTGCGGTCCAGGACCCCACCGACCACCGCCCGCGCCTCACCGGTGCGTTCGACTTCCTCGATCATCGGGATCACCCGTGCGGGCGCGCCGCCATGCAGCGGCCCGCTCATCGCACCGATCGCGCCGGACAACGCTGCGGCGACATCTGCGCCCGTCGACGTGATCACCCGCGCGGTGAACGTCGACGCGTTCATCCCGTGTTCGGCGGCGGTCACCCAGTACGCGTCGATCGCTTCCACATGCCGCGGATCCGGCTCGCCCTGCCAGCGAGTCATGAAACGTTCGGTGATCGTGGAACATTGGTCGATCTCACGCTGAGGGACTGCGGGCTGGTAGATGCCGCGGGCCGACTGGGCGACGTAGGACAGCGCCATCACCGACGCGCGCGCCAATTGGTCGCGGGCGGTGGCGTCGTCGATGTCGAGGATCGGCGGGTAGCCCCAGATCGGTGCCAGCATCGCCAGCCCGGCCTGCACGTCGACGCGCACATCGCCGGTGTGGATCGGCAGCGGGAACGGCTCGGCGGGCGGCAACCCGTGGCCGAACTTGCCGTCCACCAGCAACGCCCACGCGTCACCGAACGTGACACGCCTGTCGACGAGGTCCTCGATGTCGACGCCGCGATAGCGCAGCGCGCCGCCGTCCTTGTCGGGTTCGGCGATCTCGGTAGTGAAGGCCAGGACGCCTTCGAGCCCGCTGACGAAATTCTCCGGCACCGTAGTCATGCGACGATTCTCGCACCCGCCTGGGGGCGGCGGTCTACCGGTCGGTAACCGCCGCAGCGTAGCGTGGTGCCGGTGGCGGACCCCGGCAGCGAGAACCTTGCGGCGATGCGGGTGGAGTACGGCTCGGTGGAAAGGGACGGCAGTCCCGACCTCGACGTCGACTGGCTGGACGACGGCTGGCTTACCTTGCTGCGCAAGTGGATTGAGGACGCCGAACGGGCCGGGCTAGCAGAACCGAACGCGATGGTGCTGGCCACGGTAGACGCGGCGGGGAGGCCGGTGAGCCGCTCGGTGTTGTGCAAGAGCGTCGACGAAACCGGGGTGACGTTCTTCACCAACTACGACTCCGCCAAGGGCGACGAGCTGGCCGTGACACCGTACGCGTCGGTCACCTTCCCGTGGTTCGCGCTCGGCCGGCAGGCCCACGTCCGCGGCCAGGTCAGCAAGGTCAGCCCGCAGGCCACCGCCGATTACTGGTCCAAACGACCGCGCGGCTCGCAGCTCGGCGCATGGGCGTCCGAGCAATCCCGGCCGATCGAATCGCGCGCGGCACTGATGGATCGACTCGCGGAGGTGACCGCGCGGTTCGCCGACCTGGACCGGGTCCCGGTGCCCCCGAACTGGGGCGGCTACCTCGTCGCCCCCGAGGTGGTCGAATTCTGGCAGGGCCGGGAGAACCGGATACACAACCGGATTCGCGTCAGCGGCGGCCGCGTGCAGCGTCTGCAGCCCTGATCGCATGAGCCTGCTAGCCGACACCACACCGCTGCGCGCACCCGACTTCCGTCGGCTGTGGCTGGCCCGGGATCATCACCCGTCATCGGGGCGAACCTGACGATCTTCGCCGTCCCGGTGCAGATCTACGCGTAGACACAGAACTCGGCGTACGTGGGCCTGGCGGGTCTGTTCGCGTTGGTACCGCTCGCAGTGTTCGGGTTGTGGGGAGGCGCGTGGACCGACGCGATGGACCGCCGCATCGTGCTGATCCTCGCCTCCTGCGGGCTGGCGCCGGCGTCGGTGCTGCTGTGGGTGCAAGCCGCGCTCGCGCTGAACAACGTGTGGGTGGTGATGGGCCTGCTGTCGGCGCAGCAGGCGTTCTACGCGGTCAACCAGCCAACCCGCTCGGCGGCCATCCCGCGGATGCTGCCCGGCGAACAACTGCCCTCGGCCAACTCGCTGAACATGACCGTGTTTCAGTTCGGCGCGATCGTCGGCCCGATGCTGGCCGGGGTGCTGCTGCGCTGGGTCGACCTGTCGACGCTGTATCTGCTCGACGCGGTGTGCTGCGCCGCGCCGATCTGGGCGACCGTGAGGCTGTCGCCGATGCCGGCCGCTGGCGACAGCGAGGGCTCGTCGGGGTGGGGTTTCGCCGCGGTGCCGGAGGGGTTCCGCTATCTGGCGGGCAACACGGTCGTGCTGATGTCGTTCGTCGTCGACCTGATCGCGATGATCTTCGGGATGCCGCGGCTGGCTGCCACGGATCCGTCGCCGGGGGCTGGTGGTGGTGGCGGCGATTGTCGTCTGGGGTGTGGCCATGGCGGGGTTCGGCGTGGCGACTGGATGCGCTCATGGCCGGGCGGGACCGACGCTCTGGGCGGCACTGGCGTGTCTGGCCGTCGGCGGCGCCGCCGACATGGCCTCGGCGGCGTTCCGGTCGACGATCCTGCAGCAGGCGGCCTCCGAAGAATTGCGTGGCCGGCTGCAGGGCATATTCACCGTCGTGGTGGCGGGCAGACCCAGCGTCGCCGACACCTTGCACGGGGCCACCGCGGCGGTCGTCGGCACCACCGCGGCCGCTCTCGTGGTGATGCTTGTCCTGATCGCCGCGCCGGCAGTACCGGCGTTCGTCCGATACCGGGTCTACGCTGACGTCGACGTCAAAGGGCCGGAACCCGACAAAAGTTAACCTCGGTCTTTTTGCGGAAGTCGGCAGTTGCGTCCCCATGTCAGCTTGGCGCGATAGGATCCGAGGCGTGGTGGAGGTAGCCGGGGCGGCGGCTCTCGGGCTGCGGGAACGCAAAAAACTGCGAACCAGATCAATGCTCATCGATGCTGCGATCGAGCTGTGCGACCGGCAGGGGTTCGAGCACACCACGGTCGACCAGATCGCCGCCGTGGCCGACGTGTCACCGCGGACGTTCAGTCGTTATTTCGCCACCAAAGACGCCGTGGTCCTGGCGCTCGTCGACGACCTGGTCGATGCGGTAGCCGTCCAGCTGGTCCGCCAGCCCGCCGAGCTGAGCGTGTTCGAGGCGCTCAAGGCAGCGCAGGTCGAAATGGCCAGGGCGACCGCGACCGCACCGCCGGGGGGCTTCACCGCCGAGCGGCTGCTGACGACCGCGCGCATTGTGACATCGTCATCGGCGTTGCGGTTGGTGGTCGGCGAATTCCGCCCGCACGCCGTCACTGTGGCGCTCGGCAAGCGGATGGGGGTCGGGCTCGACGATCACAAGCTGCATCTGGTCATCGCCGTGTGGTCGGCCATCCTGCTGACCGCGAGCGACGATCTCGGTCCCGACACCGACTGGCCACGCATGACCGTCGACATGCTTCTCGCCCGCCTCGAGGACACGTTCGCGCAGTTCACGGGGCTCATGGTGGCCCTCGGGGTGCCGGACTAGCAGTCCCTTCCGCCCCATGGGCAAGCGCGGGAAATTGCGACTACCGTTTTGTAGGCAGTTCATCACGCTGTGCAGTGAAGAAGGGATTCCCGTGGCCGATAACCCCACTTCCGACGAGGTCGCCAAACTTCAATACCCCG
>Ga0335081_10010797_pt1 | contig 14762 bp, 12 predicted proteins | sample Lox_Sample_35_FD_206713 | JGI IMG/M metagenome (GOLD analysis project Ga0335081, IMG submission 206713) | Soil microbial communities from Loxahatchee National Wildlife Refuge, Florida, United States - Lox_Sample_3.5 | ecosystem: Environmental > Terrestrial > Soil > Wetlands | place: USA... | reverse complement strand
GAGAACACTTTCCATGATGTGCCATGGGACGATCCTGGTGTCGTTGAGCACAGCTACCGCGAACTCGTGCAGCTTCACCCCGATCACGCCGGGAAAATCGCGGATCTGCTTCGCATCAAAGACCCAGTTCGTTGTGAGGGGGGCTAACGCGATTCAGTGGGCGCTGCACCCTCTATACCAGCCGTGACTGCTCGACGGCCGCGGCGATGAAGCTTGCAAAAAGCGGGTGCGGGGCAAAGGGCCGCGATTTCAGTTCCGGGTGGAATTGAACGCCGATAAACCAGGGATGGCCGTTGAGTTCGATTGTCTCCGGCAGAAGGCCATCTGGTGACATGCCCGCGAAGATCAGACCCTTCTCAGCCAGTCTCTCGCGATAGGCGGTGTTGACCTCGTATCGGTGCCGATGCCGTTCGGATATGCTGGTCGTGCCATAGATGCTGGCGATCTTCGAGCCCGGCATCAGTTCGGCGCGGTAGGCGCCAAGCCGCATCGTGCCCCCGAGATCGCCTTCGGCGGCGCGGATTTCGAGCTCATTGCCGTGCATCCACTCAGTCATGAGGCCGACGACAGGCTCCTTGGCAGGCCCAAATTCGGTAGAATTTGCCGCCGGCACCCCCAGGGAGCGGACGGCCTCGATGACGGCCATTTGCATCCCAAAACAAATCCCGAAAAAAGGGACTTTGCGTTCGCGCGCAAAACGGGCCGCAAGGATTTTGCCCTCGGCGCCACGCTGGCCAAAGCCGCCCGGGACGAGAATGCCGTGGACATCCGAAAGGTAGGGAGTGGGATCGCTTGTCTCGAAAATCTCCGACTCGATCCAATCCAGATTGACCTTGACGCGGTTGGCCATGCCGCCGTGGCACAGGGCCTCGGTCAAGGATTTGTAGGCATCCTTGAGGCCGGTGTATTTCCCGACGATCGCGATCGTGACCTCGCCTTCCGGGTTTGCCAGCCGCTCCATCACCGCGTTCCAGCGGCTCATATCGGGCTTGGGGGCGGGTTCGATTCCGAAAGCGGCCAAAACCTCCTGGTCGAGTCCCGCCGCGTGATAGGCGTGCGGCACCTCATAGATTGAATCGACATCGCGGGCTTCGATCACGGCGCTTTCCCGCACATTGCAAAAGAGCCCGATCTTGCGCCGTTCCTCGCTCGGGATCTCGCGGTCGGTCCGGCAGAGAAGAATATGCGGCTGAATGCCGATCGAGCGCAGTTCCTTGACCGAATGCTGCGTCGGTTTGGTCTTGAGTTCGCCCGCGCTTGGAATGAAAGGAAGAAGTGTCAGGTGGATATAGATCGCATGACCGCGCGGCAATTCGTTGCCGAGCTGGCGGATCGCCTCGAAGAATGGCAGGCCTTCGATGTCGCCGACCGTGCCGCCAATCTCAACAAGAGTGAAATCGATCCCCTCATTGCCGCTGAGCACGAAGGCTTTGATGGCATTGGTGACATGCGGGATGACTTGGACGGTCGCGCCCAAATAATCGCCGCGCCGCTCCCTGGCGATGATCTCCTGATAGATGCGGCCGGTCGTGATATTGTCTTCCCGCATCGCGGGCCGGCCGGTGAAACGCTCATAATGGCCGAGATCGAGATCGGTTTCGGCGCCGTCCTCGGTGACGAAGACCTCGCCGTGTTGATAGGGGCTCATCGTCCCCGGGTCGACATTGAGATAGGGGTCGAGCTTGCGCAGTCGGACGGTATAGCCGCGCGCCTGGAGAAGCGCTCCTAAGGCCGCCGAAGCCAGCCCCTTGCCAAGCGATGACACCACGCCGCCGGTGATGAAGATAAACCGCGCCATGGGCCTTGGGATTTATCCTGTTTCCGGCGGTTTGGGGAGGCAAATTATTCCTCCCGGTTCTTTTTGCACATGAACTGCTAACCGATCAGTCCGCGATCATTTCGACCAAGGCGGCGCCGAGGCAGGAGGCGCCTCTTTTATGATCGAGGACGGCGCCGGAGCGGCGGGTTCGGTTGGCGGAGGAACCGCAGGCGTCGCGGGAAGCGGGGGCAGCGGCAGAGTTCCTTCCGGTTCGGCGGGCCGAGTTTCGAGCACGCTTTGGCCGGGTTGAGGCTCTCCGGCTCCGCTTTGGCCAGGCAGGCTCGCGCCCGGCGGAAGCGTGGGAGGCTTCGCCGACTGGTCTTCCATTCTCTGCAGTTGGTCGAGCAAACTTCCTTTGCCGCTTTCTTCTTTCTTGCCGGTCTCAGCGGGCGCGGTGCTTGGGAAGCTCACCTCGGGGGCTTGATTGAGCCGGGCCAAAATCGTCAGGCCAAGGCTGGTTGCGAAAAAAAGCGCCGCCAAGACCGCCGTCGCGCGTGTCAAGGCATTCGCCTGGCCGCGTCCGGTCATGAAGCCACCGCCGCCGCTGACGCCAAGGGCACCGCCCTCGGAGCGCTGCAGGAGCACAACCACAACGAGTGCGACGACGATCATGAGGTGAACAACGATCAGAACCGACTGCATGGAGGATATTCTCACCTAAACCTGAGCGCCGGCCGGAAGGCAGGCCAGCCGCGACATTCTATTTGTGCCCTTTTAATGATCTCCTCGCCATAAGGCTAGGGGCCAAACCGTCCAAAGTTCGATGCAATTTCCTCATGCGAGATGTGGAGAACGGCAATTTGCCTCTGGGGCGCATCCGCGAATCAGCGATAATGGGTAAGTAACGAGGTGAGGAAACCTTCATGCGCAAAGCACGTATCCTTCTTATGGAGGCCGGGGTTGTCCTTGAGCAAGTAAATCTTGAGACGGGACGTCACATGCCGAACAAGGAGTACTCGGTCTCGTCAAAGCGAACACATGAAGTCTGGCAATCGGGAAATCTGGAGCAGGCTCTCGAATACTATAATGCTGAGCTCGACCGCTGCACGGGCTTGGCCCTTCAGCGGTAGGCTCCCGCGATCGCCATGAACTCGAAGGAATTGAGCGAGGCACCGCCGACCAAGGCGCCGTCGACGTTTTTGATCTGTAATAGTTGATCAGCGTTGGCGGGCTTGACCGAGCCGCCGTAAAGTATCCGAAGCTCGGCGCCCTGGCCCGCCAAATGCCGGTTGACCTCGCCACGGATAAAGCCATGCATTTCCGCGATGTCCTCGGGTTTGGGCGTGAGACCGCTGCCGATCGCCCAGACCGGCTCATAGGCGACGACAATGCTTGCGGGTGGCACATTTTCCGGGATTGATCCGGCCAGTTGCGCCCCAACGACCGCCAGCGCATTGCCGGCCCCTCGCTCAGCTCTCGTCTCGCCGACGCAAATGATGGCCGTAAGCCCTGCGCGCAGCGCTGCCGTGGCCTTGGCGCGAACGATCTCGTCAGTTTCGGCGTGAGCGGCGCGGCGTTCTGAATGGCCGAGGATCACATAGTTAGTCCCGGCATCCTTCAGCATTTCCGCGGAAATATCTCCCGTGAAGGGGCCATGTGGCTCGGCGTGGCAATCCTGACCGCCGAGGCCGACCGGGGTGCCCCTGCAGAGTTCGGCGGCGGCGATCAGCAAGGTCGCGGGAGGGCAGATCAGAATTTCCGCCGCTCCGGCGCCGCCTTCGCCGACGGCGGCACATATTGCGGCAGCTTCACCGAGGCTTGCGCGCAAGCCATTCATTTTCCAGTTCCCCGCGACAAGGGGCCGTGGTCGATGAGTCATGCGCATGTTCCCGTTATTTTGCCCAGAGCCACGTTGCAACAGGGACATGATCTTTTTATAGTCCGCCGCCAATTTGGAAAAGCCCGGCGCCTTCTGGAAACCCCTTCAACGAGATTCTCCAACATGCTTGAAACACTCCGTGCCTCCGCGCAAGGCTGGTTTGGCCGCGCCGTCATGGCGGTCCTGATGGGCCTGATCATCCTCAGTTTCGCGATTTGGGGCATCGGCGACATTTTTCGCGGGTTCGGCGCGAATAATCTCGCGCAGGTTGGCGGCATTGAAATCGGCGCCGATACCTACCGCAATGCCTATCAAACCGAATTGCAACGCCAGCAGCGGCTGGAAAAGCGCAACATCACCAATGAGGAGGCGCATCAATATGGCATGGACCGGCAGGTTCTTTCGCGTCTCGTCGGCGAGGCGGCGCTCGAGGACCAGGCGCGCAGGCTAGGGCTTGCCGTCGGTGACGAGGCGATCCGAAAAGCAATCCTGAACGACGACAATTTCAAGGGAATGACGGGCCAGTTCGACCGTCAGGCCTTCGAGGCGTTTCTGCGCGATGAAGGCTTTACCGAAAGGAGTTACATCCGGCAGCAGCGCGGCGTAGTCCTGCGCCGTGAAATTGTCGATTCGCTGACGGGTGGGCTGCAATTGCCAAAAGCCTTGCTGGAGGCCATCCACAACTATCAAACCGAAACCCGCAGTGTTGATTATATCGTGTTTCCAAATGCGGCGGCAGGCTCCCTGACTTCTCCCTCGCAAGCTACGCTGCAGAGATTCTTCGATGAAAATCAGGCGCTTTATAGCGTCCCGGAATATCGCAGCCTGGTTGTCCTGACGGTTACACCAGCCTTGATCGCCAAGCCGGACGATGTCGCCGACGCCGATGCTCTCAAGCGCTATGAGGAAGTCAAAAATGAGCGCTTTGGTGCACCGGAAAAGCGCGCCATCGAACAGATTCTTTATGCGAGCGAAGCGGAAGCGAGGGAAGCTCGCGCAAAACTCGACGCGGGAAAGACATTCAACGATCTTTTGAAAGAAAAAAATCTCACCGCGAAAGATGCGAGCCTAGGCACGGTGGCGCGCGGCGCCCTCGTCGACAAGAGCGTCGCCGATGCCGCTTTTTCGCTTAAGGAGGGGGAAGTCAGCGCTCCGGTGAAGGCGCAATTCGGCACCGTCCTGGTGCGCGTTGGAAAAATCATGCCTTCGACCGTTAAGCCTTTCACCGAAGTCGCTCCTGAGCTCAAGCGCGAGATCGCCTTGCAGCGGGCGCAAAAGGACATCGACCACCTTCACGATGCTATCGAGGATCAGCGCACCGCCGGAAAAACGCTCACCGAGGCTGCCCAGAGCGTCGGCCTCGAGTCGAGAGTCATCCCCGTGATCGACGCAGCGGGCAATGATCCGCAAGGCGTGCCCGTTAAGGACCTGGTTGATGCCACGCCCTTGCTGAAAGCGGCGTTTGCTTCCGACATCGGCGTCGATAATGATACGCTAAGGGTCCCGGGCGGCGGCTATCAATGGTTTGAAGTTTCTAAAGTAGAAAAAGCACGGAGCAAAACGTTCAACGAAGCCAAGGCCGACGTCGAGAAGGCTTGGCGTGACGATCAGGCGGGGAAAATTCTGTCGGCGAAGACGGCGGACCTCACAAAGAAGCTCGATGCCGGCGAGAGTCTTGCAAATATTGCCGCGGAAAACCAACTCGACGTTAAACATGCGGGCGATGTGAAACGCACTGGCTCTAACAGCCTCGCGCTCAATGTTGTGACGCAGGTCTTCAACGTGCCCCTGCATCGGGCGGGCTCGGTGGAAAGTGAAGATGGGGGCCGGATCCTCTTGCAGGTCGTCGGCTCACAGATTCCCCCGTTCGATCCCAAAGCTCCCGAGCTCAGCAACATCATGGGCGATGTCAAAACTGGCCTGAACGAGGACCTCACGGCTCAATATCTCACGAAGTTAGAGAGCGATCTTGGCGTGAAACTGAACGCCAAGGCGTTTGCCGCCGCGTCGGGCGTATCCCCGGACGAGCTTTGAGCACATGGCCCATGTTCGAGCCCTCGCTTGAGGCCTGCGCGCGGCACTATGAGGCGGGGCGGGCCTGCCTCGTCTCCACCCGGCTCGTCGGTGATCTTGAAACGCCTGTTTCGGCCTTTCTGAAATTGTCTGCTGGCCGGGCGGGGCGGATTTTCCTGCTCGAATCCGTCGAAGGGGGCGCTGCGCGAGGCCGCTACTCGATGATTGGCCTTGATCCGGACATAGTCTGGCGTGTGTTTGGCGGGAGGGCCGAGATCAATCGCCATGCGCTTTCCTCTCCCGATGACTTTTCGCCTTGCACCGAGCCGCCGCTCACAGCCCTGCGCGAACTGATTGCGCAATCCCGGATCGACGCCGCCGAGGATCTGCCGCCGATGGCCGCCGGGGTCTTCGGCTATCTCGGCTATGATATGGTCCGTCAGATGGAGCGCCTCGCCGAGGCGAAACCGGACCCGATCGGCGTGCCCGACGCAATGTTGCTGCGCCCGACGGTGATGGTTGTTTTTGATGCGGTCAAGGACGAGATTTTTGTCGTCACGCCCCTGCGTCCTGAAGGCGATGCCGGTTTTCGCGGCGCCTATGCCCATGCGCTGGAGCGTCTCGAATCGGCGATCGCCACCCTCGAAGGCCCGCTACAGGTGCCCTATGCGGGCGATCCGGGCCTGATCCTCGGGGCGCCCTCCTCGAATACGCCGCAAGAACGCTTCTTCGAGATGGTTGAACGCGCCAAGGATTATATCCGCGCAGGCGATATTTTTCAGGTCGTCCTTTCGCAGCGGTTTTCGGCGCCTTTCGCATTGCCCGCCTTTTCGCTCTACCGTGCCTTGCGGAGGATCAATCCGGCGCCGTTTCTGTGCTACCTCGATTTTGGATCCTTCCAGATCGTCTGCTCGAGCCCGGAAATTCTAGTGCGCGCGCGGGATGGGAAAGTCACCATCCGGCCAATCGCAGGGACCCGCTGGCGCGGAAAGACGAAGGCCGAGGATGAGCGTCTCGCGGCGGAGTTGCTTGCCGACGAAAAGGAATGTGCCGAGCATTTGATGCTGCTCGACCTTGGGCGCAATGATGTCGGGCGCGTCGCCCAGATAGGTTCGGTGGAGGTCACGGAGAAATTCGCCATCGAGCGCTACAGCCATGTCATGCACATTGTTTCGAATGTCGAAGGCAAGCTCGATGCTAAACACGATGTCATTGATGCGCTCTGTGCCGGCTTTCCGGCTGGCACTGTCTCAGGCGCACCAAAAGTGCGGGCCATGGAAATCATCGACGAGCTTGAGACCGACAAGCGCGGAATCTATGGGGGCTGCATCGGCTATTTCAGTGCGGCGGGGGAGATGGATACTTGCATCGTGCTGCGCACCGCGATTGTCAAGGACGGAGTCATGCATGTGCAGGCGGGCGCCGGGATCGTCTATGATTCAAGCCCGGCGGCGGAACAGCGCGAATGCGTGAACAAGGCGCAAGCTCTTTTCCGCGCCGCCGAGGAAGCGGTCCGCTTCGCGGCGAGATCGCAGCGCGGGCAGTGAGTGATGCGTGAGCAATCAATTTTGTAAGATTTTCGGCCCCGACCTTACCGAAATGTTTCACGTGAAACTTTTCGGTAAGATTGACGGTCTGCACAAAAGCACTCTGGGAAAACGTGGCAAGGTATAAAACCAGGATTTTGCCCAAGCAGACAAGTCGGGTAGAATTTATTTTTGCCTTTGTATTTTTTAGACGGATATGGGTTCGTTTTGAAGTCAAGCAGCCCGCAGGGTGGTCTGGCGCTCTACATCGATAAGCCCGGCAAGGCGATGCAGGACATTTTGTCCTCTTCGATTTGCACCGGCAAACCTGCGACGCGCTCACAGGGGTTCGGGGGCTTGCCGGAAGGTTTTCGGACCTGTCCCGCTCGGCCTGCTACAACGTTGGTGCCTTTTTGGGGGTGTGGGAGCATTTCCGGATCTATACGCTCGATGACGGTTTTCTGAAAACACGCAAGATTTGGCCTCATGCCGGCAGGGATGGGGAGCTAGTGTTTCGTCTGATGCAAAAGGTGAGAAGGGAGGTCTCAATGACAAAGCGCGGGAAGTTCAAGACAGTCGCCGTCGCAGCCTCAGTGGCGCTGTTGGGGATGGCCAGCGAAGCGAGCGCCGCACAGTGTGGCAACTCGGCGGCCGGCTTCGAGGCGTGGAAGAGGCAGTTCGCCGATGAAGCGAGGGGAAGGGGTGTCAGTGCCTCCGCCATTGCGGCCCTCATGGGGACGAACTATGCGACGGCAACCATCGCGGCTGACCGTGGCCAGCACGGCTTTCACGTGTCGCTCGATCAGTTTCTCGCCAAGCGGGGCGGCTCGGTCATCGCGTCGCGCGGGCGGGCGCTCAAGCAATCCAATGCAGCCCTCTTCGCGTCCATCGAGCAACGCTACGGCGTCCCGCCGGGGCCGCTCATCGCCATTTGGGGAATGGAGACGGGCTTTGGCAGGGAGCACGGGAATCAGAACACGCTCTCGGCCGTGGCGACCCTCGCCTATGATTGCCGCCGCTCAGCCTATTTCACCGACCAGCTCTACGCAGCTCTGACACTGATCGATCGCGGGGTTCTCTCGGCGAGCACGCGCGGCTCCATGCATGGCGAGATCGGCCAGACGCAGTTCTTGCCCAAGACCATCCTGGAATATGGCACCGGCGGAAGTCTCGAGACCCCATCCGGCGCGCTGTCCTCGACGGCAAATTTCCTTAAGGCCCATGGCTGGCAGGCGGGCGCGGGATACCAGCCCGGCGAAGCCAATTTCGGAGCTATCCAGGCTTGGAATGCTGCTCCAGTCTATGAGCAGGCCATCGCGATTGTTGGCCGGCAGATCGACGGAGGGCGCTGAAGGGTTGCATCCGAAAGCCGGCTGGTTGCGCGTTCTCGTCTGAGGACAACACGGGACTAGCCGGTTAACGGCCCTTGAATGAATCCGGCCGCAGTGCTTGATCCGCGCGCCTTCGTTCGAGCCCCGCGGATCAAAAAATAGCTGCTCCAGAACCCTGCCGGGCGGCTGGCTCTAAGGCATGATCCTACCCTTGGGTTTCCTTGGGGTGAGGCGTCGCGCTGACGGCAGTGTCCGCTTGGCCGTCGTGGAACTTGCAAGAGCCAGCTCTTTCAGAGCCGAGCGGAACCAGACCGGCTGCCCTTTCCCCATTCATCTTGACCTTCCGGCAGACCAGGCCCAAAAGAGCGCATTGAGAAGTTCAAAACGCGCCAATGACAACCGTAACGCTGATCGATAACTACGATAGCTTCACCTGGAATCTGGTGCATTGCCTGGGCCGGCTAGGCGCCGAGGTCACGGTGCACCGCAACGATCAGGTGAGCGTCGCGGAGGTCGTGAGCGCGGCTCCCGATGCGATCGTCTTGTCGCCGGGTCCCTGCCGGCCGTGCGACGCCGGCATCTGTCTGGACCTTATCGCGGCCGCCGGGAGCAGCATCCCGATTTTTGGGGTTTGCCTTGGCCATCAGGCGCTGGGGGAAGCCTATGGCGGCGAGGTCGTCCGAGCGCCGGAGCCTGTGCATGGCAAGCTCGCCTCGATCGAACACCAGGGCGAGACGATTTTTCGCGGCATCAACCGCCCCTTTCTCGCGGCGCGCTATCATTCGCTGGTTGTGCGCGCCGACACCATGCCCGATGCCCTGACCATGACGGCAACGGCGGGCGGCCTTGTGATGGCGCTCTCACACAGGCGGCTTCCCTCGCATGGCGTGCAGTTTCATCCTGAAAGCATCGCGTCCGAACATGGCCTGCGTATTTTCGAGAATTTCCTCGCCCTGGCGGCAGAATGGAACCAAAATGCGCGGCAGGCTTGCGCTGAAGCCCCCGCATTGGCGAGAGGATGATAATTTGAGCGGGGTCGGCCGGAAAGTTGCAGACTTTTCCGCCAGGATCATGCGACAAGCCAAGGGTTTACGGCCATCCGTCTCGCGATGGCCTAGAGGCTGGAAATGGATGCGTTCAAGCCGCTGATCGCCAAGGTTGCAGCCGGGTCAAGTCTGACCGGGCCTGAAGCCGAGGCCGCGTTCGGGCTTATTTTCGCGGGGCACGCCACCCCAGCCCAGCTCGGCGGCTTTCTGATGGCGCTCCGGGCGCGGGGCGAGACCGTGGACGAGATCACGGGCGCGGTTCGCGCGCTGCGAGAAAGAATGCTGCGGGTCTTAGCGCCGCCCGGCGCGATCGATATCGTCGGGACGGGCGGCGATGGGCATGGGACGCTCAATGTCTCAACGCTTGCCGCACTGATCACCGCCGCCTGCGGCGTGCCGGTCGCCAAACATGGCAATCGGTCCGCCTCCTCGAAATCCGGATCGAGTGATGTGTTGTCGGCGCTCGGTGTCGGCCTCGAGCTGACCCCCCGTGAGGTTGAAAGCTGTCTCGAAGAAGCAGGCATCGGCTTCATGGCCGCGCCGGTGCATCACCAATCCATGCGTCATGCGGCCCAAGTGCGGGCGGAGCTCGGCACGAGGACCATTTTCAATCTCATCGGGCCACTTGCGAATCCGGCGGGGGTGAAATACCAGTTGCTCGGCGTCTTCGCGCAAGGCTGGCTCGAACCTCTCGCGCAGGTCTTGCGCAATCTCGGGTCCCGAAGGGTTTGGCTTGTGCATGGGTCCGATGGTCTCGATGAGGCAACGACAACCGGGCCCTCCTTCGTCACCGCGCTTGAGGATGGCGAGATCCGCTCCTTTCAAATCACGCCGGAAGATGCCGGGCTGCCCCGCGCATCGCTCGGTGATCTCGCGGGGGGCGACCAGTTCGCCAATGCGGCAGCGCTTCGCGCTGTGCTTCAGGGGGTTAAGAACCCCTATCGCGATATCGCCGTCCTGAACGCGGCCCTGGCGCTCGTCGTCGCCGGAAAGGCGCAAGATTTGAGAGACGGCGCGACTTTGGCTGCCGCGGCGATCGACGAGGGACTTGCCGCCGAGACACTCACCAAGCTCGTGAAAGTGTCGAACCGCCCCTCGCCCCATCCAAATGGCCTTGTCGCGAAAGCCGCCGGGGACGTGCGATGACCGATATTTTAAAGAAAATCGAGGCCTACAAGCGGCGGGAAATCGCGGCGGCCAAGGTGCGCATGCCGCTTGAGACTCTCACACGCAAGGCTCATGACGGCGATCCGCCGCGCGGCTTCGTCAAGGCGATCGAAGCCAAGCGGGAGATGGGCCATATGGCCCTCATCGCGGAGATTAAAAAGGCGAGCCCTTCGAAGGGGCTGATCCGGCCGCATTTCGATCCGCCCGCGCTTGCCCGTGCCTATGAGTTGGGAGGGGCGGCCTGTCTCTCGGTGCTAACCGATGAGCCCTCCTTTCAAGGCAGTCTCAGCGATCTTGGGGCGGCGCGGCAAGCAACCCATCTGCCTTGTCTTCGCAAGGATTTTTTGTTCGATCCTTATCAAGTGTATGAGGCGCGCGCGGCTGGCGCGGATTGCATTTTGATCGTCATGGCTTGTGTGACCGACGCCGAGGCGAGCGCTCTGACCCGCGCTGGGCATGATCTTGGCATGGATATTCTTGTTGAGGTCCATGATGAAGCCGAGCTTGCCCGGGCTTTGCCGCTCGAAACAAGGCTTGTTGGAATCAACAATCGCGATTTGCGGACCTTCGAAGTCTCGCTCGATTTGTGCGAAAAGCTCGCTCCGAAAGTGCCTCCGGACCGGATCGTCGTCAGCGAAAGCGGAATCTTTACGCATCAGGATTGCCTGCGCCTGCAAGCGCATGGAATTCCAGCCATCCTGGTTGGTGAAAGCCTGATGCGCCAGCGGGATGTCGAGGCCGCGGCGCACACGCTTCTGTTCGGCGAACCGCAATCGCGCACTGACAAGCCCCACCACGGCTGATTTTCGCTATCCGCTCACGCGCCGTTTAGGATCGAATTGCTGCAATGCCAGACCTCTCCCATCTCTCCGCCGCTGGGCAGGCGCATATGGTTGATGTTTCGGGCAAAGCGGCGACAGAACGCATCGCGGTGGCCGCGGGCAGGATCATCATGAAAACGGCGACGCTCGATCTTGCTTTATCGGGCAATGCCAAAAAGGGTGACGTTTTTGCGGCGGCGCGGATCGCCGCGATCATGGCCGCCAAGAAGACCCATGAGCTAATCCCGCTTTGCCATCCTTTGGCCTTGACCAATATCGACGTCGATCTTGAACCTGATCCGGCGTTGCCCGGCATAAGGATTCGCGCCGCGGCTAAGGTTGTGGGCCCGACCGGGGTCGAAATGGAAGCCCTAACCGCCGTTTCCATTGCTTGCCTCACCATTTATGACATGTTGAAGGCGGTTGACCGGTCGATGCGCATCGAGGGGATTACGCTTTTGCGGAAAAGCGGGGGCAAATCCGGAGATTTTTTGCAAGAAGAGGCCTTGCCTTGATGAGTGGTGATGGGATGCTTTCCGTGGGAGAGGCGCGCGCCCGTATTCTGGCGAGCGTTTCCGAAGATCGGCCGGTTGAGATCGTCGCCCTTGAACGCGCGTCGGGCCGCACTCTTGCGCGGGATCTTGCCGCCAAGCGAACGCAGCCGCCGAAGTCGATGTCTGCGATGGACGGCTATGCGGTGCGTACTGAGGACCTCGCGCATCTGCCCATCAAGCTGAAACAGATTGGAGAAAGCACGGCGGGACATGGCTTTCCGGACGCCGTCGGGCCAAAGGAGACCGTGCGCATCTTCACCGGTGCGCCTGTGCCGGAGGGATGCGATGCGGTTTTGATCCAAGAAAATGCGCGGGTCGAGGGGGATTTCGTCGAGCCGCTGCAAGCGCTGGAGAGCGGCCGCAATATTCGCATGAAGGGGATCGATTTCATCGAGGACGAGGTCTTGCTCGCAGCCGGAACGCGGCTTGGCCCCTCGAACATCGGCCTTGCCGCCGCGATGAACCATGCCGAAGTTCCCGTCATTCGCCGCCCCCGAGTTGCTCTTCTCGCGACCGGCGATGAATTGGTCCGTCCTGGGGAGACCGTCGGCCCCGATCAAATCGTCGCAACGAATTCCTACTCGATCGCCGCACTCATCGAGACTGCGGGAGGCGAAGCCATCGATCTTGGTATTGCCAAGGACGAATTGGGCGCTATCCAAGAGCGCATCAGCGCCGCCCATTCCGCCAATGTCGATCTTCTTGTGACGCTTGGCGGCGCCTCCGTCGGGGACCATGATCTTGTCAAGCAGGCGCTGGCCGGGCAAGGCATGGAGCTGAACTTCTGGAAGATCGCGATGCGCCCGGGAAAGCCGGTGATCCATGGCAAGCTCGGGCCGATGATCATCCTCGGCCTGCCCGGAAATCCGGCGGCAGCGGCCGTCGCCGGAATGATTTTTCTTGTGCCTCTGGTGCGTGCGCTTTGCGGGGATATTGACCCGGGCCGCGATCAGAGCGAACCGGCAATTCTCGGCAAGGCGCTGCGCGGCAATGACAAGCGTGAAGACTATATGCGCGCGGCCCTGATTCCGAGCGAGACAGGCCTGCCTGTCGCGACCCCTTTTGAGCTGCAGGACTCCTCGCTTTTGCGGATCCTCGCGCAATCGCATTGCCTGGTGATCCGCGAGCCTCATGCGCCGGCGGCGGCGCCGGGCGATTTGTGCAGGATCATCCGGTTTGCTTTCTAGGATTGCTATCGCGCTGCTGACGGTGCGGCCTCTCGCAAAGCCTGCGGCGCTCTGATGGAAACGAACATCGACGTCGATCTCCTCGTCATCGGCGGTGGCATCAACGGAGCCGGGATCGCGCGTGATGCCGCCGGGCGCGGCCTTGCGGTAATGCTTTGCGAGCAAGGCGATCTTGCCAGCGCGACCTCATCGGCATCGAGCAAGCTCGTTCATGGCGGACTGCGCTATCTCGAATATTACAAATTCCGCTTCGTGCGGGAGGCTCTGAAAGAGCGGGAAGTGCTGCTCAAAATCGCGCCGCACATCGTCTGGCCCGCGCGCTTCATTCTTCCGCAGGAAAAGGGATTGCGCGCCGCTTTGATGATCGAGGCGGGTCTCTTCCTTTATGATTGGCTCGCGCCGCGCAAGCGCTTGCGCCGCTCGTGCCGCCTCAATTTGCGCGCCGCGGAGGAAGGTGAGCCGCTTAAGGACCGTTTTACGACTGGCTTTGCTTATTCAGATTGCCGCGTCGACGATGCGAGGCTTGTTGTCCTGAATGCCGTCGATGCCCGTGAACGCGGCGCCTCGATTCGCACGAGAACACGCTGCGTCTCCGCCCAGCGGGACGCGGCTCGATGGCGGGCAACGCTCCTTGATCTGCGGACTGGCACGACAACGACCGTGACGGCGCGCGCCCTCGTCAATGCGGGGGGGCCCTGGACCGGCGAGGTGCTAAGCGGTGTGATCGGCGAGGATAGGGGCAAAAAACTCCTTCTCGTTAGGGGCAGTCACATCATTGTGGCACGTCTCTATGAAGGGGAGCAAAGCTACGTTCTGCGGAACGACGACGGCCGGATCATCTTCGTCATGCCTTATGAGACGGACTATTCGCTCATTGGCACAACCGAGATCCCTTTTGCGGGAGATCCTTCGAAGGCACGGATCGACGCGGATGAAATCAGCTATCTTTGCGCCGCGGTTTCGCACTATTTCCGCAACCCCTTAAGCCCAGGCGATGTGGTGGAGAGCTTTTCCGGCGTTCGGCCGCTTTACGATGACGGGGCGGCGACTGCGTCGGCTGCGACGCGCGACTATGTCCTCGATTTTGACGCGCCGCCGGGATGCGCGCCGTTGCTTTGCGTTTTTGGCGGCAAGATCACAAGCTACCGGCGCCTGGCGGAGGACGCGGTCGGGAGGCTCGCGGCGCACCTCAGGCCGCCTCGCCCAAAATCCTGGACTGCGACGGCGGCGCTGCCGGGCGGCGACATGGAGGGCGGCGATTTCCACGCTTTCTTGCACGCACTTTGCGGCGCATATCCTTGGCTCGACGCTCCGGTGGCGGCCCGTCTCGCGCGGGCCTATGGGACGCGGGCGGCGGTCATTCTCGGCCATGCTCAAAGCGCGGGTGACCTTGGCACCTTTTTTGGCGCGGGGCTGTTTCAAGCCGAAGTCGATTATCTCATCGATCAGGAATTCGCGTTCGACGCGGACGATATTTTG